>FWPV01007430.1_pt1 | contig 19897 bp, 17 predicted proteins | sample 2228371 | NCBI WGS metagenome assembly FWPV01 (sample SAMEA103939776, study PRJEB20133) | metagenome | reverse complement strand
TATGGATACACCAAATTGCCTGGAAAATTTTTTCTGTTCATCTATACGGATAATGAAATCTTTTTCAAGAAGATTTTTACTAATATTTTCTAAATCTAAAAATAATCTATGGCGATAGTCGATTCTGCCAGCGGAAAAGTAAGAAAAAAATATACAGAAAAAGAATTGATAGAAGCGGCCAATTATATGCGCGGTTTGGATCTCGTGGCTTTGAATTGCGCCGGCAGCGGACATTCAGGCGGGACTTTGTCGATCATGGATCTGACAGCCGCTTTATATTTAAGGGTTGCCAACCATGACCCAAAAAATCCTTATTGGGAGGAAAGAGACAGGATAATCTGGTCAGGCGGACATAAAGCGCCAGCGCTGTATCTTGGTCTGGGAGTAAGCGGATATTATAAAGCGGAGGAAGTGGTGCTTCTGCGCAAATTTGACTCTCCTTTTCAAGGCCATCCTCACTGGCTAAAACTAAAAGGAGTAGAAGCATCTACCGGTTCACTTGGTCAGGGACTGGGGATTGGAGTTGGAATAGCTTTGGCCGGCAAATTAAACAAAAAAAATTACAAAGTTTTCGTCCTCACCGGCGATGGCGAATGGGATGAGGGGTCGATGTGGGAATCAGCCATGGAAGCTTGCCATTACCGGCTTGACAATTTAATCGTGGTAATAGACCGGAACTATTTGCAGATTGACGGTTCCACTGAGACGGTGATGAAACTTGATCCTTTGGAGAAAAGACTTGCCAGCTTTGGTTTTGAGGTGATAAAAATAGACGGCCATAATATGAGAGAAATTCTGGATTCCTTTGACAAGGCAAAGAAGGTAAAAGGAAAACCAGTGGCTATTTTGGCGCGCACAATCAAGGGAAAAGGGGTTTCCTTTATGGAAAATGTTGCCGGCTGGCATGGCAAAGTGCCAAGCGATTCAGAGCTTGAGCAAGCGCTCAAAGATTTGAAACTATGGGGGAAAATAGATATCGCCAAACTTAAGAAAAAAGCCGCCGCTTACCAAAGGAAAATAGATCGGAAGATAACCGCTTTAGTGCCCAAATTTTCTCAAGACTATTTTTGGAATAAGCAAAAAAATATGCAGGTAGCGATGGAGCCAACCAGATTTGGTTTTGGCAAGGCGCTGGCAAAAAGAGGCGATGATGAAAGAGTGGTTTGTCTCGGACTTGATATTTCAGATTCGGTGACAATTTCCAAATTTTATGAAGGTTGTCCTGAAAGAAAATCAAGATTTTTATCTATGGGAATTGCGGAGCAGTCGGCGACCACCGTAGCCGCCGGACTGGCCAAAGAAGGCAAACTACCTGTTCTTTCTACCTATGGAGTCTTTTGCTCGCAAAGAAATGCTGATCAGATGAGAACTACTGTTTGTTACGGCAACTTTAATGTCCTTTTCGGCGGTGCTCACGGAGGTATTTCTGTTGGAGCAGATGGAGCCACTCATCAGTCTTTGGAAGAAATTGCTGTGGTTGGGATTTTACCCAATATGCATTTAGTCGTTCCTTGTGACAGTATTGAGACAGAAAAAGCGGTTGAATATTTATTGTTTCATTTAAAAGGGCCGAAATACATCCGTTTTGCCAGAGAAGCAACACCGATTGTTAGCGGCAAAAATACGCCTTTTGTCTTTGGCAAAGCCAATGTGATTCGTTTTATTGGAGAAAAAGCGAATTTTATAGACGCTTTTGAAACAACTTTGGCCTCAAAGTATAAATCACGAGGAGAAAAAGTAGCTATTTTTGCTTGTGGTCCGGAAGTGCCGGAGGCTATGAGAGCCGCTTGGATGCTTTCGCGGGAGGCAGGAATAGATTGCCGTGTGGTGAATATCCACACTATTAAGCCGCTTGATAAAGAAGCAATAGTCAAAACCGCAAAAGAAGTAGATATTATTGTTACTGCCGAAGAACATCAAAAAGGAGGTTTTGGCAATTTAATCGCTTCAACAATTCTTGAGGCCAATTTAGACAAAAAAATCAAGTTTGCCATGATTGGAGTGGCGGATAGATTTGGAGAATCGGGAGCTCCTTGGGAGCTGATGAAGGCTTTTGGGCTGACAGCAGAGTTTATCGCCAAAAAAGTTATTGATTTATTTAAGCATTAGAGTTAGCTTAGGATCTTTTAGTTTCCTAAGTTGCTTAAGAAAAGGAGGTCATATGAAACCGCATGCAGTTGCCTTTGAGCGGATCGGTACGGAAAATGCTTTTGCCGTCGGACCGGAGATTGCTTCTTATGAAAAGCAGGGTTATGATATTGTCAAATTAAATATCGGTGAGCCGGGCGCAAATATCGCCAAAAAAGCCACACGGGCCGCTATCGCCTCGTTTAGAAATCACGAAACCCACTATACTCCCTCCAAGGGATCGGAATCGTTTCGCCGGGAGATAGCCAATTATCTTACTTTAAGCCGAGGAGTAAAGTTTGATATGGAAGATATTGTGGTTTCACCCGGAGGAAAACCGGTGATAGCAGGAACGCTTTTTATTCTGGTTAATCCCGGGGAGGAAGTGATTTATCCTACTCCCGGCTATCCAATTTATGAATCAATAATAGATTTTGTCGGAGCAAAAAGAGTACCCATTCTTTTAAAAGAAGAAAATGGATTTCGTTTTGATATCAAAGACCTAAAAAAATTAGTCAGCAAAAAAACAAAACTTTTGATACTAAACTCTCCCTCAAATCCAACCGGAGGAGTGCTTGAGAGACAAGATTATGAGGAGATAGCGGCATTGGCCAAAAAATATGATTTTTATATCTTAACCGATGAGCTTTATTCAAGGATAGCATTTGGAAAAGAGCTTAGACGGTTTAACTTCAAGGGCAATAAGCTGCCGATTACTGATAGTATTATTTCTCAAAAAAATGTTTTAGAGCGGACTGTGGTGATGGATGGTTTTTCCAAAATTTATGCCATGACCGGACTTCGTCTGGGTTATGCCGCCTCTAAAATCAAAGGCTTCATGCCCAAGTTTTTGACTTATGCCATAAATTTCTGGTCGTCGCTTCCGGCTCCTTGTATGGCAGCGGGAGAAGCGGCCTTGGGAGCGGATCAGTCAGAAGCGCAAAGAGAAGTGGCAGGTTATGAGAAAAAAAGAGATTATGCTGTAACAGCTTTAAATAAAATAAAAGGAATAAGATGTCATCTGCCGAAAGGCTCTTTTTATCTGTTTCCCAATGTCACTCAAGCTCTAAAAAACCTAAAGCTGAAAAGCGCAGAAGAACTGCGACGCTATCTTCTCTCTTATGACAAAAAGGGCAAGAGGGGAGTGGCCGTGCTTTCTCGAATTCACTTTGGCAGCAGATTAAAGGAAGAAAAAGAGGAGTATATCAGACTTTCTATAGCTGGGAAAATGAGTGATGTGGTGGAAGGAATAAAAAGGATTAAAGAGGCAGTTGAGAAATAAATCATTGGTCCCCTCTTGAGCAACCTTTTGGATTGGTTAGAATTTAACCAATTAGAAGTCTCTGTTTTTTGTAAGGATTGATATTTGTGGTAGTTTTATTTCTACTTTCTTCTGATTTTATTTTAACAGCAGTCTATCTTTTAAGCCGACATTGTAGGTGCGCGAGGATGGAATCGGACCATCGACCTCTTTCTTATCAGGAAAGCGTTCTACCACTGAACCACTCGCGCTTCTATTTACGCTGAAAGATTACTTTCTTTATTTTAACTAATTTTTGCAAATTTACAATCCTGGCAATTATGCCTAGCGCTCCTACTACAACTGCTGATTTGACAATAATATTAAATGTTTCTCTTATCACCGGCCCTTTTTCTATCCTGTTCATGAAAAATGGAAAAAAATTAAAAATTATATTACTATTTTTTAATTTTTAATGATGACCTAAGTGACCCATTTCTCCTACAGTTACTGCCTGAATTGCATCCTCAGTTGGCTGCATAAAAGCAGGAATAAGCAAAAACACTAAAAATAAAGTAGCCAGAATATCTGTGACTGACTCTTCTTGTCCATGACCGCCATGTTCTACCAACATACTTGAGGCGCAGAGCGGAATCGAACCGCTGCATAGCTGTTTTGCAGACAGCCGTGTTTCCACTTCACCACTGCGCCTTGCGAAGTAGTAGAAGCATTTTATCAAAAAAATGTAGAAACAGGCAAGGGAAAATATCAGATCAAAAACAAAGACCAAAAAAGAACAAGGACAAGATCAAGCAAGATCAAGGACAGATCAAGGACAGACAGATCAAGGACCAAATCAAGGATCCAGATCAAGGACCCAGATCAAGGACTGTCCTTTAAAATGGCTCTAGGACAATCTCTTTTAATACATCAGCAGTTTCTTCTGATATTTTCTCTGATAAATATTTTTTATATGATTTTCGAGAATTATTAAAATATGACAAAATAATATCTGTGTTTACATACGAATCTTTTATATCGCAAATATAATTATTTAGACTGCTCCACTTATATGCGTCATGTTTTTTCACCAGACCTTCTGAGAAGGGATTGAGATGAATGTATTTACACAGATAAAGAAGATACTCATCTGTTTCAATCATTATCTGTTTATACCTATCCTGAAATACATGCCCTACATGTTTATATTTTTTATTGAAATATATGGAATAACTTGTATGAAGCGATGAAATAAATTTATATATTGGTTTTGGTGTTGTTTGTTGAACCAAAAGATGAATATGGTTGGGCATGAGGCAATAACACAATAAAATAACCTTATGTTTTGCCAAATATTGTCTCAATCGATTGAGATAAAAATTGTAATCGGAGTCGTCTAAGAATATTTTATTCCTGCCGTTTCCACGGTTATAGATATGATAATAAGCATCTTGATAATAGAACTTAAATCGAGAAAAACGACTATTATATGTAATTTGTGCCATATTGACGCCCTTTTAAAGGACAGTCCTTTAAAAGTCCTTTAAAAGGGCTAGAGATCAATCTGTATTTCTTCTCCTTTTTTTACTTTACCTGCAAGAATTCTTTTGGCCACCTCATCTTCGATTTTTTCAGAAATCAGCCGCCTCATAGCCCGGCCGCCAAACTGGGGGTCAAATCCGATACTGGCCAATTTTTTTATAAGAAGCGGAGTGACGGCCACAGCAATTTCTTTACTTTCAAGTCTTTTGTTTAATCTGTTCAGCATCAATCTGGCTACTTCCCGCAAATGTCCTTCCGAAAGTGGAGTAAAGACGATGACATCGTCAAATCGATTTAAAAGTTCAGGCGAAAAAATTTTTTCTCTTTGCACATAATCGATTAGATTTCTTTGCAATTCTTCCGGAGAAATTTTCTGATTTATATTTTCCCTGATATATTCAGCCCCGGCATTGGAAGTGGCAATAATAATACTGTTTCTGCCATCGACTTTTTTACCCATAGCATCCACGATATAGCCTTCGTCAATTAGAGTGAGAAAGAGATTAAAAATTTCCTTATCGGATTTTTCAAATTCATCAAATAAAAGCAGTGAAAAAGGGAAATCTCTCAATTTTGAAGTCAGCTCGCCTACACTGCCAAGTTTTGCACTGCCGATAAGTCTCTCGATGCCTTCTTCCTTTTGGTACTGACTCATGTCAAAACGAAGCAGCCGATCCTCATGGCCAAAATACACTTTTGTTAGAGCTTTGGCAGTTTCTGTTTTGCCAACACCAGTTGGCCCAAGAAAGAGAAACGCGCCAATTGGCCTGCTGATTGAAGACACATTTAGTCTGGCTCTGCGCAGTGCGGCCGAGATAGCAGAGATAGCCGCATCTTGATTTATCACCTGCTGATGAAGCAGCTCTTCCAAGCGGACCAGCTTTTCCTTTTCCTGATTTTGCAAATTCCCGATTGGGATATTTGTTTTTTCTGATAAAAATTGGTCTACATGGTCAGCCATAAGGACTGCTTCTTTTTTGTCAAGGAGAAAGACGCAGGCCTCATCAAGCAAACTGATGGCTTTGGCTGGAAAGGGAGTGGTGCTGATATAGCGGCTGGCGTCTTCAATAGCTTTGATAACAGCAGGATAGGTGATAATCAGCTGATATTTTTTCTCCAGCACTGGGACTATAGACACTAAAAGCTCCGTGAGCACTGTTTTTTCATCAGGCGGAGCAATTTCTATTTTCTCAAAAACAGGAGCAATAGTAGGATTGGTTTCGATAAATTTATGAAAAGCATAAGGAGTAGTGATGCCAATAAACCCAATACTGCTTTTGGCAAATTTTAACAACACATCGGACAGATCCACTTTTCCTTCGGAGGAAGAAGTATACTTGTCGAGCTCGTCTATCTCAATAATAATATTTCCGGCTCTTTGAGCTTCTGCAAAAATATCAGACATCAGCCCTTTTACCTCTTGGATAGTTGGTTTGCTGGCCAAAAGAGCTTGCATATTTACAGAAAGTATTCTTTTTCGAGCTAGGCCGGGAAGACAGCAGCCGGAAAGAATTCGATGGGCCACTGTTTCTACCAATAAATGACGGGCAACTCCCGGCTCTCCCACAAGCAGAGCATTATTGGTTTCTGTCTTAATTAAGATTTGTTCCAGCTGTTTTATCTCTTTTTCCCTACCCAAAAGAAGAGGGAAAAGAGGATGCTCTTTTGTAAGATCTGAAGCATATTTATCAAACTCTACTGTGTAGCCGTAAGTCCAGTCGGCGCCGATTCCGGCAAGTTTTTTTATTCTTGGCAGATCTAAAAGAAGAGGGAGGAGATTATTTTGCAGCTGTTCATACCAGCGACAGGTTTGATAGACATCTTGGCTTTTCAGATTATTTTTTTCCAACAATTCCTTGAAGGGAAAGTAAAACAAAGACAGACACTCAAAAAGATCGGAAAGTCCGGGCTCGCCGGCTTTCTTTTTCAGCTGTTTTAAGAAATTCTCAAAGCCGTCTTTTTCTTCCTCGGCGCTGCCAAAGATTTTTATCAGAGCTTGAGGCACAAAGCCCAGATGCCAGGCGACAAATCTGCCGCTTGGATGCATAAACAGCAGGATGGCAAGCTTTTGTAAGTTTTTACCGGCTTTTTTTAGAAGATATGAGGCTTCTCTGTCTTTTTCCGGAGCTTTAAAAAAATAAAAAGGCAGGCTGGCGCCGACAAAAAACGGCCAAAGGAGGGGAATAAAAGAGAAAAAAACAAAAGCCAGAAGCATAAGAATAAATCCATAGGCGATAACCATCATTCTTAAGGTGGCGCCCAAAAGTCTCGAGATAAGATTGATGCTTGTCACAGAAAGAAACTCTCCAAAATCAAAGCCGGCGCCTGTTTTGTAGGTTTGTCTTTTCCATGGGCAGAAGAAGGTTTGCAGATGAAGCGGGATTGAGAAGTAGTAAAAGGGGAAGAGCGTCAGATTTCTCCAAATGAGAAAAAGTGTCGGCCAGACCTTTTTGTAGTGCCAGTCGAGATAGTTAATCATCATAAAGTTATATAGATAAAGCTTAAAGCTAAAAGTTCAAAACTCAAAGCTACAGCTAAAAACTTAAAGCTATCGTTTATTTTTTAATGTCAATAGACTAGCTCCTAAAAGATTACTTAATTCTTTTGCTTCTTCCAATAAATTATTAATTACAGTTTTGTCAATACGGGTTGTTTCTCTTAGGATACCAAGCCAATATTTTGTTTCGTTAGCGCTTTTAAGGGAGATTTCATAATATTTAATAAAATCTTTTTTGCTAGAGGCTGCTTGTGCTTCAATTATATTGGCTCCAATTGAAGTGGCGCAACGTAAAAGCTGATCCTGTATTATCCAAAAAATTCTTTGATTGGGGAAGGTGCTTATTGTTTTTACGACTTTAATAGAATATTGATACGCTCGATATTTCAATTCAGGTTTTTTTTCTTTCATGTTTTTCAGCTTTTCGCTATAAGCTGTAGCTTTAACTTTTGCGCTTTACACTTTACGCTTATGAATATGAGATTTAATATTAGCGTACAAAAAACTTGATTGTACTACAAGAGGATCGAGGGACGATAATTCTTTTATACTTAATACGTAATACTTACTTTTTAGCTTTATACTTGCTGCTTAAATATTAGATTACAGCTTAAAATCGCATTCTCCCTTGGTGGGGTCGCAGAATTTGATCTGCGGGCCGGGAGTACGGGTGAGCTGGTTGATAAATGCAGACATCTCAAGTGCTCCGATCTCCTGTTTTTTCCATTTTTCAATCGCCAGCAGAAAGTCCTCATTGGTAGAGCCGGTAATAGAGTTTGTAACAATTTTCATACTATTATTATTATCAAAATTTAAATCAAAATCTTTTGTATCAGGTGCAGTTATTATAGCAATCTGAGATTCTTTTGTTGTGCCGTCAACTTTAGCTTGAACTTTTAATTCATATTTTTGTTCTTTTACTAAATTATTTAATTGATAATTAAATACATTAGTAACATCTGAATTTGAAGTATCTTGAGTTACAGAAATTTGTTGGAAATCTTTATCGTCAAATCTTTTTTTGTAAAGTACTTTCACATTGATATAAGTATTAGTTATTGGATTTAAAGTAATTTTTCCTTCTATTTTTTCATTAGCCGTATCAGGATTAGTTATTGGGAGAGTAAGCTTTAATTTTCGTATATTAAATGTTGTTTTATCATTATTTTTTGTACAAGCATAAGCAACATCATCTGGATTATTTGGATCTTTTGGAAAACAGGGAAATATGTAGCCACCTTTATCCCCATCCATATCAGTAACAGAAGCACGATAGAAACTATTTTTGTTTTTTTCACTATGAAGTATGCTATCAATAATAAATTTAAAACTGTATGGTGAGAGGTTATTTTTATCGATATTCTTTTGGCTCTTGATTATTATAGGTTCAGAAGTATATTCCACCTGATTAGGTGTATCACTTGTTGGAGCAGTAAGATCGTAATGTTTGGGAGTTAAATCTAACCAACTTTCCTTTTTTAAAGGATCTTGATTTGCTACTAGTACACTTAAAATATTACTTGATGGATCAAATTTCAGATCATAATTTTGTGGTACTTCTTCTGCCCCCTGTCCTTGGGCGAGAAGATTTATTTTAAAAACATAATACGCTGTATCTCCTTCTTGTCCTCCGCCTCCGCCTGTGCTTTCAGTGACTGTTATAGTTTTGATAAAAGATTTACAGACTGATAGAAGGTCTTCTTCCTTGAAACCATCAACACACGCATTCGGAAAACATGCTGTAACTGTATCTGTTATATCTTCTATATTAATTTCAATTCTATCTTTTGTGATAGTAAATTTTGGTGTGAATTCTTGACCACTGGCAATTTTATTATTAAGATGGAAAGCAAGTGTCTTATAAGTATATTTATGACCACCCTCATATGTTTCGTAAGTTAGATCTAGAGGGAATGCTTTTCCTACAATATTATTTAGTAATGATGGATCAAGAGTAACATTTTTTATCTTATATGTTGCCTGGTCTTTTGCTAAAAACTTAACGTCCATGAGTAAATATCCATCATCATAGTTGCCTGGATTAAAATTACATGTTTGTTGTGGTGGATCATCTTTAAGATTTTCTGGATCAGGCCAATTTACTATTAAATCCTTGGTTAATCCTTTACATTTGGAAATTAAATTTTGAGCTTTTTGTTTGTCATCTTTTCCTGCAATTGTGGGAGTTGGTGTTAACTTGTCTTTAATTGTTCCGCTAAACGGTTTACACAAACTAAGTTCAAAATTATTTAAATATTTTGTAATATTCTTTTTAGAATTCTTAAGTTTAATACTTCCATGAAAAGGCGAAATCGGATTAATTTTTTCATTTATTGTTAGTATTATTGGATTTTCTAGTTTATATTTTCTTGTTGTGCCATCAGATTCAGGCTCATCATCAAGAAGTTTGGTAGAGTGATATGCGCTGGAGAAATAGTATCCTGTAGTTACATTTTCTACCATTGAATTCAGAGAAATGGTAAATTGATTAGGTGTGAGGACTTCTTGAGTTGATACTTTAGAATTAGCCGTTTCTCCTCCATTGATAATCATCACATATCCATAGCTAGCTTCTCCGGTTCCTCCTGTTCCTCCGGTTCCCCCTGTCCCCCCTGTTCCCCCAGTTCCACCAGTGCCTCCAGTACCACCTGATCCGCCGCTACCACCTGCGCAAGGATGATTATCAGACCAAAGCATCATGCATTTCCAGCCGTCAGAGGACAAAAAGCCGTAACACCAATTAGAGGTAGAGGGATCGACATAACCATCCTTTGTATTTTGAGGACAATCAGAATTAGATTTACATACTCCTGCTTTAGTACAATCTGCTTCCCAGTGGTATCCTGAAGGAGTACAATCTCCTTCTTTACAGATTAGATCCTCGCTTCTGGGGCAGGGGACACATTTTCCCGGGTCATGCCAGGCGGCAAAAGGTTTTGGATGGGTGCCGGTTTGCACCAGTTTGCGGCCAGCAAAAATCCCAGCAATCATTAGACCAACTGAAACGAGTGTCAAAACTGTTGCTATTTCTCCTTTTTGCAATATTTTCTTCCTAGTTATGCTTTTTGTCGGATTCATTTTATTTTTAGGCTGAGGCTGGCGATTTTTTTATCCCAGATATTTTTGCCGGCGCTGGCAATAATTGTTTTGTCCTTGTCAAGAGCGATTTGGGTGCTGTCTGTTTTTGACAGAGCTTTAAATTCCACTTCTGCCACTATGCCGGACCCTTTGGAGATAAAAAGCGTATTATTCTCATAAGAGGCGGTTCCCGATATTTTGACAAAGCTATTCTCGACTATTTTTTGCGGATAGAGTTTGAAATACGGCCCGGTGCTGATGCTGGCGGCTTTTAGATATTTAGGATCGAAATTGATCACTATATCTGCCGCCTCAACACCTTGTTTGCCGCTGTTTAAAAAGATTGTGACAGTAAAGCTTTTGCCTACCTGCGTCTGTTTAGCACTGCTTTTAAGCGTCAGAAGAGTCTGGTTTGAAGCTATGTCAGAAGGCTTGTTGGATAATGTTCTGGCGGAGAGGACGGGATATATTGTTCCCAGCAAAAAACAGGAAATTAGAATAATAAAAATAAAGATTTTCTCTTTTTTGCCAACAGAATTAAATTCCAAAATCAGTTTGGAAAGCCGTTTTTTTATTTTTTTCATTATAATATCTGATATTAAACATAAAGACTCAAATAGGAAATGTCAAGAGACTGGCAAGAGATGAAACAAGCAAAAGCGCAAAGTACAAAAGACAAGATATTAAGCTCAAAGCGTAAAGTGTAAAGCGCAAAGCTACAGCGTAAAGCTAAAAGTTATTCTTTTTTAGTTTTGAGTTTTGAGCTTTACACTAACTAGTAAATAGCTTTTAGAGATAAAAAAATTAGAACCGGCGCAATATATTTTTTAAAACAAAGAGAAAATATTTAAAGTTATGGTAAAATAACATAATTGAATATGGTTCTTTCTGACCGCGACATAAAAAAATATTTAGCCAGTGGAAAGTTGAAAATCAGCCCGGAACCAGATTTATCCGTCCAGCTTGGCGCCTGCTGTCTGGATCTTCATTTGGGCAATATTTTCCGGGTATATAACCAAAGCAGTGTGGCGGTGATTGATCCTTTTGACAAAGATCTGATGGACAAGCTAACCAGTCTAAAAGAAGTGGAGGATAGTCAGGCTTTTATCCTGCACCCGGGAGAATTTGTTTTGGCGGTGACCAAAGAATATATTAGCCTGCCGGACGACTTGTCGGCCCGGCTTGAGGGCAGAAGCAGTATCGGCCGTCTGGGCGTGGTGATTCACTCAACTGCCGGCAATATCGAATCAGGCTTTCGGGGACAAATTACTTTGGAGCTTGCCAATATGGGCCGAATCCCAGTCAAGCTTTATCCGGGGATGAGAATTTGCGCCCTTTCTTTTGATACTTTATCCACTCCCTCTGAAGTGCCTTACTATAGAAAAAAAGGAGCAAAATACCTTGATCAGAATGAACCGGGCGTCAGCAGAATTGCGCAAGAGAGAAAAAAATATTAAATATCAAATATCAAATATTAAATATCAACTTAGAGAAATATATTATTGAATGATAAAAATTGACAACAGGACTTTACTTTTTAAAAAGCGGATTTATACTTTTGTCCTGAGATTAATAAGATATAATGAAAATTTACCTGATAATAGAACTACTAGAATAATTAGTGATCAGCTAACAAGAAGTGGTACCAGTATTCTGGCTAATTATATTGAGTCTTTATCATCAAGTTCGAGAAAAGATTACACAAATTATTTTCATCACTGTTTAAAATCAGCTAATGAAAGTAAGGTTTGGTTGGCGCTACTTCGAGATTTGAAATATGGTGATATGACAGAAAATAGATGGTTGTTAAAAGAATTAGATGAGATTGCACAAATTTTTGCCTCAAGCATACTAACCTTAAAAGGTCGCAGGAAAATAAAACAACGCTAATTTATTTATGTCTATTTTTCTATTTAATATTTGATATTTATTATTTCATATTTGATATGCAATCGATAAAGATATCCGATTGGCCTATTTATTTTCGCAATATTTTACGGGTGGGGGATTTGGAATCCAATATCGGTGTTGTGACTCTTTGGACAGAGCGTGACGTAGTGCAGAAGGTTTTATCCAAAAAAGATTATGCCGCAATAGGCAATCTGTATGCATCAGCCGGCATTAATCATATGTTGCGCAATATTTTTGCCAATCCAAATATCCGCTATCTTGTCATTTGGGGAGCAGACATGAGCCAATCAGGCCACGCTTTGGTCAAATTTATTCAAAAAGGAATAGACGAAAATTATCGCATTGTCGGCGCCAGAGGAGAATTGGAGAAAGAGATCCCAAAAAAAGCTATCGAGGAATTTCGTCAGAATATCAAAATAATCGATCTGCGGGGAAAAACAATAGCTGAATTAAAAAAAACAATCGAAAGTTTGGAGAAGCTGCCTCCTTTTAGAAAAAAACCGGAAATTTTTCCTCCGGCCAAGCCCGACGTCTCCTATTTTCCATCCGAGGAGGTAGGATTTCGGGTGCAGGCGGAAACCGTTGCCCAGACTTGGTTGAAGATTCTTAATCTAATCAGCCGTTACGGTAGAACAGAGAAGACTCGCTACGCCAGCAATAATGAGCTAAAAGAAATACTCAATCTGACTGTTGTTATTACCAAAGAAAATCCTGATAAGGAATACTTTCCTCACTATCTGCCTTTTTCCAAAGAAGAACTATTGGCCTATTATCCAGAAATGATGACTTCCCGGCGTATCCAAACAGCCGCTTATAATTACGGCCATAGACTTAGGAACCAGCAAGGCATAAATCAGATAAAGGAGATTATTTCTCTGTTAAAGCGGCGTCCGTTTTCCAAGAAAGGTTTTGCTGTTTTGTACCGGGTGGACGACTGGAAAAAGGTTGATTCTTCCGATACTCCCTGTATGACTCAGCTTCATGCCCGTATTACCCAAAACAAATTGTTTTTAACCGCTTATTTTCGTTCTCAAGATATGTTCCACGGCTGGCCAAGAAATGCTTTTGCCCTGAGGAAAGTGCAGAAAGAAATTGCCGCGGGAGTAGGGATGAAAATGGGTCCTTTATCAATTATTACCATGTCGGCTCACATGTACGCAGATGACTGGAAGACAGCCGGTGAAATTTTAAAGGAGAATTACCTAAAAGAATTGAAATATGCTCCGCGCTACCCCCATCTTGTTTTGGATCCGCGCGGAAATTGGCTGATTGATATTGAGTATGAAGCCGATTTTGTTCCTGACTCTTTTTATGTTGCGCCATCTCATACTCATGCGATTGTCGCTTCACCACGCCCTTTTAGAGGACAGTCCTTTAAAAGGGCTTTGGGAAAAGGAAAAATTGTTGCCAAACTTTTTCCTGATGAAAGAATGAAAGCGCCTCTGGCGACTTTTGAGGGTCGGACTGCCAAGGAGGTTTTTTGGCAGATAGTTGATTGGGAATTGATGGTTAACCCCGGTCATATTTTCTCCATCGGTGAAGAGCTTACCAAAGCAGAAATAGCGCTTAGGTTGGGACTGGAGTTTAAGATGGATGCTCCGCTCGATTTCACTAAAAAAGTAAAATTATCTGCTAGACATCATAAGTAACCTAACTAACTTACCATTTTCCTATTGTCTCATGTCTAATGCCTCTTTCTTAGCCTGTTGCCTAGCGTCTGATTATGTTATTATATTCCCGCTATGAATCTAGCATTTCGCCTGCGTCCTCGATCGCTTAAAGAATTTGTCGGCCAGAAGCATCTTGTTGGAGAAGGCAGGATTATCTGGAAAATGATCGAAGGCAAACTTCTTTTTTCGCTGATCTTTTGGGGACCTCCCGGCAGTGGAAAGACTACTTTGGCTAATATTATTGCCAAGTCCGTTTCGGCGGATTTTTGTCCAATTAGCGCTGTCACCAGTGGTAAAGAAGATCTATTAAAAATAATCGACCGGGCCAAAGCCAACAGACAGATTGGTAAAAAGACAATTCTTTTTGTAGACGAAATTCACCGCTGGAACAAAGCCCAGCAGGACGGACTTCTGCCTCATGTGGAAAGCGCTCTTATTACTTTAATTGGAGCCACAACAGAAAACCCCTCATTTGAAGTGATCAGCCCTTTACTATCACGCTGTCGAATTTTTGTCCTAAAGAGTTTAGAGCCTGATGAATTGAAAGACCTGATTAAAAAAGCTCTCAAAGATAAAGAAAGAGGGCTGGGGAAGTATCAAAAATCATTAAAGGAAGAGGCAATAGAGCTTCTGATCAGACTATCCGGCGGAGACGCCAGAATTATGTTAAACGGTTTGGAGATGGCAGTAACCGGCTACAGACAAAAGACAATAGATGAAGAAATAATAAAAGAAATTTTTCAAACCAGAAGCGCCGGGCTTTACGATAAAAAGGCAGACGAACATTACAATATCATCAGCGCTTTTATTAAGTCAGTGAGAGGTAGTGATATTGATGCCGCTTTATATTATTTAGTAAGAATGCTCGAAAATGGCGAAGATCCTAAATTTATTGCCAGAAGAATGATCATTTTAGCTTCCGAGGATATTGGTTTGTCTGATCGGGGAGCTCTTATCCAAGCCAACGCCGCTTTTGAGGCTGTGACCAAAATCGGCATGCCGGAAGCCCAGCTTATTTTAGCGCACATAACTATCTATCTTGCCAAAGCGCCAAAATCAAGAAGCGTACCCAACGCCTTGATGCGGGCAAAAAAAGCAGTCTATGATTTTCCCAACGAGCCCATTCCGCTTCATCTTCGCAATTCCCCAACCAGACTGATGAAAGAGTTGGGTTACGGCCGGGGATATACTTGGACTGAAACTTATGTAGGACCGGAAAAAAAAGGTTCATTTCTTCCCGAGAAACTGAAAAACAAAAAATTCTTTTAACATTTTAGGGTTTAGAGGTTTTTTTACCCGGCACCCCCACCGCCGCCTCCGCCCCCACCGCCGCCTCCGCCGGAAAAGCCGCCGCCTCCGCCGGATGAATAATGGGCGGCAGAAGTTGAAGCGCTTTGAAGCTCTGAAGTTAGTAAATTTAAAGAATTAGTCATACTTTCAATTGATTGGGCATTGATTATTCCTGATCTTACACCGGCAGTTGAACTGTAATACCAAGTGGCATGGGCGGCGGTTGGATTTTGCAATATGACAGGGAGCATTTTAATTATTTTTTGAGCTTTGCCAAAAAGAATGCCAAAAACCAGATAATACTGCCACAGTTTATATGCTTCAGGCGGAATTTCCTTAAAATGGGAAAAATCATCCAAAAACTTCTTAAATGATTTCCACTCCCAAGCTTGTCGGGCCCAATTTTTGCTCCAGCGTTTGAGATATTTATTTAGCATCGCTCCGCAAAAAATAATTAGCGGATTAAAGGTCAAAATGGTCAAAACAACTGTTAGTACCCAGCACCTTTGAAAAACTTTTTCGCCAGCGGGTTCAGTCAGATTAAATTTTTTCACCTCTTCTTTAACTTTATTTCTCCAATCCTCCAGCCAGCTTTGAAATTCTTTCGGATTTGATTTTAGATAATCTTTTATCTCTTCGATAGTGACGTTATTATCTGTTTTGTCTTCCAGAGAGGATTTTTTCTTAAAAAATTTATCCAAAAAAGAAGGCTGCGCCTTGCCGATAGTGGAGAAAAGAAGCTCAAGCAGATCTTTTTCGTAATCCTTCAGCTCTATAAACTGAAGAGTATGGTCTTGGGTGTTGAGAGAAAGAGTGGTTTTTATCTGCTGTTTTGTTGTCAGAAGGCCGCTTTTTATCCTGATGTCGTCTTTTATTTTAATAAAGCCTTTTCTGGCCAAGTCAAAAATAGTCGCGGTAAAGGCATTGAGGGAGGGAGATCGACCTTGTTTTAAAAGCACGTCCACCTCCGCCGGATTTAGTTTTGAAGGCAATTCGCGGATATATTTTGGCATATCGGGAAATTGGTATTCTCTGCCGTATTTATTCCATAAATAAAACCACAAGATAAACCAAGCAAGGGGTGCAATAAATATAAAAATCGGCCAGAGAAGAAAGAGCTTATTTGCCTGTTTAACTCTTTTGGCGGCGGCAATTGTGTCTTCAACATATTTTTGCTCTTCGCCTTTTATCTGCGACAGAGTTTTTGGTCCGTCAATATCTCCGAAAACAAGCTCGCTGGGGAAAATCACTCTTATTTCCATGAATTGTCCCGATGAAACGCTTAAAGCGCTAAACTGGGCGGTTTGCAGATCGATAATCTGCGAGCGGCCGTTCAAAGGCCCATGGCCATAGACAAGAATCAGAGATTTATCCGCCACTTTTTTTGGCAGTTTGACTACAGCCAGAACATTATGATGGGATATTTGCCAATCTTTGCCGATTATCTGCCAGTAAAATTCAGCTATATCTGGGTATTTTCGGACAGCGTTTTGGATAGTATAACTAATTATGAAAGTCTTTTTTTCATTTGAAGCCTTGTAATTCCATTTGGCGTAAAAACGATCATCTTCCTGTTTGGCGGATAAAATTGTTACCGAAGAATTATCGCTGGCTGAAATAGAAAAATTGCTGATGGCAGCATTATAAGAATAACCTTGTCGGTTGATTTTGGTAGGTATCCACATATCTGCCCAGGAAAAGGAGCCGGAAAAGTCATAAGTGAGGTATTCCACCATTTGGACTGATTTATCTTCGTTGATATCGATTTGAAATCTGTCGCTGTCGATGGAGTATGATTTTGCTTCAAGCTTTTGCGGAAATAAAAAAAGACTAGAAAGAAAAAAAATAAGAAATAATAATAGCTTTTTCATTTAAATTAGATATTAAATGAAGTTTTTAGCTTTGCGCTTTGCACTTTACGCTTTATCTTTAATAATGAATGTTCACTCTTGTTCCAACCGATGCCCAGTCAAAAAGCTCGCAGGCCTCATTGGGTCTCATATTGATACAGCCATGACTCATCGGATGGCCAAAGTTGTTATGCCAATAGGCTCCATGCAGTCCATAGCCTTTGTAAAAATACATGGTGCAAGGGACATTGGGCAAATAATAATAAGTGCCAAGCGCTTTTGACCCTCCTTTCATGGTGGTGGAGCGAAGTTTTATCCAGATGCGGAAATTTCCAGTGGGAGTTTTAGCCCATTTGCCGGTGGAAACAAGATAGCTGCGAAAAAGATTTCCTTCATCCCAAGCATAAAGCCGTTGCTGAGACAAATTGACCTCTATCCAGCGGCTGTCAGTGGTTCCCAGAACATTGTCTTGCAGTATGGCGTTTTCTTCGCCAAAATGAATTTGCGTTATTTCCATCTGGTAAGGAAGATTCTCAAGCAGAATATTATTAAAGATTACCTGAGTAGAGTCAGAGAGAGCCTGATCTTTTAATGCCAATATTTCCTCAACTTTTTTGTCTTGGGCAAGCTCCAAAGAGAGCAGATAGCTGGATAATTTTGGTTTGATTTGGACGAAGCCCAATACTAGAATAAAAAAAATTCCAATCAGAATTGGGCGTGTGCCGGCATATCTTTTGATTTTATTTTTGGAAACCGCTTTTCTTTTTCTAGGCATTAAATCTATGGTAAAAAAGAGGCAGAGTATTGTCAAGAAAAAATTAGTTTTATTTGAAGTTTCTGTTATAATGTAATTTATCGTGAAGTTTAATTATTTATTTGTTGCCATTGTCTTTTTCGTTCTGGGAGCGGCTGCTTTTAACTATTATCAGATTTACCAGCTACAGGCGCAGAAAAATACCCAGATCGGCAGTCAGATTTTCACTCCTACCTCTTCTGCCAAGTCTCCATTTGATATTTGGACTCCAAATGAAGCAGGAGCGGAAATTTCTCCGGACAGATCAGACTCTTTATCTTTTTCTGATAATTCTGCCTCCCCAAAATATACTATTTTTGAAATAGAAAAAATTTCAGCTGACAAATCCTTTGCCCAGACAGGAGAGACAGTCAATTTTACAGCTACCTTGAAAAATACAGGCAGCGTGAAGAAATTTCTTACCCATATCTGTTTTAATTATTCAGGCGGGAATTTCGGCTGTGTGAGAAATATAAATCTTGGTCCTGGTGAGGTCTTTAATATCAACAACTCTATGATGTTTCCCGATCCAGGAAAATTTTCGGTCTGGATTACTTGGAGTCAGGATCATACCAACTTCTACCGGCCCAGCGGGGGAGGAACAGCTTCTGTTCAAGTTTATTAATCTTATCAAGGGAATTATAAAAAAACACTCCTTTTACCTTGTAGTGCTTGTTTTTTCCTGTTTGTTTCTAGGCCTTTTATATTGGCAAAATTTTTCTGCCAAAGATTATTTACTCAAGGATAAAAGTAGGTTAGAGATAATACCTACAAATACCGACACAAAATATATCCCTGATCCTCTTTCTTTAGAAAAAATCTTTCAGGATGATCATAGTTGGACCGCTACGCTGTCAGCTGAAAAAATCAGATTTTTAATTTCCACCGGAGATGTGATTCCGGCTCGTTCAGTCAATTTTCAGACAGTGAAGAGAAATAATTTTCTCTGGCCATTTGAAAAAACAGCTGATTTTCTTAGGCAGGCAGACTTGACGGTTATCAATCTGGAATCGCCTTTGGTCCAAAATTGTCCCTTAACCCAAACAGGCATGATTTTCTGCGGTGATCCAGGAAATATTGAAGGATTAGTCTTTGCCGGAGTGGATGTGGCTACACTAGCCAATAACCACAGCTTAAATTTCGGCAGAAAAGGGCTGGATGAGACGATTGGATTTTTAAAATCCGCCGGTATTGAACCGGTTTTTGATAATATTTTGGTAAAAGAGGTCAGAGGAATGAAATTTGCCTTTTTGGCCTTTAATGATCTTGAACAAAATCAGTATACAGTAACTTCCTCCTATGAACAGGAAATTTCTGCCAAAGTCAGTTTAGCCAGACAACAGGCGGATATTGTGATAATATCCTTTCACTGGGGAGCCGAGTACGTCCGTTACCCAGCAGAGCGCTTGAGAAAATTAGCACACCTTGCAATAGACTCAGGAGCTGATCTTATTTTAGGCAATCATCCGCATTGGGTGCAGGGAATAGAAATATATAAGGATAAATTAATAAACTATGCTCAGGGAAATTTTGTCTTTGACCAGATGTGGAGTCTGGAGACCAGAAGGGGAGTAGTGGCAAAATTTACTTTTTATGAGGATAAGCTGATTGACGCCTTATATATACCTATATATATATCAGACTACGGCCAGCCCGATTTTGCCGATGAGGCGGAAAAAAACCGGATACTGGCAGCTTTGGAAGAAGCGAGTTTGGTAATAAAAAACAATCTATCGACCTTTCATCGAAGAAAAAATTCTGGCTCTAATGATAGCCTGTAAATCAGGCAAATCAGATTGTTCAGATTGTTTTGTTAATGCACTCATATAACCGGGCAGAGCATGTAGCTGTTGACTAACGCTACGTTCTATGATATAATAGAGAACGTATGCAAGTAAA
>FWPV01007429.1_pt1 | contig 19900 bp, 19 predicted proteins | sample 2228371 | NCBI WGS metagenome assembly FWPV01 (sample SAMEA103939776, study PRJEB20133) | metagenome | reverse complement strand
TGCCCTCGGAACGCCGCTCACGCAGCGCGCAGAATAGGTCTGTCCGGGGAAAGGGGAACTCCGCCCATCAAACGATTTGCGCAACAAAGCCGGCGACGGCTCCCTCACGGGTGCCTATCTGGGTGACGTGACCTACGCGCCGGCAATTCTCGCGCTGCAATACCGCCTGCCTACAGGAAATCCCAAGTTCGAGCCATATGTCGGGGCGGGCGTCAACTATACGATCATCTTGGATTCGGATGACCGCGATGTGGCGGGCTTTGATGTCGACAATGCTTGGGGTGCGGTTCTTCAGGTCGGATTCGAGAGCATGATCGACGATCGCCTTGGTCTCTATTTCGACGTGAAGAAAATCTGGCTCGAAACCGACGTTCGCGGCACCTTGGGTGCTGGCGGGCCGTCGGCGACGGGAAAGGCGACGCTGGATCCGCTGCTTGTCGGAACCGGCCTGATCTGGCGCTTCTGATAGAAGGCATCAGGGTTGATCCTGGAACCTCGCTGAAGGTATTGAAATAGCAAGGAAAACCTCGAAAAATGGAACTGTACTACATTCCTGCTGCCTGTTCGCTCGCAGCTCACATTGCCTGCCTGGAGGCAGGCCTGCCGCTAACATGCCGGAAGGTCGAAATGGGCCCCGGCGGCAACAAGGTTGATGGCGAGGACTATACCAAGATCAATTCCCTTGGGCTCGTTCCGACAATCGTTGACGGTCCCACACAGATTTCGGAGGCCGCCGTGGTGTTGCAATACATCGCCGAGAAGGCAGAAGGGAAACTGGGAACCACCGCTGGCAGTGGGCGCTGGCAGCTGCTTCAGACCCTGAACTTCCTCGCCACCGAGTTGCACAAGTCTATCGGGCCGCTGTTCCGGCCCGACTTTCCTCCCGAGGCCCGGTCGTTCTTTGAAAGCATCATCTCAAAGCGACTCAGCGCCGCGCAGGATCTTATCGGTGAATCTGGCTACCTGGTTGGTGATGGTTTTACCGTGGCCGACGCTTATCTGTTTACACTGCTCGGCTGGTGCAACTTTATGAAGCTGGATTTGTCACCCTGGCCGAAGTTGGACGAATACGCAAAGAGGATCGGAGCACGTCCAGCCGTGCAGCAAGCCCTCAGGGAAGAGGGACTCGCTTGAAGGAACTCCGGCTGGCATTGACGGTGACTTTGACTTAGGATCCGTTATGCTCTGACGGCTGAAAACTGGATCGTTTGAAACTTTATTTTCCGGCTAGCTAACCCGAGGCTGGAAGAGAAGGTGAAGACGATAAAGGCATCGAAGTTCTCGGACCTGCAGAACGCATTTGTGCTGAAACGGGGCGAGGAGCGAAAGCCAGTCGCGCAGATTTACCGCCGGGCTGGAATCAGCCCGGCGACCTGCTTCTCATGGAAGAAGAAGTATGACGGGTTTCTGCCCTTCGAGAATGCGCGGCCGCAAAGGCTCATCCCGATCTCGCACTTGCCGGCGAGACGCCGGCAGGGTGCCATCTGGCGAAAGATCCGAAACCTGGCCGGATGCGCGACCTCGTTCGCGGGATGTGCAGCGATTGGGCGGTGTCGACCCGGAAGACTTGTGGGTCCTTCTGCTTCGCCGCTCCGCTACCAATCAGGCCGAGCCGACCGGGCACGCGTCGAGAGGCGGATCAGGGAGATTTGCGACACCCGCGTCCGGCATGGCTCACGGCGGCTCGACGTGCTGCTGCGCCGCGAAGATCGGAAGGCAGCTATCGGGCCGAACGAGGTCCGGGCGTTGGGCTTCACGCTCGACCAGTTGCGGCGCCGCCAGCCCGTCACCGTGAGCTGGCGCGAAACGCCACGTCACGGCGGTCCTGTCTATCATCCGGAGCGTATCCGGGACCACCCCACTATCATTCAGCGCTTCCGGAATTTGCTCCCAAAGGCCGCCCAAGACAAATGCCGAATAGCACTTAAATCGTCAGGCTGGTCCGGATCTTCGTGTCGCTGTGGGCGGGCTGTGGGCCGTCTACGCCAGCCAGCGCCGCTTCCAGCACATGAAGGGATCGAATCAGAACGTCAGCAAGCCACAGTGCTTGAGCACTTCGTTGTGGGATAGCCGGTTCCGGGTCTCGCAATCCGGAGGTTTCGCCTTGCTCATGCCATCCAGCTGTCACGCTGGATTCAGGAGATGCATCCCCCCAGGATTTGTTCAACCGCGCCTGTCGGGACGACAATCATTGCAGAGGGTGAAGATTCGGCGGAGCCAATTTGATCGGCGCGAAAAGTAGATCACAAAGACAATTGAGGCATGCACCCCGACGCTTGGCGTGCTACAAGAGTGGCGAAGACCAGGAAGAGACGTGGACGATGAAAGACCAGACGATCGCACCGGATTTAGTGTTACTAGATGCGAACGACCGCCACCGCGTTCTGACGGATCATCCAGCGCACCTCATTCGGCGCACCTACCAGATCTTTCTGTTCTGCTTCGATGAGGCGATGGCAGGCCTGAATTTAAGTCCGGTGAAGTGGATAATTCTCTGCACGGCCTACAATTTTCCTGACCTCTCGGTGACCGAATTGGCGCGCGGCGCTGCCGTAGACAAGGCGAGCTGTGGACGATCCGCGACCGCACTCCAGAACGATGGACTGCTTCAGATCGAAATGTCCAAGCTGGATGGACGGCGAAAAGTCGTCAGGCTTACCCCTGCCGGAATCGCTCTGGTCATGAAGGGCTTAACTCGGGTGGAGAAGCTTCAGTCGCTGATCCTGGGTAGACTTGATTCTGAGGAGGCTGCCCATTTCGTGAAGGGGATGACAGCCTTCGTACACAAGACTGGCATGCAAGTGCGGCCATCGGTTCCGAAACAGTCTCCATAGCAAGGCTTCGTTGCACAAATCTCGTGAGGGATTCAGCTCATGAATCCAGCGTGGTAGCTGCATGACATGTGAAGAGCTTCGGCATGGTTTCACGATCATGTGTCAGGTGGACTCCTTTCCCCGGACAAACCCGGGCTGTTTGATCCCGGAACATCACATCGACACTCGCCGGTTCCCTTTTCACGGCAAGTTCGATCCTGCGTGAGGTTCGGGAGGTGGTGCCGGCCTGTTCATCTCGCTACACGCGCAGGCAACCACGACACCGAAGATCCGCGCCGCAATCCAGGCGGGCGGCGAACCGGCCTGGCCGGTGGCAAAGCTTTACGGGATCTCCGAGCAGTAGGTCTGGAAATGGCGCTGCCGCATCGATGACCATGACCGCGGCCAGGCGCGTTGAAACGGCTCATCTCCTGCAAGCCTGGATCGACGCCGCGAAGGATGCCTACCTGATGCCCGTCATGCGCCCTGCCCGACCCTTCGAACGCGCCATCCACGGCGGATCAGAGCGTGACTTGCCCGGGGCCCGAAGGCGAACGACCGCTCCGCCACACCAGAAGCGGACGCTCACGCCTCTGCGCCCTGTCTCAGCCCTGCGGTGCGAGCAGCGCGTCCCTGTGCGCGGTCAGGAAGTCCCGGACCGACTGGCCGGGGGTGCCGGTCAGGGTCTCAAGGTCGTCGCTGGCAACGGCCAGGCAGCCCTTCGCGATCGCCTCGTCGAACGAGGCGAAGACCCGCGCCATGAATTCGGGCAGGCCCTTGCCGATCATGGCCTGCACCAGATCCTCGGTCGGCAGGGCGACATAGGGGATATTCCTGCCGGAGATATCCGAAAGGATCGCAGCCACCTCGGCCTGACTGACCGCAGCAGGCCCGGTTATGTCCAGCGTCCTTCGGCCGGTCGAATGCATCAGCGCATGGGCGGCGGCGCGGGCGCAATCGGTGCGGGTGACATAGCCGGTCACTCCGTCGCCCGCAGCCGCGAAATGCTGGCCCATGGCGATGCTTTGCGCCCCGGCCATCAGCAACAGGTCGGCATAGAGGTTGTCGCGCAGGATCGTATGGTCGATCCCGGTTGCGGCGATCAGCTTCTCGGTCTCGTCGTGGTCGGGGGCAAAGCTGATCGGGCTGTCCGGCCCCGGGTTGGTCAGCGAGGTATAGACGATGTGCCTCACGCCCGCCGCCTGCGCTGCCGCCACAGCGTTCCTGTGCGCGGCCAGCCGTGCCCCCGGCGTCAGATCGTCGGTCGAGACGATCAGGATACGCCGACCGCCTGCAAAGGCTGCGGCCAGCGATCCGGCATCGTTGAAGTCGCCCTGGCGGACTTCCACGCCCCTGGCCTTGAGATCGGCCAGCTTCTCTGGGTTGCGCGTGATGGCGACGAGGGGGCCAACCTTCGCCTCGATGAGTCGATCCATCACCTGCCGACCCAGATGGCCGGAAGCGCCGGTGACGATGAAGGGACCGTCTTGAATGGAAGCCATGATACTTGCCTTTCTGTTGACGGGCTGGCGGCAGATCCCTCAGCCCTGGAGATGGACAGGCAGGGGATTGCCCAGCTTGCCACGGGCGAATTCCCGGCTGACCCGGAGAAGTTGCAGCATCACCTCGACCTCGGCCGCGTCGCGCGGGGCAAAGGCCATGACCGCCGTCGCCGGGATGTAGCCCAGCCGGGCCATGGGGTGCGGCTCGCCCCAGCCCTTTGCGATCAATTCGTCGACCACCGGCAGCGGCAGCATCAGATGCGACGAGCCGTCGTAGGCCGGGTGCACATGTGCGAATTCCCGGCCGATCAGGAAGGCCTCGGCCGGGCCGCAGGCGTGGTCCCCCGGCAGGACCAGCGCTTCGGCGCCCGGCACCGAGATGCCCGAGCGGCGGCGCTCGACAAAGGGCAGCTCGAACGCCCGGCGTTTGAACAGCGCATGGACCTCGGCCGGGGAATTCTGCGAGACCTGTTCATGCGGCGCGCAATCTGTGGTCCGGGGGCGGGGTCCGGGGCGGGGGGGCAACTCGAAACTCATGGCATCACCCGAACCGGAAGGCGCTTTCGACCGCGCCCATGACGTGATCCTCCAGCGTCTTGACGCCGCGATCGGTTCCGGCGGCGCCTGCGACCACATGGAGCGGGATCAGGTGTTCCTCGCGCGGGTTGGCCTCGCGCGCGCCGGGCGCCTGCGACCAGGCGGCGAGCATCGCGTCGCGTCGCGCGGGATCGTCCTGCGTGGCGGCGGCGCCCAGCCAGCGGTCGAAGTCGGCTCCGGCCACCGGACCCCTGGCCCCGCCACGCATGGCCCGCATCATCACCGCCATGTTGTGATAGGTGTTGCCCGAACCGATGATCAGCACGCCCTCGTCACGCAAGGGTGCCAGTGCGCGCCCCGCTGCCAGATGGGCTTCGGGGTCGAGGTCGGCGCGCAGGCTCAGCTGCACGGTGGGGATGTCGGCGGCCGGAAAGGCCACCTTCAGCGGCACGAAGACCCCGTGATCGTAGCCGCGCGCCGGGTCGGCCGCGGTCTTCAGCCCCGCACCTTCCAGCAGCCCGCGCACCCGCTCCGCCAGCGACGGATCGCCGGGCGCCGGCCAGGTCAATTGATAGGTGTGCGGCGGAAAGCCGTTGTAGTCGAACAGCAGCGGCGGCGCGGGGCTGGTCTGCACTGTGAAGACCGGCGCTTCCCAGTGGCCCGAGATCACCAGCAGCGCCTTCGGCCGGGCCGGCAGGGTTTCCGGCAGGTCCTCGAGGAACCGGCGCTGCCGGTCCCATGTGTCGGGCGGGTTCCAGTCCATGAAGAAACAGGGGCCGCCCCCGTGGGGAACGAAGACCGCAGGTTGTCTGTCTGTCATGCGTGTTGGCCTCCTTGATGGTCGCTCACGCCGCCGCTCCGGCTGCCGCAGGAGCATAGGCCGACCCGCCCGGACAGACCAGCGCGACAAGGCCGGTGGCGAACCAGTGGACATATCCTTCCGTCCTGTCGCTCATTTCTCTTCGCCCTTCTTGCGTCCGGTTCCGACCCGGCTTGCCCTGGTAAGGTTTTGGCCGTAAGTTCACTTAAGGATGCCATGTCCTTTGATAAAGTAGGCACTTCAAAGTAACCGATCTGCGTTGGGGACCTAATGAAAGCCGTGCAGCCCCTAACCTGCCCGATGGAAGGCCTGCTGCATCTCATCACAGGCCCCTGGACGATCTACATCCTGTGGTTTCTGTCCGAGCACGGGGACCAGCGCTTTGGCGCGCTCAAGCGTCTGGTGCCCGGAATCTCGACCCGGATGCTGACCGAACGGCTGCGGATGCTGGAGCACGCCGGCGTGGTCTGGCGCAGGCAGGCCCTGACCATCCCGCCCGCCGTGACCTATGGCCTGACGGCGCGCGGGCTTGAACTGCGCGGTGTCCTCGACACGCTGGGCGGCATCGCCCGCCGCTGGGACGCCGAAGGCACCTTCGCCATTGCCGCTGCCGAGTGACCCGGACACGTCAGACCCGGTCGGCAAGGCCCGCTCAGGTCGCCCCGGCAAGCGCGGCTTCCGGATCGCGGCCATTGCCAGGCCGGATGCGGAACAAGAGCGCATAGATCACCGGCACGGCGATGAGGGTGAGGACCGAGGCGAAGGCAAGACCGCCCATAATCGTCACGGCCATCGAGGCAAAGAAGGCATCGGACAGCAGCGGGATCATGCCGAAAATCGTGGTTCCGGCAGCCAGCACCACAGGACGGAAGCGGGCGACGGACCCGGCGACCACCGCCTCGGCCCTGTCGCCGCCCTCGGCGATGCGGGCGTCGATCTCCTCGACCAGGATGATTGCATTCTTGATCAGCATCCCCGACAGGCTCAGCAGGCCCAGAAGCGCCGTGAAGGTAAAGGGCAGCCCCGAGACCAGCAGCCCCAGCACCATGCCCGTAATCGACATCGGCACCACCAGCCACAGGATCAGGGGCTGGCGGACCTTGTTGAACAGCAGCACCGAGATCACGACCATCACCAGGAACCCCAGCGGAAGCTGTGTGCCAAGCGAAGCCTGCGCCTCCGAGGCGGATTCGTATTCGCCGCCCCATTCCATCCGGTAGCCCGCCGGCAACTCCATCGCCTCGATGTCGGCCCGCACCGTCCGGAAGGCGGTGTCCGCGTTGAACCCCGGTGCCGAGCCGGAAAGCACGGTGATCGTCCGCTCCCGGTCGCGACGATGAATCGCAACGTCCTGGGGAACAACGTCGATGCGGTCCACGACCTGGCTGAGGGGCACATACTGACTGCCGGCCATGCTCCAGACCAGCTGGTCGAGCATTTGCTCGCTGCTGAGCCGCTCGTAGGGGGGCACGCGGATCAGGATCGGCAATCTCGCATCGCCGTCGCGGTAGGTGCCCGCGCGCAAACCCGAGGTGGCATAGAGGATCGAGTCCGCGATGGCGCTGCGGGTGACACCGGCAAGCCGCGCGCGGGTTTCGTCCACGATCGGTTCCAGAACCAGCTCGCGCTCGCGCCAATCGGTCCGCACGTCGATCACCGCACCGGAGCTTTCCAGCCGCTGCCCCGCTTCGGTCGCCAAGTCGCGCAGAACCCGCATGTCGGGTCCGGAAAAGCGCACCGCGACATCGGCGCCCGCAGGCGGACCGAACACCAGGCCTTCCAGCCGGACCTGGCCCTGCGGCACCAGTTCCCGCAGGTTCGACAGACGCACCATGATTTCCGGAATGGCCTGGGCATCGGCTGCCCGCACGATCAACTGACCGTAGGAACTGTCTGCCTGTTCGGGATTGTAGGTCAGCATGAAGCGCGAAGCACCGCGCCCGACAAGCGTCGTGACATCGGTCACGTCCGGATCGGCCAGAACCGCCTGTTCCAGCGTGATCAGGTCGCGTTCCGTCGCCCGGATGTCGGCACCGCGTGGAAGGCTGTAGTGAACATAGAACAGCGGCGTCGTCGAGGCTGGAAAGAACGCCTGCCTGACTTGCCCGAAGGCCATCAGAGAGCCCGCCGTGATGCCCAGGGTGATCAGCATGACTACCCAGCGCGCCCGCAGCGACTGGTTCAGCAGCCAGCCATAGGCGCGATAGATCCCGCCGCTATAGGGGTCCGCATCGGCCATTTCCCCCTTGCTGACGCGCAGCAGCCAGGCGCCCAGAAGCGGCGTCACCGTCAGCGCCAGAACCCAGGACAGCAGCAGCGAAATCGCGATGACGGCAAACAGGGAGAACAGGAATTCGCCGGTCGCATCCGGCGACAGCCCGATCCCGGAAAACGCCATGATGCCGATCACGGTTGCGCCAAGCAGGGGCGTCGAGGTCGCGTCCGATGCCTCGCCCGCTGCCACCTCGGCAGACCTGCCGCGCTGCATGCCGATCACCATGCCCTCGGCGATCACGATGGCGTTGTCCACCAGCATCCCCATGGCAATGATCAGCGCGCCCAGGCTGATGCGTTCCATCTCGATCCCGAAAACGGCCATGAAGAACACGGTGCCCAGAACAGTAAGCCCCAGTGTTGCCCCGACCGTCAGACCCGCCCGCCATCCCATCGTGAGCATGAGCGCGCCGATCACGATGGCGACCGACTCGAGCAGCCCCCTGATGAAGGACGACACAGCGGTCTCCACGACACGATGCTGCTCGTAGACCGGCAGAATCTCGATCCCGACTGGCAGCTCTGCGGCAATCGTGCGAATCCGGTCTTCGACCTGCTCGCCCACCTCCACCACGTTTTCGGACTGGATCACCGAGACACCGATCGTGAAGGCCCGCACGCCGTTATGGCGGATGACCTGCTGCGGAACTTCGGCTTCCTGACGGGTGACGTTCGCCACATCGAGAACCGAGATCTGTTCGACCCCGCCCACGCGCCCCACGCGCAGCGTCTCGATCCCTTCGACAGTGTCGTAGCCCGGTCGCAAGGCGGTGCGGATCCGTGCGTCATCAGCCCGGATTTCGCCCCCCGGCAGGACGGCATTCTCGCCCGCCAGCAGGCCGAGAACCTGATCGGGAGGGACCCCGAGACGGCCGAGGCGGGCCGACTCGATTTCCACCATCACCACTTCATCTGCCAACCCGATCGTTTCGACCTTGGCCACACCCGGGACGGTCAGCAGCTCGCGGCGCAGCTTGCGGGCGATCTCGCGCTGGTCGGAAGGGCTGTAGCCGGTCGCTGTCACGGCGTAGTAAAGGCCGAACACGTCGCCGAAATCGTCGTTGACCTGCGGCGGCCGCGCGCCATCCGGAAGATCGCCCTCGGCATCCCCCAGCCTGCGGCGCAATTCGTCCCAGACCTGCGGCATCTCCGCCGCGCCGTAGCTGTCCTTGATCTGGACGGTGATCTGGCTGAGGCCGGGCATCGATTTCGATTCGACCCGGCGCAGCTGCGGCATCTGCTGGATTGCGCTTTCCAGAATCTCGGTCACCTCGCGCTCCACCTCCTCGGCCGAGGCGCCCGGGTAGGGGGTGAAGACCAGCGCAGTCTTTAGCGTGAAGCCGGGGTCTTCCAGCCGCCCGACATTGGCCAGACCCCAAAGCCCGCCAAGCAGGCAGCCGATGATCAGAAGCGAAATCGCGACGGGACGGCGGATCGACCAGATGGCGAGGTTCATCGAGGACACCGGTCAGAAGACTGCCTGACGAACCAGCGTCCCGTCGCGCATCTGCCACCAGCCGGCGGCGACGATACGCTCACCCGGGACCAGGCCCGCCAGGACGGGGATGCTGTCGCCCTGTGGCAGGCCCACCTTGACCTCGCGCGCACGCGCTCGCCCATCGCTGTCGACAATCCAGACCCTGGGTGTTGGTGCGCTGGTGGTGTCGATAGCCGAGACCGGCACCAGCACCGCCGCGGTGCTTTGACGGGGGCGGATATCCACCGTCACCGTCATGCCGGGCAGAATGCGCGGGTCAGGATCGCGCAAGGCGAACTTGATCGCGTAGGTCTGCGCCACGGGGTCGACCTCGGTCACGAAACGGGCCAGATCAAGCGGCAGGAACGTGTCGGAAAGCGCCGGAAGGCGAGCCGTCGCTTCGAAGGCTTCGGGTGTGGTGCGCGCCAGAATTGCCAGATCCTCGGGCAGCGAGATCGTGACCAGAAGGGTGCTGACATCCTGAAGGCGCAGGACCGGCACGGCTGGTGTCACGTTGGAATGGGTCTCAATCAGGCGGCGCGCGACGATGGCATCGAAAGGAGCCTCCATCTCTGCCTGTTCAAGCGCCCTCAGCGCCTGCGCCAGCGCTACCTCGGCCTGGCGCAATTCGGCGCGCGCGCGATCGAGCTCCGCCTGCGGCGTTACCGCGCGCCCGACCAATTCCGCGACCCGCGCCTCCTCGCTGCGGGCCAGGTCGACCACTGCTTCGGCGCGGTCTAGCGTCAGTCGGAAATCCGCCTCGTCCAGCGATGCGATGACCGTGCCCGCGGCAATGTGCTGGCCCTCGATGGGGGCGATGTCGATGATCTGTCCGCCGACCTGAAAGGCGATGTCCACGGTCCGCTGCGCTTCGACGCGGCCAATGAAAGAGCGTGCGTGCAATCCATTGCTTGTCTCGGCGGTATGCAGGGGCACCACCACGGCGGCGGCCTCAGCGGAAATGGTTTCCACCGGCGCCGCCTGGGCAAGCGCGCGGTTGTTCCAGATCCATGCCCCACCGCCGATGCCGGAAACGGCAATCAGGACAAAGGCCGCGAGTACGTGTCGTTTCATTCCTGCGGCTCCGGTCTTTCGATCATTTGAAGGATTCGGTTCACGGTGGCTCTGCGATGCGCCGTGCATGCGGGCGGCACGCGCATCAAGTGCCGGACGCGCATACCGTCTGGCACGGCCTCGATGGTCAGACGGCCCGGACCGGAGCGCGACATCACGGCCCGCGCCGCGTCAAGCATATCGCCATGTGCATTGCCCGCCCGCATGCTTTCTCTCTGCCATGATCCGACCACACGGTCGGAAACCGACCCCGCGGGCAGATAGATGCTGCGGCGCAGAAGTCAAGGCGGGCCTCCATGCCGACCCGTCCTGCGATCCATCGAATTCGTCACGGCATGGTCGTGATCGTGCGCCGGCACGAGGCGACCGCCGTGGCGATCAGAAGGGTCACGATCAGGGCAAGAGACAGGAACTGTGGCCAGACGGAGCCGATGTTGGCGCCCGGGCAGGGAACTGTCCGTGCCAGCAAGACGAAATGCGTATCTTGAGCAGCCCGCCTTTGAACCTGGACGATGTCTGCCCTGCTTTCGCGGGGCATGGCACCGCCGGATAGCACCTTCGTCGGCAGGCAGACCTGGATCGCCGCATTCCCGAATACCCGCTGGCACCCCGAGTGACCGGCGCCGGTCACATTCCGGCCCGCCATCCCCTTCCGGCAAGGCAGGAGAAGACCTGGTTCAGCGGCGAGGAATGTCGCCTGCCTCACGGAAAAGCTCGGAATCCTCGACGACCTTCTGCGCCAGAAGCAGGCTGCATTTCAGCCTGTCGGCCAGATCCGCGGCGACAGACCGGGTCAGCCAGCGCGTCCAGAAACTCTGCCGGTGGTGCCCGACCACGACCAGATCCGCCGCCAAGACTGCCGCGATCCGGGTAATGCATTCGACCGGATCGCCGTGCTCCAGCCGCACCTCGGGCGACAAGCCCATCGCGGACAGCCGCTGGTGCCCCTCACTGAGGATGGCCTCGAAATCATGCTCCTGCCGGTCCCGCGCGACCGCATCTGCGCCTTGCGCGAATCCGCCACCCGAAACCGTTTCGACCACCGCCAGAAGGCAGACCGACGCTCCGGTGATCTGCGCCAGGCGCGCGCCTTCACGCAAGGCAAGCCGCCCCTCGCGCGATCCGTCGTAACAAAGAAGCATTGTCGAATACATGAAAGCCGCTCCCGTTTCCCCGCAGGGTCGAAATGCCCTTGTCGTTTCGCTAGTGCAGCAGTAATTAGCCTGCTAGTCATTTGCAAGCGAAGGATCGCAACAGCCGATGGAGCGCGGCCCCGACCCTCAGGAAGTCTTCACCCGCTCGTTCGCCAATGTCTCCCGTCAGTGGAAGCGGTGGCTGGGCCATCTGTTTCACGACATAGGGCTGACCCAGGCGCGATCGAGTGTGCTGCTGGAACTGTCTCGGCAGGACGAAGCAACGCAGATCGAGCTGGCGCGCGTTCTCGGCATCGAGGGACCGACGCTGGTGCGGCTGATCGACGGGCTGGAACATGCAGGCCTGGTCGAGCGCCACCCCTGCGCCTCGGACCGGCGGGCCAAGCGGTTGCGGCTGACGGCGGCGGCAGGCCCGGTGATCACCGAGATGAACCGGAAAGTGGTGGCAAGCCGCACCGAGCTTCTCGAAGGGGTCTCGGCCGGGGATTTGAAGATTGCGACCGAGGTCCTGGGCCTGATCGCGGCACGGCTGGAAAGGATGAACAGTGAGCAGAGTTGAAAAGATGGAGCTGGTCGCTCAGGCCGCAGCAGCACCCGCGACAATCGCGGAGCCGGTCGCGCCGCCCAGGCCGGAGACGCCGGACATTGCTCCCGCCCGGACCGGCAGGCGCCGCTGGGGAAGGTTGGCGCTGGTTGCGGCGGTTCTGGTCGCGGCGGTGGCGTTCGGCGGGCCGTGGCTGATTGCACGCTTCACGACAATCCATATCAATGACGCCCGCATTGCGGCCAACGTCGTTACCGTTTCGGCCGAGGTCGCAGGCCGCATCACCCGCCTGCCGGTCGTCGCCGGTGATGCGGTGGCCAAGGACGATCTGATCGCCGAGATCGACCGCGAGCAGGCCGAGCCGCGGATTGCCGCCGTTAGGGCAAAGCTTGCAACTGCCGATGCCCAGGTCGCGCAGATCGAGACCCAGAAGGCGATGACGCAGGCCCAGCTTTCCGCGCGCCGCAGTTCCGCCGAAGCCGGCGTTGCGGCGGCGGAGGCAAACTACGAAGCGGCCGTGGCGCTTCTGGCCAATGCACAGAGCCACTTCGACCGAACTGCGAAGCTCGCGGAGCAGAGTGTTTCAAGCCAGCAGAAACTGGACGAGGCCCGGGCGGCACTGGACGTTGCGATCCAGCAGGAGCGAGCCGCCTTTGCCGCGATCGATACCGCGCGGGCGAGCCTTGCCATCGTCGATGCCGACATGTCGCAGCTTGAAAGCTTCGACCGTCAGATCGCAACCCTCCTCGCCACCCGAAAGGGCACCGAGGCCGAGATGGCTCTCCAGAATATCGACCTCGCCTATCGCAGCATCATGGCCGGTTTCGATGGCATCGTCGATGCGACCTTCGTGGATGTCGGCGAATATGCGACACCCGGCACCCGTCTTCTGATGTATCATGCTCCTGACGAGGTCTGGATCGATGCCAACGTGAAGGAGACCGAGTTCGCCAGGATCAGGCTTGGGGCAGCGGCAAGGATCACGGTCGATGCCTGGCCGGGCATCGAGTTCCAGGGCAAGGTCGAGCGGCTGGGCGGCGCGGCGACCAGTCAGCTTGCGCTCCTGCCAAGCCCGAACCCGTCGGGGAATTTCACCAAGGTGACGCAGCGCCTTCCGGTCCGCATTTCGATCGAACCCGAGGCCGGAGTCGAACTGCGCCCCGGCATGATGGTGGAAGTCTATGTCGACCTCGCAGATTGAGGCCTATTTCCAGCGCCACGGGCCGGCCTACCGCTGGCTGGCGACCGGCACGATCATGGTGGCGACGATCTCGGTCGTGCTGTCCACAACCATCGTCAACGTGGCGATCCCGGCCGTGATGGGTGCCTTCGGGATCAGTGCCGTGCAGGCGCAATGGATTTCGACCGGCTTTCTGGCGGCGATGACCGCAACGATGCTTCTGGCGGACTGGGCAGAACGCGCGTTCGGGATCCGGCTGACGATGAACGTGGCAATGGCGGTTTTCCTGGTCGGCTCCGTCGCCGGAGGCCTTGCGCCGAACGAGACCGTGCTGACGCTTGCCCGGGTGGTGCAGGGCGCCGCGGCGGGAATCGTGCAGCCGCTGGCCATGATCATGCTGTTCAAGGTGTTCCCGCCCGACAAGCGCGGCGCTGCCATGGGCATCTATGGCGTGGGTGTCGTCCTTGCTCCCGCGCTCGGACCCTGGATCGGAGGCGTGCTGATGGACGCGTTCGACTGGCGCTCGGTCTTCTATCTCGGCCTGCCGTTTGCGGCTCTTTCGATCGTGCTGTCGAACATGTTCCTGCCGGGGCGTGAGGAAACCGGCCCGCGCCCCGCTTTCGATTTCGTCGGCGTCGGGGTCCTGTCGCTGTTCCTCGCGGTCCTGCTCAGCACACTCTCCAATGCCCAGCGGCTCGGGTGGGATTCGAACGCGGTGCTGTTCGGTTTTGTCGTCTCGGCCCTGTCGGCGCTGGCCTTCGTGGCGTGGGAAATGAAGACCTCGAAGCCGATGCTCGACATGCGGCTTTTCGCCAATTTCGCCTTCGTCTCGGCTTCGGTCGTGTCCTTCATCATGGGGGCGGGGCTGTTCGGCTCCACCTATCTCCTGCCGGTCTTCGTGCAGCAGATTCAGGGCATGACGCCCACCCAGGCGGGGCTTCTGCTGATGCCTTCGGGCTTTGCCATGCTGTTTGTCTTCCCCATCGCCGGCCGGCTGTCGGACAAGGTGGTGCCGGCGGTGATGATCGGGGCCGGGATGGCGATCTTCGCCGGTTCGTCCTGGCTGATGGCTGGGGCCGACATCAACACGACCTTCTGGACGCTGGCCTGGTGGACGGTGATCTCTCGGATCGGGCTCGGCATCGTCTTTCCGGCGATCTCGTCGGGGTCGCTGCGGGTCCTGCCCCGGCATCTTCTGGGCCAGGGATCGGGCGCGTCGAACTTCATCCGCCAGCTTGGCGGCGCCTTCGGGGTGAACCTGCTGACCGTCTTCATCGAGCGGCGCACCGTGATGCATGCCGATGCCTTTGCGGCAACCCAGACCAGCGCCAACCCGGCCACGATGGATCTTTTGCAGAATGTCGCGGGGATCATGCACGGCTCGGGCTTGCCGGATTCCCAGCTTCTGCCTGCGGCGGCGTCGTTCCTGGGTCAGTCGGTGGTCATTCAGGCCTCGAATGCGGCTTTTCAGGACGGATTCCTCATCGTCTTCGGGATTTTCGTCCTGGCTCTTGTCCCGACCTGGTTCATGTGGCGCGCGAAGGCGCCTGAAGCCGCGCGGGCCTAGGCCGAAAAAGGCCCGGTCCGATCACGTCATGGAGGAAATCGTGCGCCGGAACCGTTCGAGTGCGATGGCGAACAGTATGGTCCCGATGGCGGTAAGAGACAGGAACTGCGGCCAGACAGTGCCGATGCCGGCGCCCCGGTAGAGTATCGCCTGCGCCAGCATCACGAAGTGCGTATCGGGCGCGGCCAGCATCAGGAACCGGACGACATCCGGCATGCTTTCGCGGGGTGTGGCGCCGCCGGAAAGCATCATCATCGGCAGCAGGACGAGCATCAGCATCAGGCCGAACTGCGGCATCGAACGGGCAAGCGTGGCAAGAAAGATGCCCAGTGAGGCTGCGGCGAACACATGCAGCGCGGCCCCCGCCAGAAACAGCGCGACCGATCCCTCGATCGGAACGCCAAGCAAGCCCTGCACGACGATCGCAAGCGAGAATGACGCGGCAACGAGAACCACAAGTCCCATCGACAGGACTTTCGAGAGCATGATCTCGAAGGGCGTGACCGGCATGGTCAGCAGGTGTTCGACGGTGCCGCGCTCGCGTTCACGGATGAGCGCGGCGCCGGTCAGGATGATCGACAGCATCGAGATGTTGTTGATCACCTCCATCACCGAACCGAACCAGGTGCTGTTCAGTTCCGGGTTGAAGCGCGCGCGCAGGACCAGATCGACCGGCAGTCCCGTCGCGCTGCGGGTGCGGCTGGCGAATTCCTGCACTTCCGCCGTGACGATCGCCTGGACATATCCGCTGCCGGTGAAGGCCTGGGTGATGCGGGTCGCATCGACATTGAGTTGAACCGCGGCCTGCCGTCCGGCCAGGATGTCGCGCTGGAATCCGGCCGGGATTACCAGTGCGAAGGTGTCCTCTCCGGCATCCATCCGCGCATCCATCTGGCCAAGGTCGATCAGCTCCGGCGGCGCGAAGTAGGGCCGCTGGAACGCGCTTGCGATGCGCTGCGACAACTGGGACTGATCCTCGTCGACGATGGCGATCGGGGCGCGGTTCAGCACTTCGGGCATGGCAGTCGCCGAGGCATAGACCGAGAAGGTGAAGGCGAAGACGATCAGCACCAGCATGATCGGATCGCGCAAGAGGCTATGCATTTCCTTGATGCCGAGGTTCAGGATGTTGGCGGCTCGCATGGCTCAGCGTTCCTGTTTCCTGAGAAGAAGGGTGGCCGCCCCGATCAACACAGGAACCGCGATCGCCAGCGGCAGGAAGGCCGCGCGCAGGTCGGGATAGGACAGCGCCTTGGAGAAGGTGCCGCGCGAAATGGTCAGGAAATGAGTGGTGGGATAGACTTCGCCGATCACCCGCCCGATGCCTTCCATCGAGGACACCGGGTCGATCATCCCGCTGAAACTGGCAGCCGGCAGCAGCGTCAGCACGGCGGTGCCGAACATCGCGGCGATCTGGCTGCGGGTGAAGGCGGAAAACAGCAGGCCGATCCCCGTCGCCACCGTGACATACAGCAAGGCGGCCGCCGACAGGGTGGCAAAGCTGCCGGTGAGCGGCACGCCGAAGGCGGTGACTGCAAAAAACGTCAGCATCAGGAAGCTTCCCATCGACAGCACGAGATAGGGGATCTGCTTGCCCAGCAGGAATTCCAGCCGGGTCGTCGGTGTGACGTAGAAATTGACGATCGAGCCGACTTCCTTCTCGCGCACCACGCTGAGTGCGCTCAGCATCGCCGGAATAAGCAGCAGCAGCAGCGGAATGACCGCCGGGACCATGGCATCGAGGCTTCGGACATCGGGGTTGTAGCGGAAGCGCGTCTCGATGGTGACTGGCCCCTCCAGCGCCGCCCCGTAGCCTGCATCCCGCGCCTGCATCCCGATCCAGTTCATGTGCATCCCCTGCACATAGCCCAGCACCGTCTCGGCCCGCATCGGCATTGCGCCGTCGATCCAGGCCCCGATCGCGGTGGGGCGGCCGCGGGAGATGTCGCGCCCGAAGCCCGGCGGGATCTCGATCGCCAGGCTGATCTCGCCCGCGCGCATCCGCCGGTCCATGTCCGCATGTCCGTCAAGCGGCGGCTGCTCGATGAAATAGCGCGATCCGGCCAGGTTCATCGTGTAGTCGCGGCTGATGACGGTCTGATCGTTGTCAAGAACCGCGAAGGTCAGATCCTCGACATCGAGGCTGATGCCGTAGCCCATGACGAACATCAGGATCGCGCTGCCCAGAAGCGCCAGCGTCAGCCGGATCGGATCGCGCCGCAGTTCCAGCGCCTCGCGCCGGGCATGGCTGGTCATCCGCCGCGGATCGAACAGCCGCCGCCAGCCACGCGGCGACCGGGGCGGCGCATCTTGCTGCGCCTCGCGGGACGGCAGCGCTTCCAGAGCCTCCCCGGCTCCGCCCGCGTGCTCGAGGTGATGGATGAACGCCTCCTCCAGCGTCGCGGCATCCGACGCGCGGATCAGTTCGGACGGCGTGCCGGTCGCCAGAACCCGCCCCTCGTGCATAAGCGAGATGCGGTCGCAGCGCTCGGCCTCGTTCATGAAATGGGTCGAGATGAAGATCGTCACGCCTTCGTTTCGTGACAGCTCGATCAGGATGCGCCAGAAGGCATCGCGCGCCACCGGATCGACCCCCGAGGTCGGCTCGTCCAGGATCAGCATCTCCGGGCGGTGAATCAGGGCGACGGCCAGAGACAGGCGCTGGCGCAGGCCAAGCGGCAGTCGGTCGGGCAGCATGTCCCGTTCCGTCTGAAGATCGAAGCGCGCCAGCATTTCCTCGACGCGCGGGCCGATGTCCTGCTCGGGCATGGCGAACAGGCGCGCGTGCAGGTGCAGGTTCTGCGCCACCGTCAGTTCGGTATAGAGCGAGAAGGATTGCGACATGTAGCCCACCCGCCGCCGGGTTGCGAGGTCACGCGGGTCCACCTCCTCGCCGAACAGGCGGACCACGCCCTCGCTTGGGGGTTGCAGGCCGGTCATCATCTTCATCGTCGTGGTCTTGCCGCAGCCGTTCGACCCGAGAAACCCGAAGATCTCGCCCCGCCGCACATCAAGCTGCACCCGGTCCACGGCGGTGAAATCGCCAAAGCGCATGGTCAGGTCCCGAACCTCGATCGCCGGTTCGCCGTCGCTTTCCGCGCGCGGGGGAATCGAGACGGGCCGGTGCGCGCGCCGCATCTCTTCGGGCAGCAGGCGGACGAAGGCCGCCTCCAGCGTATCGCTGCCCGTCGCCCGCATCAGCCCCTGCGGCGTGTCGCTGGCCAGGACGCGCCCCCCGTCCATCGCCGCCAGCCAGTCGAAGCGTGCCGCTTCTTCCATGTAGGCCGTGGCGACCAGCACGCTCATGCCCGGCCGCCCCTCGCGGATCGAGGCGATCAGATCCCAGAACTCGCGCCGCGACAACGGGTCCACGCCGGTTGTCGGCTCGTCGAGGATCAGCAGGTCAGGGTCGTGGATCAGCGCCGAACAGAGGCCCAGCTTCTGCTTCATCCCGCCCGAAAGCTTGCCCGCGGGCCGGTCGAGGAACAGATGCAGCCCCGTCGCCCGGGTCAGCGTCTCGATCCGCCTGGACCGTTCTTCCGCCCCGTGGCCGAACAGGCGTCCGAAGAAGTCGATGTTCTCGCGCACCGAAAGCGTCGGATAGAGGTTCCGCCCCAGTCCCTGCGGCAGGTAGGCAACGCGCGGCCCGACCCGTGCGCGATGCCCGGCCCGCGCCATGTCATTGCCCAGCACCTCGATCCGTCCCGACTGGATCCGGCGCACCCCGGCCGCAAGTGCCAGAAGGCTGGACTTTCCGACCCCGTCGGGGCCGATCAGCCCCGCCATGCAGCCGCCGGGAATGTCAAGCGTGACATCGCTGAGCGCCAGGACCGCGCCGTAACGCAAGCCCACGCCCTCAAGGCGGATCGCCGCCGGCAGGGTCATTGAGGCAACCTGACCTGAAGCTCGGCGGGCCATTCGGCATCGGGGTCGATCCGCACATGGGCAATGCCGGGCAGGCCGGTCTTTACGATGTCCCGGTAGCGGCGCAGCAGGTCTGGGTCGATCCGCGCGCGGATGCGGAACATCAGCTTCTCGCGCTCCGCTTCGGTCTCGACCGTGCGCGGGGTGAACTGGGCGACGCTCGCCACGAAGGACACCCGGGCGGGAATCACGAATTCCGGCGCCGCATCGAGGACAAGTCGCACCTCGTCCCCCACGGCCAGACGCCCCGCCTGCGCGGTGGGCAGGAAGAAATTCATGTGCACATCAGCAAGGTCGATCATGTCCAGAACGATTCCGCCCGGGGCCAGCACCTCGCCCGGCTCGGCCACCAGATACTGCACGCGCCCGTCGCGCGGGGCTTTCAGCACTGCATCGGCCAGTTCCGCCTCGATGCGCCGGATGGTCGCGTTTGCGGCATCGACGCCGGCCTCGGCCGCGATCACGTCGGACCGCGCCCGCCCGACGCCGGCTTCGGCGGCCGCGACCTGCGCCTCGGCCGCAGCCAGCGCCGCCAGCGCCGCCTGATGGGCCGCCCGGTCATCGTCAAGCCGCGACTGCGGCGCCACCCCGCCCGGCGTGAGCTCTTCGCTGCGCGCAAGCCGACTCGCGGCGACCCGCACCTCCGCCTCGCGCAGCGCCACCGAGGCTTGCGCCGCCCTTGCCAGAGCCTCGCCTTGCGTGACGCCGCTTTGCGCGATATCGATGCCGATCCTGGCGCGCCGCAAATGTGCCTGCGCCTCAAGCAGCTGAGCCTGCAGGGTCGCGGTGTCCATGATGGCCAGTTCCTGACCGGCGATGACCGCATCGCCTTCGGCAACCAGAACCGTCTGCAGGCGACCGCCGCTTCGGGTCGCCACATAGATCTCGACCGCCTCTATGCGCCCGTTGGCCGCAGCAAATCCGTCGGTCGAGGAGTCCGGACGCAAGACCGGCTTTGTTGCACAAATCCCGTGAGGGATTCACCTTGTGAATCCAGCGTGGTAGCTGTTGTGCATGAGCAAACCGAAGCCGCC
>FWPV01007428.1_pt1 | contig 19901 bp, 14 predicted proteins | sample 2228371 | NCBI WGS metagenome assembly FWPV01 (sample SAMEA103939776, study PRJEB20133) | metagenome | reverse complement strand
CGGCCCGCCGCATCTGGCTGTCGATGGCGTCGGGTTTCCCGCTCGAGGCAGTCTTCCGGCAGGCGTGGGCGCAACTGCGCTGCTGAACGGGGGGAGAGGCTCCGCGGACAGGCGAAAACGGGAAAGCGATTTTGAGCGATCGCGGGCGGAGCTTTGGTCAAAAATGCCTCCGGGAGCGCCAGCAAGGGCCTGAGTGCGCCCTTGCGCCACGGTAAGCCCCCCTCCAGACGGCGACCCGCACAACGGGCACTGAAAAATCCCACCCGAAATGCCCTCTCAACCCCGTCCGTGACGTCCTCTCCACAGCGTGTGAGAAATGCGGGCTAGCGCGCGGGCGGCGTTTTACGCTGGCTGCGCGGACGCCGACGGCGATCGGAGCTCCGGGCGGGGCGCGCCGGCGTGGACACGGGAGCACGGCGGACGCATGCCGCTCGAGATCCGGAGCATGGAGATGCTCCGGGGGCGGAATCAGAGAGGCTGAACCGATTCCATCCCCGAGAGGCGCGAGATTCGTGTCAGACGGAGGGTTCTTTCTTCGGGCCCAGGGGGTGGTTCTTCCCGTCCCCTTCGTAGGCGGGGCGGGCGGAGGCGCGGCGGGTCAGCTTGCGCGCCGCCGGGTCGTACAGGCGCATCTCGCCGGAGCGGTAGCTTTCGCAGCCGAGCATCACCGACAGCATCACCTGATGGGCCAACTCGGGACCGAGGACAGGTGTTTTGCGCGTGCGCATGCACTCGAAGAAGTTGTCCGTGTGGCGGCGGTTCATTTCGCGCTGCGCGTTCTTGAATTCGAACGTCCGCGCTTCCGTGGGACGGTTCAGCGCCTTGGCGACGAACATCTCCGGCGTGACGATCACGCGGTCGTTCTCCACGACGATCGTGCCCGAGTGGCCGTAGATGACCTGCGGCAGATAGCGGTTGGGCGCGCCGTTGGCCATCGAGCCGGCCACGACGATCATGAAGTTGGGATACTCGGCGATCATCGCCAGCGTGTCGGGCACCTCGCGGTCCTGCTGCACATAGATGCCGCCGCCGCCGGAGACGCGCGTCGGATAGGCCGGCCCCATGGCGTAGAGCATCGGACCGACGCGATGGTAGTAGAGGTCGCTGGCGATGCCGTTGGAATAGTCCCAATACTTGCGCCAGCGGAAGAAACGCTCGGCGCTGAACGGGCGCTTCGGAGCGGGTCCGAGCCAGCGCTTCCAGTCGATGGTCTCAGGCGAAGCCTCTTCGTCGATGTAATAGTTCCACTCGCCGGCGACGGAGTTGCGGCTGTAGGTGGTCTGCCCCCACAGGACCTCGCCGATCGCCCCCTCGCCGATCAGTTCCTTCACCTTGTGCCAGCGGGCATCCGAGAGGAACTGGCTGCCGACCTGGAGCACGCGGTTGTATTTCGCGGCGGCTTCCATGACCTGCGCGCTCTCCTCGACGGTCAGCGTGCTGGGCTTCTGGAGATAGACATCCTTGCCTGCGGCGAAGGCATCGATGGTCATCTGGGCGTGCCAGTGATCCGGCGTGGCAATGAGCACGCAGTCGATGTCCGGACGCGCGAGCAGCTCGCGGTATTCGATGCAGATGTCTTTGTCCCCGAGCTTGGAGATGGCCCTGGCGCGCTCGCGGTGGCGCTGGTAGACATCGCAGATGGCGGCGACTTCGATGTCCCTGTCCTCTTCCTGCTGCCGGACGAAGGCGCGCAGGTGGCCGGTGCCCATAATGCCCACGCCGATCATGCCGACGCGGATGCGGTCATTCGCGCCCACCACGCGGCTGGCGGAGCGGGCGCTGATCGAAGGCTTCACTTTCTTCGCCTGGGCGGAACGCGCTGCGGCGAGCGAGCCGGCGGCGGCGAGGAACAGGCGGCGGGAGGAGATGTTTTCCGTGCTCATCGAATTGAAACGAGAACCTCTCTTTCATGTTTCCACACGGCGGGCGGCGGCGTTCCATTTCAGACGCCGCCCGGTGCGGAGCGAATCCAGCGTCATCGACAGCACGATGACGGCGGAAAGCCCGGCTTCAACCGGCGCGTTCGGCTCCCGGCGGGTGCGGATGCAGTCAAGGAAGTTCCGGATGTGATCCCGCGTGGCGGCGCCGAAGGAGCCTGGCCGGCTCTCCTCCCGTTCAGGCGTGAGTTCGGGCTGGCTGGTTTCCGGATAGAGCACGAAGTGTTCGCGCCCGATGTCGAAACGGGCGCGCGAGCCGTGGAACTGGGCCAGCTGGTCCAGCCGCGGGTGATACCGCATGGCCTTGTAGCCGAGGGTGAACACGGCGAAGCAGTTCTCGGGGTACTCGATCAGGATCGAGGCCGTGTCGGTGACCTCGGCGCCCTCGAGATTGACGCGCCCGCCCGAGCAGGTGACAGCCAGGGGCGCAGACGAGTTCATGAACCAGTGGAAGACGTCCACCATGTGGGCCGCCTGCCCGATCAGCAGGCCGCCGGAGTAGTCGAAGTAGTAGTACCAGTTGAAGAAGCGCATGGGGTCGAGGGGGCGCTGCGGCGCTGGCCCGAGCCACTGCCGCCAGTCGAGTTCGCCTTCGAGCTGGCGCTGTGCGAGCGACTTCTGGTGGTTGAGCCACCAGGAGTTGACCAGCCGCACCTCGCCCAGGCGGCCCGAATCAATGATGGCCTTCGCTTCCTGGAACAGCGGCGCGCTGCGGCGCTGCGTGCCCACCTGCACGATGCGCTTCGTGCGGCGCACGGCTTCGACGACCTGGAAGGCCTCTTCGATCGTGTGGGTCAGAGGCTTCTCGACGTAGACATCCTTGCCCGCCTCGACGGCGTCGATGACCATGCGGGCGTGCCAGTGGTCCGGCGTGGCGACGATGACGGCGTGCAGGCTGGGGTCCTCGAGCAGGCGGCGGTAATCCGTATAGCCGCGCGCGCCCGTGCTGGCGGCTTTGAGTCCTGCTTCGAGATTCGGCTTGTAGACGTCGCACACGGCGGGGATCTCGGCGCCGATTTCCCTGAACTCGGCGCTGAGGAGGCGCCCGCGGCCGCCGGTGCCGATGACACCTGCGCGGATGCGGTCCGGCGACTGGATGAATGCGCCCGCGGAGCAGAGAAACGTGCGTCGCTGCATGGCGACAGTCTACAACCGGAGGCCGGGCGTGGCCTCAGCGGTAGACCTGCGCGGCGGAGTCCGCGAGCAGATCGGGCACGAGATGCCGCCACGGCTCGCCCGAGCGGATGCGGCGGCGGACCTCCGTGGAGGAGATGCCGCCGAGCAGGACCGGGACCATCAGCGTGTGGATGCGCGGGCGCAGGCGCGGAGGCGGAACGAAGGGCAGCGGGCGTGGAGCGACGAGCAGCTCATACTCTTCCAGCTGTTCTTCGATGGAGGGCAGATTGCCGTAGTCCCAGCCGACGATGCGCGCCGCCGCGTCGCTGCCGCAGACGTGAAAAACGCGCACGGCGCCGAGCGCGCGCGCCTCGCGGGCCATCTCGAGAAACAGTCCGCCTTCGCTGACGGCGGCGGCGAACAGCGGGTGCAACGAGGCCAGACTGCGGATCCACTCCGTGCGCTGCGCGAACGAGGCGCCCTCGTATGGCTTGTGCGGAAACGTGCGCGGCAGGACAAAGACAGCGCGCCGGGCCCATCCGAGCGCGGAACGGGCCAGCTCGACGTGCGCGCGCGTGGGCGGATTCCAGGCGCCTGCCACCAGCGCTACGGAGGAGTCCAGCGCACCGGCGAGCAGCTCCATGCCATCATCGTAGCGAGATGAAGATCCGGGAAGTCGAAGCGCTGGCCGTCTCCATTCCGCTGCCGCAGCCGGTGGCGGACGCGGTGCGGCGGATCACGCACCGCGATCACCTGATCGTGAAGATCCGGACAGAAGAAGGGCCCGAGGGGCTGGGCTTCGCGCTCGGCTACGACGGCACGCGGGCGATGCTGGCCCTGATCGACGAGATTTACCGTCCGATTCTCCTGGGCGCGAACGCGCTGGATACGGAACATCTGTGGGCGGAAATGTACCGGCAGTCGATCCAGGCCGGCCGGCGCGGAGCGGCGCTGCGGGCCATCAGCGCCATCGACATCGCGCTGTGGGACCTGCGCGGGAAAGCCGCGGGGCTGCCCGTGATGGAACTGCTGGGCGTCCACCGGCGGCGCATGCGCTGCTACGCCACGGGCGGCTACTACCGCGCGGGGCAGAGCGTCGAGGAGCTGGTGCGCGAGGTTTCAGCCACGGCGGAGACGGGTTTCACGGCAGTGAAGCTCAAGGTAGGCGCGCTGAGCGCGGCCGAGGATGCCCGGCGCGTGGGGGCGGTGCGTAGGGCTCTGGGAGACGAATTCGACATTCTGCTCGACGCCAACGGCGGCTGGAAGAGCGCGCCGGAGGCGATCGCCGCGATGGAGCGGCTGGAAGAGTTCCGCCCGTTCTGGATCGAAGAGCCGGTGCGCGCCGACAACCTGACTGCGATGGCTCGGATCGCGGAGAAGATCCGGACCCCTGTGGCGACGGGCGAACTGGAGGCCACGCGGTGGGCGTTTGCGGAGCTGGTGGAGCGCAGGGCGGCCTCGATCCTGCAGCCGGACGCGACCGTCTGCGGAGGCGTGAGCGAGTGGCTGAAGATTGCCCACATGGTGGCAGCGTTCGACATCCCTGTTGCGCCGCACTATCACTGGGACGTGCACACGCAGTTGTGCGCGGCGCTGCCGAACGCGATTTTCATCGAGTATTTCCCGGCTGCGTCGGGCGTCAAGATGTTCGACTCGCTCCTGAAGGAGCCGATGAAGGTGCGGGACGGCTGGATCGAGCCGCGCACGGCGCCGGGGTTCGGAGTGGAGCTCGACGAAGAAGCGGTGGCGCGGTACCGGATCGCATCGTGAGTCCGACCGATGGGGGACCGCGTCCTATAGTTGAAGAGGGAGCAGCGATGTTCACCTGGATCTGTCCCGTGTGCGGCGCCGAAGTGCCGCCGTCCGAGGCCGAGTGTCCGCGATGCGTCGAGCGGAGGCAGGCGGCATCCGCCGGGCAGCCTGCGGCGCCGCCGGCTGCACCGCAGGCGCCTTCCGCGCATACGCCCTACGTTCCGCCGCAACAGGCAGGGCAGGGCGGCTGGACGCAGGCTCCCCCGCAGGCGGCATGGCCGCATGCCGAAGCGGCGCCGCAGGCTCCACCGCAGCCCGACTGGACGCCGCCTGCAGCCGTTCCTCCCGCAGTCGCTCCGCCGCAGCAACAGGTGTACGTGATCGGCGAGACCCGGAGCCGGCGCCCGATGCCTGCCTGGCTCGCGGCAGTGCTGACACTGGCGGTCATCGGGGGCGGCCTGTTTCTTCTGTACCGGTACATCTCGTCCGATTCAGGGCGCGCCGGGACGGCGAAGAAAGCGGCTCCGTTCGAGACCCCTCAGGCGCAGACCTCCGCTCACCCCTTCGCCAAATACCTGGAAGTGACCGGCGTGCGGCTGCTCGAAGGCAAGGACAAGAAGCTGCTGACACGGTTTGTTCTGGTGAATCACGCTCCGGCGGACCTGACGGGGTTCCGGGTGAAGGTGACGCTGGAAGCGGCCAATGCGGAGCCCGGAGAAGCGGTGATCGCCGTGGTGGAGGCGACGCCTGGCTCGATCCCTGCCTACGGGGTGAAGGACATGGAGGCGCCGCTGGTGACCCCCTTGCGCGTCTATGAACTCCCGGACTGGCAGTTCGTGCGGGCGCGCGTGGAGATCATGGACGCGAAGTAGCGGCGGCCAGAAGGCGGCGCTGGGCGCGCGTCCAGGCGCAGCGCTGATCTGAAGGAAGGGTCTCTCCGAGGCGCGCGAGAGCCAGGCGCGTTTCCAGAGAGCATGGCTGGAGAGCCAGCGCACGGGCCAGATCCGCGCGGGCGGCTTCTGTCTGCTGCAGGGCGAGCCAGCCGGCGGCGCGTCTGACGAGCGCCCGGTGGAAGCGCGGATCGAGTTCCAGCGCGCGGTCGAATTCCGCCAGCGCTTCGTGCGGGCGCCCCGCGCGGAGCAGTGCGGTTCCATAAGCGGCGGCGAGCTCAGGGTGCGGATCGCCTTGGCGGCGCGCCTCGGCGAGCAACTCGAGCGCCTGCGAGGACGGCAGGTGCGGGGCGAGCTCAAGGGCAGGCGCGGCGAGACCGGGCGCCAGCCGGACCGCTTCCATGCCGATGGCGACGGGGTCGCGCCACAGGCGCGCGTAGGAGAGCGAGAGCAGCGCAAGCACGGCGACATAGACGGCTGACAGACGCCAGTCGGCCTGCTCCAGAAGCAGCGCCGCGAACGCCGCAAGGGCAACCAGCGGCATGGCGAGGCTGCGCTCGCCGCTGCCGGCCGGGAGACAGTAGACCGAAGCAAGCAGTCCGATTCCGGAGAGAAACCAGGCTCCGAGAGCGTGGCGGCGCCCGGCGGTCCGCGCCATCCAGGCGATGACTCCAACCGCGGCCGCAGCGAGTGCGGCCTGCCATGGTTCCGAACGGAGATCGGGTGTTGGCGTGAGAGCGAGCGGAAACAGGGACTGAAAAATGGCCCGCAGGGCGAAGATCCCGAACCAGGGCCATTCAGCGGCCAGTTGCGGCCAGGAGAAACGGAAGGCGGCCAGCCAGGCCAGCGCGCCCATGCCCGTCAGCCACAGCAGGCGTCTGCCGCCAGCCTGCGCGCCCCCGAGCAGAAGGACGACGGCGGGAACGGCGGCAAGGGCGGGATCAAAAAGCAGCGCCGCGGCAGAGAACAGCCAGCCGGCGCGGGCATCGTTGCGGAGAAATGCCAGAGCCGCGGCCAGAGCCAGCGTGATGGCCGGCAGCGTGGCAGCGAGCGGCCCGATGGCGAGCGTGTCGGCATGGAGCGGGTGCGCGGCGTAGATGAATGCAGCCAGCACGGAGGCGCGGAACGGAAAGAGGCGCGGAAGCAGAATGGCGAGAAGCGCGCTGCTGGCAGCGTGCAGACCCAGAGCCGCGGCCACGGGAAGCCACGGCGGCGGATCGGTTTCCTGAAGGAGCCACAGCCATGCGGCAGCGCCCGGACGGCTCGTCCATGGCAGTCGTGGCGGGACATCCGGGACGGGAGGCGCCGGGATGCCGAGCAGCGGCAGAAAGGCCGCAAGGGCAAGCAGTGCAGCGGCAAGCGGAAGGCGCAATGCTACCATGTTAGTTCGCAAGAGAGGCTTCCATGGCGAAAGCACGCGCGCCGCGCAGGGCGGCCAAGCCACAGCCGAAGCCGAAGAAGGCGGCAGCCGCTGTCCGGAAAGCGGCCGGCGCAGGCAAGCGGCCCGCGGCGCCGGACCAGGCCCGCGTGCAGGCGATTCTCGATGCCCTGGACCGGCTGTATCCGGAAGCCACGTGCGCCCTGCATCACCGCAACGCCTGGGAGCTGCTGGTGGCAACCATTCTTTCCGCGCAATGCACCGATGAACGCGTGAACATGGTGACGCCTCATCTGTTCGCCCGTTTCCCCACGCCCGAGGCGATGGCGGAAGCGGACGTCCGCGAAGTGGCGGAGATCGTCCGCTCGACCGGATTTTTCAATAACAAAGCCAGGAATATCGTCGGAGCGGCGCGGAAAATCGTCTCGGATTTCGGCGGCGAAGTTCCGCGGGAGATGGAGAAGCTCCTCACCGTCCCCGGCGCCGCCCGCAAGACGGCGAATGTGGTGCTCGGAACAGCCTTCGGCATCGCGAGCGGCGTGGTGGTGGACACGCACGTGACGCGAATCGCGCAGCGCCTGGAGCTGACGCGGGAGAAGACGCCGGAGAAAATCGAGCAGGACCTGATGCGCATCCTGCCGCAGGAACGCTGGATTCTGTTTTCGCATCAGGTGATTCATTTCGGCCGCGACATCTGCAAAGCGCGGAAGCCCGAGTGCGGGCGCTGCCCGCTGGAAACGATCTGCCGCGCGCCGGACAAGAACGTGCCGTGAAAAGCGCGCTCTGGTTTGTCACCGGCTGTCTGGCTGCGCTGGCGGGCTGCGCGAGGCTTCCGGGTCCAATGCCCGTCCCTCGACAGCAGGCGCAGCCTGCGTCATCCTCGCACTACGCGCTGCTGTGGCAGCCGTCCTCCGGCGCGCTGATCGCCGCCGGTATCGACAGCGAGATTCACGACGACTGGCGGTGGGCGGGCAGGCGCGCTGAACTGCGCTTCCGGCTCGACGAGACCCGGGGGGTGCAGTTCGAAGCCGTGCTGGTGGTGCCGGATGAATTCGTCCGCGCCGGCGGGCGGCGCATCGAGGTGCGGATCAACGGCAGAATGCTGGGGACGATTCCGGCGGACCGCTCCGGATATCAGGTATGGAAGCAGCCCGTGCCTGAAGAGTGGCTCGCCGGCGGCGAGGCGGTCCTTGTTGAAATGACAGCCGATGCCGAATGGCTTCAGGGCAACGAGAGGCGCGGCTACATGCTGAGCAGCGCCGGGTTCACGCTGTAGGGGAGCTCATGCCGAAGGCGTTGTCGGTGCTGTTCGGAGCTGGCTTCGCCGTGCTCTGCGCGTGGGCGCTGGGGCGCATGGCGCTGAAGCGGGCGCGGCTCGATCTGGCGCGCGAGGAAGAACACCTGCTCGCTTTTGTCTGCGGCGCGCCGCTGCTGAGCCTGCTCGTGACGGCGATGTGCGCGGCGCACATTGTCTACGACGCCGCGTTTCTCCTTGCGGGCGCGCTGATCCTGGCGGCGGCGTGGAGAGACGGGGCGTTCCGGAGGCAGTCGGCGGAGCGGCTCGAGCCGCTGCCGCGGCTGTGGCGGTGGCTGTTCTGGGCGGCATTCGCCGTGTATGCGGTCATCGCGATCGTGTGCGCGATGGCGCCCGAGATCAGCCCGGACGGCAGCAGTTATCATCTGGCGATTGTGCAGCGGTATTACCGCGAGCACGGCTTTGCGCCGATTTCGACCAACCTGTATGCGGCGCTGTCGCAGGGGCTGGAGATGCTGTTCCTGTGGGCGTTCGCGTTCGGGCGCCACTCGGCGGCGGCGCTCGTGCATTGCGCGTTCTATCTGGCGGCGCCGCTGCTGATGCTGCGGTTCGGGCAGCGTTCCGGCGCGCCGGCGGCAGGCGCGGCGGCGGGGCTGTTCTTCCTCTGCTCGCCGCTCGCGCTGGTGGATGGCAGCAGCGCGTACACGGATGCGGCAGTGGCGTGCATCGCGTTCGCGGTGGTGTATCTGGCGGAGCGCGAGGCGCCGGCGTGGCTCGTCGGAATGATGTGCGGCTTCGCCTACGCGCTGAAGTACACGGCTGCTGTGGTGGGACTGTATCCGCTTGTGCGGCTCGCGTGGAGAAAACAGTGGCGGGCGGCGGCGATTGCGTGCCTGGCGGCGGCGCTGGTGGCCGGACCCTGGCCGCTGCGCAACTGGCTGTACTACGGAAATCCGGCGGCGCCGTTGATGAACCGGCTGTGGCCCAATGAATTCGTTCATGTCAGTTTCGAGCAGGACTACGTCGAGTTCATGCGGCGCTATCCGGGGATCGAGTCGTACGCGCAACTGCCGCTGGAGTTGACAATACGCGGGCAACTGCTGGGCGGCTTCTGGGGTCCGCTGTTTCTGCTGGCGCCGGCGGGGCTGCTGGCGCTGAGGAAGAAGCTGGGTCGGAAGATGGTGCTGGCTGCAGCCGTGGCGGCGGCGCCTTATGCCACGAACATCGGGGCGCGGTTCCTGATGCCCGCCGCGCCGTTTGTCAGTTACGCGATGGCGTTGGGGCTGCCTGCGCCCGTGCTTCCACTGCTGGCGGCGGCGCACGCGGTGGGTGGCATCCCTGATCTGCCGGACAAATATCTGGGCGACATCGGATGGCGCAGGCTGGAAATCCCGTGGCGGGCGGCGTTGCGGCTGGAAGATGAAATGCAGTGGCTGGCGCGGCGGCTGTCGGGCTATCCGGCGGCGCGGATGATCGAAGCGCTGACGCCGCCGGATGCGCTGGTGCTCTCGTTGAACGGAATTCCGGACAGCTACACGACGCGGGAAGTCGCCGTCGGTTTCCAGAGCGGGCGCAACGAGAGGCTGCTGGATCTTTTCCAGGTGGCGCTGTTCGACGGGATGCGGCCGAAGGTGGAGGCCGTGTTCCGCATTCCGAGGCAGAAACTGGAGGGCGTCCGCGTGGTGCAGACAAACTCGCCGCGCAGGGGGGATGACCGGGAAAAGGATCTCTGGAGCATCTTTGAACTGCGCGTCTTCGCGGATGGACGCGAAGTGGAGCGGAAGCCGGAATGGCGCGTCGAGGCGCGGCCGAATCCGTGGGGCGCGCCGCTCGCCTTTGATGGCAGTCTGGCGACGCGGTGGCGGTCGTGGGAACGGATTCGAGAAGGAATGTTTCTGCAGGCGGAGTTCGGGGGCGCGCAGTCCGTCGAGGAAGTGCGGCTAGTGATGAGCGACGATCAGTTCGGCGTGCAGATGCGGCTGGAGGGCAAAAGGCCGGGGGGCGGATGGCAGCCGCTCCCGGGCGAACCGCTGAGACGAAGGGCAGCCGTGCCGCTGACGCTGCGCCGCATGGCCGTGGAAGAGATGAAGCGCGGCGGCGTGACGCACCTGCTGTTGCGCGAAGACGATTATGCGTGGCCGGACGTGTCCGCGCTGGCGGGCGCATGGGGCCTGCGGGAAATCGGGGCGGTGGACGGCTATCATCTGTATCGGTTGGAATAGAGGCATGCCGAAATACTTCGTGGGCGTGGATGGCGGACAGTCTTCGACGACGGCGCTGATCGGAGACGAGACGGGGCAGGTGGTCGGGCAGGGACGCGGCGGCCCGTGCAATCACGTCTCGGGCGATCAGGCGCGCGAGAAGTTCCGCACGGCGATCGGCGGCTGCGTGAAGATGGCGGCGGAAGAAGCCGGACTCGCTCTGGAAGGGCTGGAGTTTGAAGCGGGGTGTTTCGGTTTTTCGGGCGGACCTGCGGACAAGGATGCGCTGATCGCGGAGATGTTCCGGCTGAAGAAACGCATCGTGACGCATGATGCCTGGATCGCGCTGACCGGCGCGCACGCCGGGCAGCCGGGCATCATCACGATCGCCGGCACGGGTTCGATCGCATTTGCACGGAATGCCGAGGGCAAGTTCGCGCGTGCGGGCGGATGGGGATTCATCTTCGGAGACGAAGGCGGCGGTTTCGATCTGACACGGCAGGCGCTGCGGGCGGCTCTGCGCATGGAAGAAGGCTGGGGACCGCCGACAGCGCTGCGGCAGAAGCTGCTGGAAGCCACGGGAGCGCGCGACGCCAACGATCTTCTGCACCGCTTCTACACGCCGGAATATCCGCGCCCGCGCATTGCGGAGCTTTCGCGCGTGGTGGAGCAGGCGGCGGAGGAAGGCGATGATGTGGCGGCGGACATTCTGGTGGAAGCCGCGCAGCACCTGGCCGGATTGACGATGGCGGCGCGCATGCAGGTGTTCACGCCGCAGGACCATGTCCGGGCTGCGCCGATCGGCGGCGTGTTCAAGTGCGCGAGGCTGTACGAGGAATACCGGAAGCGCGTGGAGCGGGGCGGCAACACGCAGGTGCACGCACCGGTTTTCGGACCGGCGGCGGGAGCGCTGATCGAAGCGTACAGGGCGGCCGGTCTGAATGTTGAACTGAAGGGCGCGCCCGCGGAGAAGTGACCGCCGGAGGGCCGATTCCGGATGATACCATCTGGGATGAGGGCCTTATTCTATGCCGAAACTGTCGATTCGCGATCTCGATCTGCAAGGCAAACGCGTGTTCATGCGCGTGGACTTCAATGTGCCGCTCGCGCCCGGCGGGCAGGAAATTACCTCGGACAAGAGGATCCGCGCCGCACTGCCGACCATTCAGTACGCGCTGGAAAAAGGCGCAGCGCTGGTGCTGGCGTCGCATCTGGGGCGGCCGAAGGGCAAGCCGAACCCCGAGATGAGCCTGAAGCCGGTGGCGCAGCGGCTGAGCGAACTGCTCGGCAAGCCCGTGGCGATGGCTCCTGACTGCATCGGCGAGGAAGTGGAGAAGATGCTGCCGAAGCCCGGCGAGGTTCTGCTGCTTGAAAACCTGCGGTTCCATGCCGAGGAGGAGAAGAACGATCCGGAGTTTTCGAAGAAGCTCGCGCGGCTCGGGGATGTCTATGTCAACGACGCTTTCGGCACGGCGCACCGCGCGCATGCTTCCACAGTTGGCATCATCGAATTCCTGAAGCCGGCCGCCGCCGGGCTCCTGATGGAAAAGGAGCTGGAGTATCTTGAGAAATGCACGGCGAATCCCGAGCGGCCGTGCATCGGAATCCTGGGCGGCGCGAAGGTCAGCGACAAGATCGAAGTGATCGAAAACCTGCTGAAATTCGCCGACCGCCTGCTGATTGGCGGCGCGATGGCGTACACGTTCCTCAAGTCGCAGGGCAAGCCCGTGGGCAAGAGCCTGGTGGAAGACGACAAGCTGGAGCTGGCGAAGGGCCTGCTGGAGAAGGCGGGCGACCGGCTCCTTCTGCCCTGCGATCACGTCGTGGCGGAGGTGCTGGAAGAGAACGCGCCCTGCGAGGTTGTCGAGGAAATCCCCGAGGGCAAGATGGGGCTCGACATCGGTCCGAAGACGCGCGAGGCCTATGCGGAAGTGATCCGCACCGCAAAGACGATCATCTGGAACGGACCGATGGGCGTGTTCGAGAAGAAGCCGTTCGACGCGGGCACTGTGGCTGTGGCGAAAGCCGTGGCGGAGAGCGGGGCTCTCTCCGTTGTCGGCGGCGGCGACAGCGAGAAAGCGGTGAAGTCGGCCGGCGTAGCGGACAAGATCAGCCACATCTCGACGGGCGGCGGCGCCTCGCTGGAGTATCTGTCCGGTCTGGTGCTGCCTGGCGTGGCGGCGCTGTCGGACAAGTAGGTTTCGAAGGGTTTCCAGGGCGGAGCGACGACTCCGCCCGGTCCACTGGCTGAAGGGCAGCCGCGCGGCGGCTGCCCGATTTGTTTGTGGCTCTTGCGAGAGGAACAGGCGCGAACTTGAAGCGAATGACAGGAACCTGGCTGCGGATCTCGATGTTCGCCCTCGCAGGATGCGCTGCATGGGGTCAGACGGAGACGCAGCACGGGCTGGATGGAAGCTTCGGGCTGACGAAACGGCTCGATCTTGTGCTTCACACGCGCATCCGCACACAGCCGGGGCGGCTGGGCTTTTACCAGATCCGCGGCGGTCCCATTCTCGAATACGCAGTGCGGAAGGGATGGAAGCTGATCGCCGGATATTATTACGCGCAGCAGGAGAATTCCGCCGAGGATTTCATTGGCGGACACCGCTGGTTTGCCGGCTCGGAGGCGACCGTGTGGAATCGGAATAGCGCCCGGCTGGATCTGCGTGCCCTGGCAGAGCGCTTCGAGCTTGCCCAGGGCAGCGACTTCAATCGTTACCGGGTGCGCGTGCGGATCAGCGGCAGGCGGGCGGTCGCGCCGCATGCGGGAGTGGAGAATTTTCTGGATGCGCGCGGATGGCGGTCCACGAGGTACTCGGCTGGCATCCGCACCGGAAACGGCTCGCGGCTATCTTTCGATTTCGGGTATTTTGTGGAACCCCGCCGCGCCGATCTCGGCGCGACGCGGCACATGTGGATGACCGGAGTGAACTGGAGTTTCGGCACACGCAGGCGGGGCGATCCGGATCTGTGACAGGCTCCGGGAACAGCGCGCTCAGAAGCGGTGGCGGAGTCTGATGGCGACGCCTCGGCCAAGGGCGTCGATGCCCCAGCCGATGCCGCGATAATTGCGGTCGCCGAAGTTGTACAGATCGGCGGAGAGGTCGGTGCGCGCTCCCAGCGGCGCCCCGACGCGGAAACCGAATGCGGCGTAACCGGGAATCGCCGTGAACAGAGGGGCTGAATTGGCGCTGCCAAGGACGCGCTGCTGCACCTGCGCGAGCGTCTCGCCGGTGGCGTGGAGAATGGTTCCGTCCGTGAGCCCGCGGACGCGCGCGCCGCGGGTGAAGAAACTGGCGATGCTGGATCGCGAGCGGACCGCGCCGATGCGGCGGTCGGCCAGCGCAAGCGAGGACAGGCGTGTCTGGCGCCGTGCGGCATCGGCGTAGGCTTCCGCATACAGACGCCAGCGCGACGGCGTGTAGCGGAGTGAAAGGCGGCCCTGCGGCGCCGGAATGCCGGGCTCGATGTCAGGCGGAGCGCCGGTTTCCGCATCGGCGGCGCGCACCCACGTCCATGTCTGGCGCAGATGCCAGGAGCGGCTGATGCGGCCTTCGAGCCATTGTTCGAAGCCGCGCATGCGGGCTCCGCCGTAGTTGGCCCTCACGAGGACCGGATTGGTGGCAGCGGGAACAAAGACGGCGCCGCTGGGCAGCTGCGCGGAGATGATCTGATCGCCGAGGGGCTGGCCGACGGCGCCGGGAGGCAGGATCAGCGTCTGCGAAACAATCGTGTTCGACAGGCGCGACCAGAAATAGTTGACGCTGAAACGCAGACGGTCCGACCGGAGGGTGATGCCGGAGTCCAGGCTGTCGCTGGCTTCGGGACGGAGCTGTTCCACGGGCCGGCCCGTGGAAACGGCGTCAGCCGAGGCATCAGAGCCGATGAAGCCGCCGAGGGAGGCGATGGAAGAGTAGGAGGCCTCGTAGTTGCCGTTGCCCTGCAGGCCGAGCGTGCCCAGATCGGTGATGGAAGGAGCCCGGAACGCGCGCCCGTAGTTGATGTGGAGCCAGACTGGCGCGGCAGCGCGGAAAGTGGCGCCGGCGCGTCCGGTCAATGCATTGGCGGCGAGCGAATCGTCAGGCCAAAGGGGCCGGCCATCGACCAGCGGAGAGACGGAGGCGCGGCTGCGGTAAGAAGCGCCGCCGAGGCGCAAGGCGCCGGAGAGGCGCAGACGGGGCAGAGGCTCCGGCTCCCACGAGTCCTGAATGAACAGGCCGTAGTTGCGGTATCGGGCGCCGGAAGGGATGCGCGGCCGGGTGAGGGCGACGGCCCCTGAGACGGGATTCCAGGTGAACGCCGGCGCGCGGCTCAGCTCTCGGTAGCCTTCGCCCCCCAGGGACAGGGAATGAGAACCGGCGCGCCGCTCGGCGGCCCATTGCAGGCCCCAGACCGACATGCGCTCGTACTGGTGGGTGATGGAAGCGGCGGGATTGCCGTTGCCACCCTGATTGACGCGTTCCTCGCGCTGACGGTTCATGCTGAGAGAGACCCAGGCCCGTTCGAACAGGGGCAGCGAGAGGGCGTGCAGGCGGATGTAGCCGAAGTCGGCCATCAGATTGCGCAGATCGGCGATCAGGTTGCCGTCGCCGCCCAGGAGCTGATCGTAGCGTTTCGCGCCATCCTGCTGGCTGCGGTCGTAATGAGCAGCGACGCGCAGCTTCTCCGAGAGGACGGCCTGGGCGTGGAGGCTGCCTCCATATTGCGTGAAAGCGGTGTCGGGGAGGCGCCCGGAGAAGATGGACGAGGGCAGGCCGAGGAAGCGTGTGATGGCGCTGTGGGAATCGAGACCGCGGCCGGTGCGCGCTGTGTTGATGCGCCGGGCGGCGAGATGCGCAGCCAGTGCGAAGCGGGGTCCGGAGAGCGCCGGCGTGAGCTGCTGGCCGAAGCCATGCGTGGCCGAATCATAGAAAGAGGCGCTGCTGGCGGTGAAGAACCGCACCGGCGACAGCGGCGCGCCGCGGCTCAGGACGTGCACGGCGCCGCCGACGGAGTCCGAGCCGTACTGCGCGCTGTTGGGACCGCGGAGGATCTCGACGGTTTCCACGGCCGCCGGCTCGAGCAGGTTGAAAAACGTGCTGACGCCTCCGCGCTGGGCGGAGGTGGTGACGCGGACTCCGTCGCGGTACACGCTGACGTTCTTCCCCGTGAGTCCGCGGACAAACATCGAGCCCATGGCCGGCGCCGTGCGCTGTTCGGCAACGCCGGGCTCTCCCGTGGCGGCTTCGCTGAGCGTGCGGTCAGCCTGCGCTTCGAGCAGCGCGCGGGACAGCAATGTCACGCGCTGCGGCGTGCGGTGCGGCTCGAGAATCTCGCCTGATTCGGCCGAGACCGTGATCTGTTCGGTGCGGACGCCGAGGGCCAGCTGGACCGGGATGCGGGTTTCCCTGCCGGGTTCGATGGCGACGGGACGTTCCCACGGGGCGAATCCGTCTTTCTCGACTCGGAGCAGAAATACGCCCGGAACGGCGGGAGAGAACCGGAAGGAGCCGTCCGGAGCTGTTCGCTGCACGGCCACATCCGCCTGCGGCGTCTGCAGACGGACGACCGCTCCGCTGACTGGACGGCCGGAAGGATCGCTGACAACACCGAGAATCGTCAGAGACAGCAGGAAAAAACCCACCCTACCCTTCCAATTGCGCGAGCCTTTGCATATCATACTAGCCCGGCCGGAACGCCATGGGTTTCATTCCGCCTGGCGCTTCCGGCGGAAAGAAAGGGGCAGAGACATGAAAGGAATCCTTCCGCCGCGCACCTGGCTGTGCGCGTTGCTTGTCCTGGGGGTTGCGGGGGCAACCCTGAGCGCCCAGGTGACTACAGGGACGATCTTCGGAACGGTCACGGACCAGCAGGGGGCCGTGATCGCGGGCGCTACGGTTACGGTCGTGAACGAGGGGCAGGGGACGGTATTCACGCGCACGACGGATCAGACAGGGTCCTACATTGTGCCGTTCCTGATTCCCGGCACGTACCGTGTCACAGTCGAACAGCAGGGCTTCAAAAGGGCTGAGCAGCGCGAGATCGTCGTCACGGTCAACGCACAGGTTCGCGTGGACCTGAGCCTCTCGGTGGGAAACGTGACCGAGACCATTGAAGTGACGGCAGCCGCGCCGCTGGTGCAGAGCGCCAGCGCTGAGACCGGCCAGGTGATCGAACAGCGCGCCGTCCAGGAGCTTCCGCTGAACGGCCGCAACTTCGCCCAGCTCGTGTATCTTTCTCCGGGCGTCACGCCGGGGCAGGCGGGCGAGAACCTGTCAGGCGCCTCGACATTCAACCCCCGCGCCGCGTCGAACTACAATCCGCTCGGGCAGCGGGCCAACGCCAACGGCTGGCTGATCGACGGCATCGACAACAACGAGTACACGTTCAACACCGTCATAGTCCAGCCGTCCCTCGAGTCCGTGCGCGAATTCAAGGTGCTGACCGGTTCGTTTTCTGCCGAATTCGGCCGTGGCGCGGGCGTGGTGAGCGTCTCGACGCGCTCGGGATCGAACGACTGGCACGCAACAGCCTTCTGGTTTCATCGCAACATCGTGTTTGATGCACGCAATTATTTCCAGACTCCGCAGGCGCTGCCGAAAAAGCTTCCGTTCCGCCGCCATCAGATGGGCGCTGCTGCAAGCGGTCCGATCATCCGCAACAAGCTGTTTTTCTGGGCGGATTACGCCGGCCAGCGCGAAGTCCGCGGACTGGATTACCTGAACACGGTTCCCACGGACGCTGTGCGCAACGGCGATTTCAGCGATTTCCGCACGCCCGCCGGTGCGTTGATCCAGGTCTACAACCCCTTCACGACCCGCGTGAATCCGGCCAACCCGTCCGGTTTTCTCCGCGATCCCTTCCCCAACAACACGATTCCCGGCTCGCTCATCGGGCAGGTTTCACGCAATGTAGCCAGCCTCTATCCGAAGCCGAACCTGGCCGGGAATTTCAACAACTACCAGTCGGCTCCAACGCGGCAGATCAACGACAACCAGTACACTTTGCGTTTCGACTGGCAAGCCTCCCAGAAGGACTCCATCTTCTTCCGCTATGCGCAGCAGTGGTATGACCTCGACGCTCCTCAGGGACAGGCCAACTGCTGCCTGCCCACTCCGCCGGAAGCGGCGCAGCGGTTCAAACTGGGGCCGTTCGTGGCCGGCATCCAGTACACGAGGCTGCGCACGCACGGCGGAGCGTTCAACTGGAGCCGGGTGTGGTCGCCCTCGATCGTCGGCGAGTTCCGCGCCGGCTGGGCGCGGACCAATCCGTCGACGGTACACTCCGATTTCGGGATTCCCGTGGCGGACTCGCTCGGCATCCGGAACATCAACCTGACTGACAATTCGACCGGAATTCCGACGATCAACATCACCGACTTTACGGGTCTGAGCGGTGGCCCAAGCTTCCTTCCCGCCCGTCCGAAGCAGGTGAATTACCAGACGGACTACAACGTCTACTGGACCGTCAGCCGCCACACGCTGAAGTTCGGCTACCACGTGGTGCGCCGTGACGCGTCTCCATTTACCAACGCTGATACCCGCGGACAGTTCACTTTCGGGCGCGGCTTCACCATGGATCCGGTGGCGCGGACGGGCGGAACCGGCTTTGCCACGATGCTGCTCGGACTGATCCAGAGCGGGCAGCGCGGTTTCCTGCTGGGCGTGCCCGGACTGCGCGCGTGGGAGAACGCGTGGTTCTTCCAGGATGACTGGAAAGTGAATTCCCGGCTGACGCTGAACATTGGCGTGCGGTATGAAATCTTCCATCCGGAAACGGAAAAGTACGACCGGATGACCAGCTTTGATCTGCCGAAACTGATGTTCGCGTATGCCAACGAGGGTGGTTACACCCGGACATTGCGCAATACGGACCTGAACAATTTCGGCCCGCGTTTCGGTCTGGCGTACGACGTGTTCGGGGACCAGAAGACGGTGCTCAGGGCGGGATATGGATTGAGCTACTTCCCGGAGCCCGTTTCGGCCTCCAACATGATGACTCAGGGACCGCCGCACCTGTTCAGCGAAAGCTTCAGTCTCAGCGACTTTCTGCTGGACTACTCGGGCGTGCCGCGGATCGAGCAGCCGTTCGGACCGCTGGTGCCCCTGAAACCGCAGTCGACCGCGGAGATCAACACGCGCCGCCCGGTGGTCCGCGGCTACTCCTTCAACAACCAGACGCAATACGCGCAGACCTGGACCTTCAACATCCAGCGGCAGATCACGCGCGAGTGGATGGCCGAGATCGGCTATGCCGGCAGCCGCGGCATCAATCTGCTGTACGGATTCAATCACAATGAAGTGCGGCTGGGCGCGGGCAGCGTCGAAGACCGCCGTCCCATCCAGGCGTTGAGGAACATCCCCAGCGTGACGATCTTCGAGCCGATGAACATGAGCACGTACCACGGGCTCATCACGAAGGCCGAGCGGCGCTTCGCGCAGGGCTTCCAGCTTCTGGCTGCCTATACGTGGGGCAAGAGCCTCGACTATGGCGGATCCGTAGCCAGCGGCGGCGGCCAGACTGGCGGTCCGCTCACCGTCACCTGCATCAAGTGCTACCGGGGCGCCTCGGGGTTCGACGTGAAGCACCGCGCCGTGATCAACGGCCTGTACGATCTGCCGTTCGGCAAGGGCCGGCAGGTGAACATCGAAAACCGTGTGACCGACATGATCCTCGGCGGCTGGCAGCTGGGCGGAATCATCACGGCAACGACAGGCAGGCCTTTCAACGTGAGCCTGCAGAACGGCGTGAACAACGGCGCGCCAAGCTGGCCGGACCGCCTGCGGGACGGGCGTCTGGACAATCCCGACCCGTGGTACTGGTTCGACGCGACGGCGTTCGCCGCTCCGCCGCCCAACAATTACGGCAACGTGGCGCGCGGCGTGCTGTACTCGCCTGGCGTCGTCAACATCGACATGAGCGTGGTGAAGACGTTCCCGATCACGGAGAGACTGAAATTCAACTTCCGGTTCGAGGCATTCAATCTGTTCAATACGCCGTATTTCGGCTTCCCGAATGCGGCGATCGGGTCGCCCACTGTGGGACGGATCACGTCGACGGTCGGGGACAACCGCAGCCTGCAGTTGTCCGGACGGATCACCTTCTGAACGGCGGCCAGGGAAGCGGCGGAAAGGGCGGGGCGCCCTGAAGGGTCCCGCCCTTTCTCCGCGGGCGCGCGGCAAAGCCCCGGCAGGGATACGCGGACGTGTTTGAGAATGGTAGAGGTTCCGGGGATGAAGGGGAACCGTCTCCATCCCGGAGAGCAGGTTCCGCATCCGAAGGAAGGAACACTTCAGCCTTGTCCGCGTATTAAGGAACAGCATGCAGGAAGGATTGTCCGCGTCCCGGGCGGCGGTGGCCGCCGTTACACTCGTCACGTTTCTGCACGGCCTC
>FWPV01007422.1_pt1 | contig 19904 bp, 24 predicted proteins | sample 2228371 | NCBI WGS metagenome assembly FWPV01 (sample SAMEA103939776, study PRJEB20133) | metagenome | reverse complement strand
CTCACGGTTGCGAAGAATAAAGTCGATGGCTTTGACGTGGGCCCTTACCATGGCTTTGGCCTGATCCTTTCGGGTTTCAAAAAAACGCTCATCACAAACAAGGGCACAGCAAGGATGATCTTTCCATATCTCCCGTGAGGAAAGGAGAATTCTCCCCACTCCCATAGTCACTGCCTTCGCTGGAAAAGGCTCCCAGGCGATAAAGGCGTCAACTTGATTCGTTCTTAACGCACCAATCATTTCAGGGGGTTTTAATACCATTATTTTGACCTGATCCGAAGGGGTTTTAAATTTATGCAAGGCCTTTCGAAGCAAAAAATCCTGAACCGTCGAATGTCCAGGGACAACTACTGTCTTACCCACCAGGTCCGAGAGGGCCTGAATCTTATCTTCTTTCCTAACGACAATGGCTGAACCCTCGGTGTTGACCTGCGAAAGGGCAACAACCCTTGCGGTCTTATTCGCAACCGCTGTGGTAGAAGGTGCAATCCCCACATATCCCACATCCAGTTCCCCTGAAGCAAAGCCGCTCATTAACTCTGGCCCTGCCTTGAAAATGCCAGCTACCTTTACCTGCACTCCCTCTTTCTCAAAAAATCCCTTCTCCAGGGCCACCCAGCAAGGGAGTTGATGGATATCCGCCTGAAGATAAGCAAGCCGCACCGGTTGCGCCTGGGCGATTGTCCTAAAGAATAGAAAAAGCATAACACAAACAAAAATTATTTTGTTCATTCTCTCTCCTCACTTTTTATTTGACACCATTTTATAAGATAATACTGAAATCTTCAATCCCTTTATGGGTGGAGGTTATTGTCATATTGGTTGGGGATTATTCAAGGATAAAACACCGCTTCTGGGCAGGGTAACGTATTTCTTTTGAAGATTCGAACCGATGATATTAAAAAATTCGAGACATGCTAAACAACAGGGGGAGGAAGTCTTATTAATATTTTTAAATTCAGTTCCTATGAACTGGGGAGGTCTTCTTTCTCTTGGGCCTCCTCTTTTTGAATTCGTGTGGATGGAAGGCCCAGGGCCAGAGCAACCAATTCAACAAGGTCTCTCATCCGAATCGAAGACCCCATGGTGATGATTTCTTTCTGGAGCCCCTGATAACAGAAAGGGCAGGTGGAGATAAGCTCAGTCGCCCCAGTTCGTTCAGCATCTCGAACCCTCTCCTTGGTCATCTTTTGCTGGATATCAGGATAGCCTGATTTCAATCCCCCTCCCGCTCCACAACATCTGGAATTTTCTCTCACCCTTTCCATCTCGACAAATTCAATTCCTGCCTCTGCAAGGGCCTTGAGGACCTTTCTCGGATCATCGAATTCCCCACAGGCTCTTCCCATATGACAGGGGTCATGATAGGTGACCTTGAGATTCAATTTTTTATTGAACTTTATCTTTCCCTCATCAATCAGCCTCACCAGAAGGGTGGCAAAAGGGATCACTTCAAAATGGAGTTCTCCAATTTTGGGATAATCCTGTCTGATTGTCTTGAAACAACCTGCGCAAGAGGTGACCAGCGTCTTAATTCCCAATTCGTTGAACATCTTAATATTTTCTGAGGCGATTCGTTCAAATTCCTTATCCCCCATTCTCAAAAGGACGCTTCCGCAACATTTCTCCTGATTGGCTAAAAATCCCCAATTCAACTCAAGGGTGTTTAAGATATTGGTAGTGTTGATGGCGATCTCCCTTAGATTGGCATCAAAGGATGCGGTACAACCGACAAAATAGAGAATCTCTGCACCCTTTTTGATCTCTTTCGGTGGGGCAATCAGGGTCTTCTCCTTTCTCCCCGCCCTCGCCCAGTGGGCTCGACTCGATCGGGGTTGCCCCCAAGGATTATCATAGGCCTTCGTGTTTTTCACCAGAGGAATCTGATTCTCCATTGGCCCAAACCCTAACTCCACCATAGACCGTCTGATTTTTTCCCAAAGTTCTACCGTATCAATTCGCGACGGACAGACGAAGTGGCATTGCCCGCAGGTGCTACACTCATAAAGACTTCTGGCAAAATCTCTTATCGTTTCAGGATCCACTGGGTTACAGTCAAACAAGATTGCATTTGGCCCATATTGGGCTTTTACTATTTCTCTAAAATCGGCGATCTTTTTCCGGGGAGTAATGGCCTCTCTCTGGTCCTGAAGATAAACTGGGCACCAGGTGACACATTCGCCGCACTCCGTGCAGGCATCCAGTTCCATCAAGCGGAGTTGATCGAATTGTGAAAGAGGAATTTTGGGTTGGTCCAGGGAATTGAGAATCCTTTTCTTGACCTGAATAGTCCATATGACCAATCCTAAGAAGATCCAGAAACCCCCAAGAAAAAGGAGCCTTGGAATGGTGTAACGGATGGGGCGAGTGTCCGGAAGGGTGGCCACATAGTCCAACACCTGATCGATCTGTGCCTCGGTTAATTTTTCCTTGAAGGCCGGCTGAGAGAGTGTGGATTCCGTTCCCTCAACCTTTGAACCCTTTAACACAAATTCTTTAAGGGTCTTTCGATTGAGGACATCTCCAAACTTATCAGTGGTCAAGGCAAGTTTGATTGCACCGGTATTGAGAGAGGGGATGATGCGGCTAGCAGGATTTTTGGCCCCAAAATTTCCTTGCCCTCCTCTTCCCAACTCCCCATGACAACGGAGACAATGTTCGCGGTAGATCTTTTCCCCAGGGGAGACCTCCCCTTTTTCCTCTGCCCAAATCTCCCCGTGCTGAACAACAGGATAGACCCCTCCCCATAAAATAAGAAAAAGAATGATTTGAAGAAGGGGCCTTCGCTTAAGCGATTTCATTTTTTACTCTCCTAAGACAGCCCAGAGGCTCAATATAAATATGAGAAGAAGGGCAACCGAGCCTCCTAAAATGAACCATCGATGTTCATGAAAACTATGGATCTCCTTAGTGTCTATAAATGGGAGAAGAATTAATATGGCTAAGAGAATGAAGGGGACAAGCACTCCGATCGTCGGAGGAACCAATTTCATGACCTGATATAACCAGAGAAAATACCATTCTGGGTTTAGGGTGGAGGGGGTCACCAGGGGGTTTGCCTCCTCCTCATACCCAATCGGTAAGAGGACCGAAAGGGTAACAACCACTCCAACAAGAAACAAAAATACAATCATCTCTGTGAAAAATTGGTCGGGATAGAAAGTGGGTCTTCTTTTCATTTCATTCATCCCCATCTCTCTAAAAAGGAGTTTTAACCCCTTGGCGTCGGATCATGATAAAATGGGCTAAAAGGAAGCCAATGAGAAACAAAGGCAGAACGATGACGTGTGAGATAAAGAAACGAGTAATCGTCGGCTGTTTCACACCATATCCTCCTTGAAGAAAGATCATCAAATATTCCCCAATGATGGGAAGTTCACTCGCCATGCCCGTTCCGATTCGGGTCGCCCAGTATCCCCTTTGGTCCCAAGTTAATAAGTATCCAGTAAAAGAGAAGGCAAAACATAACAGGAGGAGAAAGACTCCGCTTATCCACGTCATTTCCCGAGGGGGTTTATAGGCCCCTCGAAAGAAGACGATCACCATATGGACCACCACCGTGACGATGATCAGATAACTGGCATAATGGTGAATTCCTCTAACCAGCCAGCCCAGATGAACCTGGTCCGTGATGAAGACGATGCTCTGAAAGGCACCTTTCACTGTAGGTTGATAGTAATAGGCAAGGAAGATGCCAGTGATCAGTTCGATCACAAGGAGAGCAAAGGTCATCCCGCCCCAGCAGAACCTCAACCTCTTCTTATACTCGGTAACTTCTGTATCCAGAATGGGGCTTAACCATTTTCTAAGATTCCATCGCTCTTCAGCCCACTGGAAAAGGTTTGATTTCCAACCTGCCATCCTTATACCCCACTGATCATCGTAATCCGAAACCATGAAGGATATTCTGGAAGTTTTTCTTCAATAAGTTTAACAGAGATCATCTCCCCTTCCACCTTGATCTCCATCGGAAGAAGGTTGTAGGGTTTAACGGGTCCCTTTAGAGCTTTCCCGGCCTCGTCAAACACTGCATCATGACAGGGGCAGATAAACTGTTTCTTCTTCTCATCCCATACGACGATGCACCCCAGATGGGGACAGATGGTCGAAAAAGAGAGGAGGCCTTTGCCATCCTTGATTAAGATGATGGGCAATCCGAAGTAGGTCTTAACTAAACTATTCTCTTTGAATTCGGAGAGGTTTGCTACCACTTGCCACCCTCCCACCTTTTTCAATGCGCTTCGAGGAGGGGTAAGAAAGGCAATGATGGATGAAAGAATGGCTCCCAATCCAAAGAGCCCGAGAAAGGCAGTTAAGAACCTCAACATCTTTCTTCTTGAAACCGAAGGCTGAGGAGTTCCCTCTCCGAGCATAGTTGTTTTTTCGTCCATATGGGTCTCCTTCCCCTACCTTCTTGAAACAGTCGCCGTCACCGGACAAGTCAGGATATGAGCAAACTTGCTATAGGGAATATAAGCAATAAAAGCAAAGGCCAGGAGAAAATGGAAATTCCATAGATAAAAGTGAAAGGTCGTCCAATTCAAAGGAAGAGGCCTCAAGAGAAGGGCCAGGGTAAATCCTACAAAAGAAGGACTATATTTCAAAGAAAAAGGAAGGACAGCAATCCGAAAGGCTTCCAACAGAAAACCGGTCACCACAATGAAAAAGATAAAGAGGAGGGCGATATGGTCCCTTATTTCTGTCTTCAGTTGAGGTTGTTTCAACACATATCGTCTTAGGGCTGAAAGAATCACCCCAACCAAAATGCTCAGTCCTAAAAAATCCATCAGGAAATCTAAAATTCTTCCTCCCACCGAGGGAATCCCAAAGGTTCTCACCTGACCCACGATCACATACCCGTAAACAAAAAGCATCAGAATAAACAGGATCGAAAACCCCATGGAGAGCGTCATATAGTTTGCCCAACGGAGAGGATTCAATCGGAGGATCCCCCTCTGCAAGAAGGCATCGTAAAGGAGAACCTTGAAAATGGGGATCTTCTTTTTTTTCCAACCGCCCTCCTTTCTCCCCCTTTGCCAGATCCATATTTTGGAAATCAACCCATAAGAAAAAATCATCGTGGCGACCCCAGCGGTAATCCACATAAAAACCCATTTGTAAAGACTTTCCGCTTCATAAAAACTCTTTCCAGGATAGGCATGGTCTACATGGCAATGGACACACAATTTTTTGGGTTCCTTCTTAAACTCCTTTACATATTCCACGGTGGCCAAACAGGAGGGTTCAAACTGGGTTAGAAGATAGAAAGAGAAGATAAAGGATAAAATCCACATCCTCTTCCGCATCATCATTGGTCCCTAAGGAAGTTTTGCATTACCTTTTTGAAATAAGAGGGATTGAAAATAAAGATTTAGAAAAGAATAAGATAACCTTTTTAAATTTTCAAATAGCTTCTGAGCCAGGGGAGTCGTCTCCTCCCCTTCCCTTCCCCTCCTTCGGATCATCTGGATGGCAGAGGGAAGGGATTGAGAAATTTCAACACACGCTCTGAGCCTCGGTCCATCCATCTCCAAGTCGGGAAGGGTTTCGACTTTTCTCAGTTTATCCCAGATAAAATTCAAAAAAACGCTTATCTTTTCCGATTGGAAGAGTTTATTCCCGATCAACCACTCCATGTTCAAATCACTTATGCCCGAGGCTTGGATTCGAGCATTGCTGAGCTCTCTCTTTAAATCTTTCAGATACCCCTTTAAGGAATCCCCTCGAATAAATTCTTTCTCTTCATAAAAATTTTTTTTAACCCTCGGGGCCTCTCTCTTTAAGGGTTTCAAGATGATCTCCTGGAGGTAGCGATTGCAGGAAGGGTAATGGGGATGTTCAAAGTGTGGACCAAAGATATAGATCTCTCCTTCTCCCATTGACTTTTTACCTACTGCGATCTTCCCGATCAAGGTTTTTACAGCAAGTTCCTCTTTAACAAGAAACTTGGTCTTTGGGGTAAAGCCCTGATAGGTAGCGAGGGGTTCGATATCTTCCGAGGGTAACATCGAGGGCCCGCCATAAAGAGGCGCAACGATCTCCTCTCCCTTTTCGTCCAAAGACCGGTTGACCATCTTCAGAACGACTTCCTCTCTAACCACCTGGTAGATAAAATCACACCCATAGGAGCTACAGGAACTCTTCTCAAACAACGAGCGTTCCCCTTCGGAAAGCCTCCGAGAGATATTCGAAATCTTTGCATCGATAAAATTAAACCAACGAAGATAGGGCATGGAGGATCGGAGTGGGAGGTAGGCTCCTGCACAAGTTCCAATATAGAGTCCCCCTTGGGTGATAAAATTTCTTAGTCTTTCTGAGCCTTCCTCACCCAATCCTTCGGCAATGGCAAAGGTGTCTCCCCCCGACATCAATAAGACATTTATCCCCTCTATCCCTCCTTCAATCATATCCTTCTCAGTTAAGAAAACGACCTCATGATATCCCATTCGGTCAAGCATTTCAGCAAACCAGAGCCATGAGTGAGAGGCCCCCTTTCCCGAATAGATGCCGATTGGAGGCTGAAAGGGAAATTGGGTGAACCGATTATTATGAGCGGTGGGCGATGGGACCATGGTGTGAGATCATTCGGTAATCTCTGAAATCACCTTGCTTAGTGCTTCTGAAGTGAATTCCAACCCTGTCCCAACATGGGCAAGCTCCAACAACTTCTCCTCACTGAGCTCTGGAGAGAGTTGAATAAAGATGGGATGAATCCCAAAAATATAGGCCACAGCCTGCCTTCTTTCCCATTCGTCCGAAGAAAGGCCGAAATTGGGTGCCCAGGGGCTAAACCTTCCCTTTCCGACACTTTCCAGTGTTCCCTTAAGGGTTGGAATAGCCTTTTTGATCTCATCGGGCTTCTTTTTGCCTGCCGTTTGGCTTAACTCCGAAACCGCCACCGCGTCAATTCCATATCTTGCACAATCTCTCAACAACGCACAGGCCTCCTGAGCAGAAAGACCTAACCTCCTAAAACCAAGAAGGGCAGGAAGATCGGTAATGAGAAAACCAGGTTCACCCTTTTTACTCTCCTTTAAAAGTTTAGGGTCTTCATCCAGAAATACAAACGTATTGGTTGGGTAAGGAGTGTTGAAACAGGATCGATGGCTGTGCACAATCGGCTCAAGCCACTTCCCGATATCTTCGCCGAGGGTAGCAGAGAGATCCCCGATCCCCCTCTTTCGGGCATGAGCCCCTTTCTTCATCTCAAAAAGAAGTTCCCTACATTTTCCCACGAATCCCTCGGGATCTGAAATCTCCAGTAAGCTCAATCCCCTTAAGGCAATTAACTTCAGGTTCTTTCGGCCAAACAATTTTCCAAACCCCCACCGATCCCCGCTTGGCCAGTAATTGATCTGAACTTGTGCAAAATCAGACCCTGATTCCCCTGCCTTTCCTATGCCCAGCACTTGGATCAAGAGATCTCCCAAGGATTCCCTTATCCAATCGGTGGAGGCCCAGACATCTTTCCCCCAAACCTCACCAGCATCGCTAAGATCTGCAATGCCATCATGAACCCAGAGATAAACAGGCTTTGAAGCACTTCCCTTAATGACCAGGTAATCAAACCCTGAGTACTTTAACTCCATCCCTGCATAAAGCGTTAATGGAGCATGACAGACCTTTCCTGTCAAATGGCTTTTGGCTGTAAGGAGGCTTAAGGCAGAGCCAGGAACAAGAGTTCCGGTTAACAACCCTGTCCCCAAGACAATGGGATCCTCCTCCTTATATTTTTCATAAAGGGAAAGGGTGATCCCTGCCCCACCGATCCGCTCTCTGACCAGATCTTCATCCAGCCCTTCCTCGGTGATCTTGGAGGTTGCCAAATCGATGATTCCAATTTTATTGGAGGCCAAATAATCCATCTCTCGTCTCTCCTTTATTCCAGATAGATTGCATCAACAGGGCAGAATTGAAGGCAAAGGGGTCCTTCCTCTCGATCAGAACAGAGGTCACAGGGTTGACGGAGCAGTAAGGGTTTTGCCGAGGCATCCTCTTTTTCTTTACTCGGGCCTTCCTCTCCCCCCGCCCCAAGCTTTCTAATTTCTAACCCCTCGGGTCTGACAATGATCAAATTCTCCTCTTCCTTTACTACCACAGCAAAATAATCTTTCTTTTCCCTTCCTCGGGTAACCATGATACAGGAGGAAAGAAAGGCGAAACCATCATCCCGATGGTATCCGCAGGCCATTTCACAGGCCATACACAACACACACTTTTTTGGATCGACTCTTATCCCCATTTCGATTCTCCTCATCTCTTATACGCTCAACATGAGTTTGCTCTTTTCACCTTGAAAATTGCCTTAGGATTATAATTGTTTAAAATCGTAAAGTCAAAATCCTCTATCTTTTTTCTCAATAAGAAGGTGAATCAGGGAGATGACCTCTGGTGTATCCCACTTTCTCGGGCCAATCGCCTTCCCTAAAACCACCCCCCTCTTGTCAATGATAAAGGTAGTAGGAATGGCCCTGACTCTGTAAAGGTCGAGCACTTTACCCTTTGGGTCCAGTAAGATGGGGAAGGTGTAACCCTTTTTTTCAATGAACCTTTTTACCTTCTCCCTTTCTTCATAATCGACAGAGACTGCCAGCAGTGCAAACTCTTTTCGGTCTAACCGTTGATAAAGGTTCTCCATCGAAGGCATCTCCTCTTTACAGGGACCGCACCAGGTTGCCCAAAAATTGAGAAGGATCACCTTCCCCTTTAGACTTTTCAATTCGATGGGTTTCCCCTCTAAATTTTCAAGACGAAAATCAGGGGCCTTGGAAAACTCTCTTACAGGTTGAATTTTAATCTTTTCAAAAAGTTCTTCCACATTGGTCTGAGCAAAGGCACAAAACGGGAAATACACAACGACCAGCCCAAGAAGAAGAGAAACGTCTTTTTTAATCATTCCTTTTCAACCCTTCCCTGATTTTTTCTATAACATTACCCCGTTTCCTATTTCAATCATTTTTTAAGGGAGCAAGGCCCCTGTTGTCTCCTGTTGTCCCCTGTTGTCCCCTGTTGTCTATGAGAAAAAATTTTTTTATAATTTATATGATGCGTGAACCAGGGTACGAAGAGTTTGAAGCCACCTCCCTTTATTGCCCCAGGTGTAAGGCGGCTGTCCCAGTGAGAAAAAGATTGCTCCTGGTACTTCCTGAGGGAGATGAGTATGAATATCTTTGCGCCTATTGTTCCTCTTCGGTAGGGACAAAAATCGATAAAAACGCTCCTCAGATTGAGTTGCTCGTAAAACCCTAACCCCTTTTTTTTCTATTCTCTCCCTCTCTCATCCTTCGGATGTTTCATCTCGATCCACTTCTCCCTTCTTGAATCTCATCACGAAATTTGTTTTAATCAAACCCAATAGGAGGAGAAGTTGAAGACAGGGAAATTAGAAATCGAACTTTTAAAAAGGCTCCTTGCCAAATATGCCATCGTCGATTCGCGGGTCATAGTGGGTCCTAAAATTGGTGAGGATGCAGCCGTGGTCTCCTTGGGGAAGAATCTGGACCGTTATTGGGTTCTCACCTCTGACCCGATTACCTTTACCACTGAGGCAATGGGTTATTATGGAGTGGTCGTCAATATGAATGACCTTGCCACCAGGGGGGCCATCCCGAAATGGTTTTTAGCGACCCTCCTCTTTCCAGAAGGAGTCCAACCAAAGGAGATTGAAAAAATTTTTCGACAGATCCATCAGACCTGTCAAAAATTCCAAATCTCCTTCATTGGTGGGCATACGGAGGTTACCCCAGGGATAGAAAAACCCATCCTCTCAGGCCATATGGTGGGAGAGGTTAAAAAAGATAAACTGGTGAAAACAGGTGGGGCGAGGGCTGGAGACCTCATCCTTTTAGTTAAAGGAATCTGTATTGAGGGAACTTCCATCATTGCAAGGGAGAAAGAACCCGAACTTTTAAAGAAGGGATTCTCCCTTTCCTTCCTCAGGAGGGCAAAGGGTTTTATTTTTAACCCCGGGATTGATGTGCTACGACCTGCCCGATTGGCCTGTGAATCTGTACCGGTCCATTCCATGCATGATCCCACAGAGGGAGGGTTGGCCAATGGATTGATCGAAATGGCCTGGGCTTCTGAGAAAGAGATCGAAATCGATTTAGAAAAAGTTTTTATTTATAAGGAATCTCGAATTCTCTGCGAGGAGTATGGATTGGACCCCTTTGGCGTGATTGCTTCTGGGGCACTCCTGTTAAGTATCTCCTCATCAGATTTTCCAAAAATCGAAAAGACCCTTAGAAAACACTCCATCCCCTTTCAAGTAATCGGTAAGGTGAAGAAAGGTCCTTCAAGGGTTTTGAGGATTGATCAAAAAGGCCGGAGAGAACTCAACCCTTTCCCCCGCGATGAAATTCTAAAAATCTACAATTGACCCAGGATTTAAAATTCAATCCCCCCTACAAATGAAAAGGTGAGAGCCAGAGGCTAAACTCCTGTCATTCCCCTTGATAGATCATTGATAGTAACGCATTTATAAAAAATCTTTTTATTCTCCCCTCGGTGTCCCAAAATCATTCTTCCCCAATTTAAAATGGACTCCTCCGTGATCCTTTTAGGGTCCTTTCTCCGCTCTGGCAAAATCCCGATAAATTCAACTCTATTCATTATATCAATGGAGTATAACTCATAGGCTGTCATCTTGATCGATTTCCAATCCAATAGGTTTATCTTTCTTATTAGCATTATCTATACCAAGTCCTTCTTTTATCGTAACTCATTATATTTATTTCGTTTTGTGATGGAATAGAAAGATAGACCTCCGTGACATTTTTTCAAAACCTTGAAAATGTTTCAAATTGAGACACCTTTGCATGGTTCCAACATTTGTGGTAACATCTATTTGAAGGTGGCGAACATGAAATTTGTCGGTGTCAGAGAATTTAAAGAGGATGTGGTGAAGTATTTAAACGAAGGGAGTGAGATCGTGGTGATGAAGCGGAAAAGACCGATTGCCCGCCTTATCCCTGTCGAGAAAAATAGCCCGGAGATCATCCTTTTGGAAATTGGAAGGGTTCTAAGCGAAGCAGGAATTTCAAAAAGGAAGCCCTGAAGGCGCTCGACCAAGCCAGAAAGAAGATCTATGGCTAAGGTGGTTGTGGATACCAACGTAATCATTTCAGCTGCGTTTGGGGGAAAGCCTCTGGAGACATTTGTTCGAGCCTTGAAAGACCATGAAGTCTATTCATCGGAAGCTATCGCACAAGAATTGCTTGGAGTCGTATCCGGATTCTCAAAAAAACTTTCCGAAGCCCATCTTTCGTTTATCCACGAGAAAATTCATCAATTATTGACTCTGTCAAGGCCTGTTCCTCTTTCAACCCATGTGGTTTTATCAAAAGATCTCAAGGATGACCATTATCTCTCTTCGTGTAAAGAGGTTGGAGCCGAATTCCTGGTCACAGGAGATAAAGACTTGCTTAGTATTTCGCAGGACAAACTAAAATCTAATGGAATCTCATGCAAGATTGTTTCTCCACAAGAATTTTTGGAGTATGTTTAATAAGGGTGAGAGATTAAGGCTCCATGTCATCCATAAAAAGTTGGCCATTCCAAATGCAGAATGGGGATTTCGGGATTCAAAATTCGGATTGCGGAATTAATAAAAAGGATGAAGAATAAATGGAGGCTCAAAGAAAGATAGGGCATTGAATGAGGAAACGACTTGAAGAATAAGAACCGAAGACCAAATCTCTACGTCATTGCAGGTCCTAATGGAGCAGGGAAGACACAGACTCATGGACAATCTTTGATAATTCAGGAGATGTCCCCAAAACAATTGCTATTGAAGAATTGGGAAAGACCGAAATACTTGACCCAGGTCTGTTTAACATCTTATTAAAGTGTAAGGGAGCCAATGAGAAAAAGTAAAAGAACGCCTTTTCTTTTGGCATACAAAGCTGAAGAAGCACTTCGGAAGGCTGTGGCTGAAGCGATCGCCGAACATCGACGCAGAGGGGTTCCAATTGCCATCTGGCGTAACGGCAGGGTGGTTCGTATCCCTGCTGATCAGATCAAGGTTCAGGAATCTCAGGTTGAGTACACGGTCTCCCCAAAGAAGAAATGACCTGAAGAGCGCCGGGCCTTGCATGGGCAATTCGGCAAAAATGTTTGGATCAAGATTAAACTGATCGCTTTAGAACGAAGCTGCCATCCATAAAAAGTTGGCCATTCCAAATTCCGATTTCAGAGTGCAGAATTTTAAGAACTTAAAAGTTTACCGCTCAATGCTTATAAATTTCTTGACTGAATTTTTCAATCAAATCCCTTAACCTAAGGATAGATTGAGGAATAAAATGGATGATTCCCAATTTAAAACATTTCGGGAAATAAATCGCCAAAATTTTCATAAAATCTGGGAAAAAGCTCAAAAAGGCGAATTACAGGAGTTAAACGAGGAAGAACAACGTTTGGGTAAAATTATGCTCGACCATTCCGACGAGTATTTCAACCAGTTTGAATTTGCTGATGTTCTGGCCGAACATGAATATGACCCCAAAACGGGAACAAACCCCTTTTTACACGTGACGATCCATGCCATTGCAGAAAAGCAGGTCCAAGACCGTGACCCCATCGAGGCTTTTCAATTCTATAATGCCATGCTTCGGAATAAGTGCAGTCGGCATGAGGCAATTCATCTTCTGATGGACATCCTGATAAGATTTATTTTTTATGTCTTAAAGGAGGGCAAACCCTTTCCCCTTAATCGTTCCTGTAAAATTTTGAAAGAACTCAAATCCCGAAATCCAAAAAAGATCAATCGGCTAATAGAAAATATCCAGATTGATGAAGAACAAGAAGGGGATGGAAAAAGAAAGTTAGACTCAACTATTGAAAGGTTTTTAGCCAAATTAAAACAAAAACACCCTCACATCAGAGCCCACGAAGAGGATGATTTTGACTGGTGGGAGCAGGGGATGAGGATGCTGAAATCGGGCGATTTGAAAGGAGCCGAGAAAAAATTTGAACAACTCATCCTTGCTGAACCTGAACATCATGATGGTTATGAAGGGCTTGCAATGGTTTACCAGGCCATAGGGAAAAGGCAAGAAGCCCTTCTCTTAATCGAGCATGCCATTCCCCTGGCAAAAGGATTCTTTGAGGAGGGGACCTTGGATCGAGAAATCCTCAATGAGATGGAAGAGGAGCGGGGAGAGATTATTAAGATGGAATAGATTAAATGGTAGGTTTGGAGGATTGACCTTAAGGAAGGGTGTTGTCAAAAAAATCTGATTCATTTTTACTCATTAGGTCACTGATTAATTGGGCAATCGGAGTTTTAATGAAATCTATCCTTAGGGATTCAAAGAAGGATTCAAGGAGAATTGAAATGAATGAGGTTCGAGTTTCAGTGGTTCAGGATTGTCCGATTGTTTTTAATCGGGAGGCAACTGTTGAAAAAGTTAACTCTTTAGTGAATCGGGCGGCCCAAAAAGGAGCAAAATTGGTGGTCTTCCCTGAGGCCTTTGTATCAGGCTATCCTAAAGGTTTGGACTTTGGTGCCCGGATGGGTTTCCGTACACCAAAAGGCCGTGAGGATTTCAAGCGTTATTACGAAAGCGCTGTGGATGTCCCTGGGCCTGCATGTGAGGCTTTGGGAAAGACCGCTCGAGATGCCAAGGTTTTTCTGGTCATTGGGGTCATCGAGCGTGAGGCCGGGACACTTTATTGTACAGTTCTTTTCTTTTCGCCAGAAGGAAGATTGATGGGGAAACATCGAAAACTAATGCCAACAGCGATGGAGCGGTTGGTTTGGGGGTTCGGGGACGGTTCGACCTTACCGGTGTTTGATACTCCTCTCGGAAAGATCGGAAGCGTCATCTGTTGGGAGAACTATATGCCCATGCTCCGTATGTATATGTACGCCCAAGGTATTCAACTCTATTGTGCCCCTACGGCTGACGACCGAGACACCTGGCTTCCTTCGATGCGCCACATCGCTCTGGAAGGACGTTGTTTTGTTCTGTCCTGTTGCCAGTATCTCACTCGGGCCGATTGCCCGGAGGACTATGCGGCCATTCAAGGGAATGACCCGGCCACGGTTCTGATGCGCGGTGGGAGTTGCATCGTCGGCCCCTTGGGTCAAGTCTTGGCTGGCCCAAATTTTGAGGGTCCATGCATTCTGACTGTAGACCTGGATTTAGATGAAATCCCTAAAAGTAAATATGACTTTGACGTGGTGGGTCATTATTCCAGACCGGATATTTTTTGCCTTTTCGTCAACACTCGCCCCGCCCTACCAGTGGTTGTCTCTTCAACCGGAAATGGGGATATTTGGGGCGAGGTGAATAAAGACAAAAACTTAAAGCAAGACAGCCATTTCTGACCGAATTTTTCGGTCAACTGCTGTTCCCTCTGAATTAGTTCCAAGTCAAGGGTCTTAATCAGGAGGTTAATTCCGATGAGATTTATAACTATGATGGTCCTCATGGCGGGAGTCTTGTTATCTCTCTTTTCTTGTGCGACAGCACCCACTCGATCTCTTTCACCAGGCGAGTTAAGATTATTAAAAATCGATGTTCCATTAGAAGCCAATACCAGAAGAGGGTTGCCATTTATAGTGAACATTCATTTTGAAGCAGATGGTAAACCAGAGATGAAAAGAGCCTGCTTCTACTTTTCAGAGGAGGGGCCATACTGTTTTAAAATAATCAATGTAAAATATGGACCGCCAGGAACAATGGATGTTGAAATCCGAACGAACCTGTACGGCTCCTATTCCTTGGTAGGTTTTGTTCAGTATCTTCGAGATGGTAAAACGGAATTGACCAACAAAGTAAGCACCCTGATTCATATCATTCCATGAAGGAAGTCGATACCAATTTTTATGAGATTGGGGTTTAGATTTATTCCATCATCGCGGAGAGGGGAACAAGTTCGATTCCCATTTCTTTCATCTTGGGGATCATCTCTTTGAGGGATTTGAAGGTGGAAGGATGGGGATGTCCAACCCCAACCGCCTTTCCATGGGCCAGTGAAAATTGGATTAAACTCTCAATCTTCTGTTTGATCTCTTCTTCATTCAGTGAATGGTCGATAAAGAGATTTCTCTCCGTCGCCTTTAGCCCAAGAGATTTTGCAACTCTTAGGCCAACCGTTTGAGGCGTAGTTCGGCTATCAAGAAAATACAGCCCCCTTCGCTTTAATTCAGAAAGGAGAATCCTCACCTTCTCAGGGTCCTCCATCATTCGAGAACCCATATGGTTGCTCACCCCCTTGATGTAAGGGACCCCCTCCATATCTCTAAAAAGTTGGCGAAGAAGCGTCTCTTTATCCATCTCTCGAAGTAACGCTCCTTCGCCCGGTCTGGTCTCCGGGTAGCCCTGAGGTTCCATGGGAAGGTGAAGGATCACCTCCTCCCCTTTCCGGTGGGCCTCAGTCGCTATTCTCTTAGCATAAGGGGTGAAAGGAAGAATGGAAAAGGTGAGAGGCGACTCCCACTGGAGAAGTTCCTTTGAAATTGAGTATTCCAGCCCGAGGTCATCCATCACAATGGCCACTTTAGGTCGAACACCGGTTTTGAGAACAGCGGCCTCTGGAGAGATGAAGATGAGTTGATGGGGGATTCGACCCTGTAGGGCGATCTCTAATTTGAGAGAATCCTTTCCTTAAATTTCCACCGCCTGGAGGCATCTTTTGCTGGGTTCACGGTTACCCAGATATCATCTATTTCCCTTTGGCTATGTTCTTAAAAATCTCCCAACTCTTGAGCAGTTCAAGGGCTCGTTCCAATTGATTATCTAAAGGCTTCTTTTCCTTTGCCTCTTCTTTCTTTACTTCCTCCTTCTTGGGCTTCTCTTTCGGAACACCTTTTTCTATATCTTCGAGGTGTCTCTCCAAGTCCTTTTCGGTCGGGTGTTTTGGAGTAACCGTTTTTTCCCCTTCAGGCTGTAAGGGTTTGACAATGATGTCGGGGACAATCCCCTTAGCCTGAATCGATCGTCCATTGGGGGTATAGTATCGTGCGGTTGTCAATCGGAGTCCAGACCCATCTTTCAGAGGAAAGATGGTTTGAACCGACCCTTTCCCAAAGGTTTGGGTTCCCATGATAATCCCTCGACCATGGTCCTGAATGGCTCCTGCTACGATTTCTGCGCCGCTGGCGCTTCCACTATTGACCAACACCACCAAGGGATAACGGCTGAAGGTCCCATTGGGATGGGCATGAAATTTCATCTTTTGTTCTTCTCTTCTCCCCTGCATGGAAACAATGACCCCTGAATCAATAAATCGATCAGCGATCTTCACTGCCTGATCTAAGAGACCTCCTGGGTTGTTCCTCATATCAAGGATCAGGCCTTTGAGAGTCCCTTTGCTTTGTTCCTCTAAGGATTTAATGGCCTTCTCAAACTCCCCATCGGTCTTCTCCTGAAATTGGGAAATTCGAATATATCCATAATATTGATCCAAGAGTTCATATCGAACACTTCGAATGGGAATCACATCCCGGACCAGGGTAAAATCTCGGGGCTTGGTGAACCCTTCCCTCATAATGGTGATGGTCACCTGAGTCCCTTTCGGTCCCCGTAACCGTTTGACGCTCTCTATCAGGGTTAAATTTTTGGTCGGCTCCCCATTGATTCGAATAATCTGATCTCCTGCCTGAATCCCTGCCTTATAGGCCGGCGTATCCTCAATAGGGGAGACCACGGTCAAGATACCCTCTTTGATGGTGATCTCGAGGCCCAATCCCTCGAAGCGTCCTTTTGTCTCTTCCTGCATCTCTTTGTACATATTTGGAGGCATAAAGGCAGAATGAGGGTCGAGCGTCTCTAACATCCCTTTAATTGCCCCATGGATCAGGTCTTTTGAATGGATCTCCTCCACATACTCCTTCTGCAGAAGACCTAACACATCTGTAAATACCTTCAGGTCTTCATACATACTGTTGGAGAGGGCTGAAACCCTGTGGGATCGGCTTAACCCGATGGCCACTCCAAGAAGGAAGACCCCAAAGATGAGGATCCCGATCTTAATTTTCTTGTTTTTGAACATCTTTGCCTCCTTTGATGATAATCCCTTCCTCTCTGAACCTATCTTTCAGGGGATATTACAACTTTATCCAATTGGGAGATCCATTGCAAGGGGTCTTGGGGTTTCCCTTGATGGCGGATCTCAAAATAGAGGCAGGGACCCTTCAATGACCCCACACTCCCTACCAGGGCGATTGTTTCCCCTTCGGACACGAAATCCCCCGCCTTCCTCAACAATTCTGAACAGTAACCCGAAACGGTGAAGGTATGATCCCCGTGATCGATAATGATCAGATTTCCAAACCCTTTAAACCAATCCGCATAGAGAACCTTCCCGGGGAGAATAGCCCGTACCTCAGCCCCCATCGGGGCTTTAATCTCAATCCCATTCTGCCCTCTTTCTTTAAAGTGACTGATCACCTTTCCCTGGACTGGAGGAATCAGTTTTCCCCGAAGGGGTTCAATTCTGTTTTTCCCATAAGCCCAATGACTCCTCTCCTTTTCGAGTTTGTCGACAAGGGATTGAAGCTCCTTCGCCCTCTCCTCCAGTTCTCGAATCAGTTTCTGATAGACCAGTTTTTGATTTTGAATCGATTTCAAAATCTCCTTCTTCTCTTTTCGGGCCCTCCTGATTTCCTCTTTCTTCTTCTCCATCTCTAAGATATTTCTCTGCCACTGGAGTTGATCCTGAATCAACTCCTCCTGATATCTCTCTTTTAAGGTCATCTGATAACAGTAGGTCTCGATCAGGCGGGCATCAAATTGAATGACAGTTTTTAAATATTTATCCATCCTTAACAGGTCATGGTAGGGCTCCGAAGCAAGAAAGAAGGCCTCTGGAGGGAGCCTCCCCATCTTATAAAGGGCGGCTAACCTTGAAGAGAGATCCTTTCTGGTTCTTTCCAACCCTTTGCTAAGACTTATAATTTGGTCCCGGGTCTGGTTTAGCCTCTCTTTCGTCAGGGCTAACTCCTTCTCCATCTTCTTCAACTCTTTCCCTTTCAGATAAAGGTCAGATTCTAAGGTCTGAAGATTCTCAAGAATCGAAGTCTCCTTTCCCAGAAGTTTCTTTTCCTTCTCTCTGGTGAGGAGGATTTCTTTTTTGACATCCTTAAGATCCTTCTTCTTCTCCGAGAGATCCTTCTCTATCTGATCGGGCCTACCTGCTAAAAGCCCAATGGGGTTAATGAAACATAACCCTATGATCATCCATCCCAAAACGACCCTATGGCAAGCTCGCCTCACCCTCTCACTCTCCATATCTCAAAAACCTCATCGAGGCAATAAAACTCCCAAAGAGCCCTAACAACATTCCCCCTAATAGAATTCGTAGGATGATCTCAGAAGGGAGGAAATGGATGGGAATTTTTACCGTCCATATCTGAATGGGGGAAGGGAGATTTAGAATCATGATTTCTTGTAAGAGATAAAGAAAGAGGACCGCCAGCCCTGCTCCAAAGAGACCCTGTAGGAGTCCTTCTAAATAGATGGGGACATGGATGAAGAAAGGGCTCGCCCCTATGATTCGCATGATCTCAATTTCTTCTCGACGGGCCGAGATGGTCAGTTGGAGGGTATTGGAGATGATGAAGATCATGGCAAGGAGAAGCAGTCCCCCCAAAATCCACTGCGTCAGATTCAGAAGGTGAACCAAGGCAGAAAAGGTATCAACCCACTCCTGTCCAAACTGGATCTCCTCGAATTGAGGAAATTTCTTTAAGCGAGAAATGACCTCTTTGATCCTCGCCGAATTTCGATATTCCTTCTTCAACTCAATCTCAAAGGAAGGGGGAAGGATACTGGGTTGAATCCCTTCAAGGAGGTTTTTCTGTCCCCCCAACTTCGATTCCATAAAGGCCAATGCATCGGAAGGAGAGATATACCTGACACTCTCAACCCCTTCGACGAGGCGTGTATTTTCTAAAAGGGTCTCCACCTCTTGAATGGGAGTTCCCCTTTTGAGGTAGACCATGACCTCAATCTTTTCTTCCCATATCTTGATAAAAGAGCCGAGATTAAAGGCGATCAGGGTGAAGGATGAGAAGACGAGCATAGAGATGGCAATAATCCCCACCGTACTGAGATTGGGATAAAGATTTCCTTTGATATTCAAAAAGGCCCGTCTCACCACATGCCAAACAAGGTATGTCATTCCTCTGCCTTCTGTTCATCCTCTGGTTTGAGATCAACCCTACCGCCCAGGAGATAGATCACCCGATGAGGATAGCGTTGGATTAACTCTTTGTTATGGGTGGCCAGAACGACCGTGGTCCCTTTCTGATTGAGGTCGGTAAAGATTTTCATTACTTCATCCGTCATCTGATCGTCCAGATTCTCTGTGGGCTCATCTGCCAAAAGGAGAGGCGGATCATTGATCAAGGCTCGGGCAATGGCAACCCGCTGCTGTTCTCCTGCCGAGAGGGCAAGGACAGGGTCTCTGGCCCTCTGTTGGAGGCCTACCTTCTCCAAGACCTCTGAAACCCTCTTCCTGATCTCCTGCTTCCGGTAGGCCATCACCTCTAAGGCAAACGAAATGTTCTCACTTACGGTGCGATCTTTCAGCAGTTTGAAGTCCTGAAAGATAATTCCCATTGACCTTCGAAGAAGGTGAATTTTACGGAACCCTCTTGGGGTGAGGTTCATTCCATTGACAACCACCTCACCCCGGGTCGGTTTTTCTGCACCATAGAGAATACGGATCAGGGTTGTTCTTCCAGAACTGCTCGCCCCATGGATATAGGTGAATTCTCCATCTGCGATCTCTAGATTGACGTCAGAAAGCACCTCAATCTGTGTCGGATAGACCTTATAGACATGAGACATCTGAATCATCTTAAACCAAAATTATCACGAGGTTCATTTTTTTTCAAGAAAAAATAAAAAGGTTAAAAATCGGAGCATTTTCTCCTAAGGATTAATTCCCTCTTG
>FWPV01007421.1_pt1 | contig 19904 bp, 14 predicted proteins | sample 2228371 | NCBI WGS metagenome assembly FWPV01 (sample SAMEA103939776, study PRJEB20133) | metagenome | reverse complement strand
GCATATTCTCCATGTTGATCACCATGTCCAACGTCTCGCCCGGGTGCGCATGGGTGCGCGGGTCGACGCGGGCAATGAATTGCTTCTTGCCGGTCAGCAGATACAGGAAGATCTCGTTGCCCATGAGCTCCGACACGTCCACATCGGCCTTGATCGGCGCAGGGACGATGCCGGGCGCAGGGAACTGAGCTGAGTACACATCTTCCGGCCGGATGCCGAAGATGACCTTCTTGCCCTTGTGCGGCAGGTACCTGGCCTTCTTGCTGTCCGGCACAGCCAGCTTGAAGGTGCCGCCATCCACGAACAGTTTGCCATCCTGTTCCACCAGGGTCGCATCGAAGAAGTTCATCGAGGGGCTGCCGATGAACCCGGCCACGAAGACGTTGGCAGGGTGGTCGTACAGCATCTGCGGCGTATCCACTTGCTGCAGCAAACCGTCCTTCATGACGGCGATGCGGGTAGCCATGGTCATCGCCTCCATCTGGTCGTGGGTGACGTAGATGAAGGTGGTGCCCAGGCGCTGGTGCAGTTTGCTCAGTTCGGCACGCGTCTGGACGCGCAGCTTGGCGTCCAGGTTGGAGAGCGGCTCATCGAAGAGGAACACCGCCGGGTGGCGCACGATCGCCCGGCCGACCGCCACACGCTGGCGCTGGCCGCCGGACAACTGCTTGGGCTTGCGGTCGAGTAACTGGCTGATGCCGAGGATCTCAGCCGCCTCCTTGACCTTCTTGTCAATCTCGGCCTTGGGCGTCTTGCGGAGCTTCAGCCCGAACGCCATGTTGTCGTATACGCTCATGTGGGGGTAGAGCGCATAGCTTTGGAACACCATGGCGATATCGCGATCCTTCGGGGGTATGTCGTTGACAACACGGTCCCCGATCATGATCCGGCCCTCAGTGACCTCTTCCAGGCCGGCGAGGAGGCGCAGGCTGGTCGTCTTGCCGCAGCCCGACGGGCCTACGAAAACCAGGAACTCTCGATCGGCGATCTGGATGTCGAGGTCGTTGACCGCAATGACATCGCCGAACCGCTTGTAGACATGCTCGTAGGTTACACTGGCCATCTGATGTTGTCTCCTTCACAGGGAGTATGATCCAACAAGCCACCCGGGCAGACAGAACTCTTCGGTCGGACGCCCAACGTTCCCGATTGAGCAGCTAGGCCAAGCCCCTGACTCGCTCAATGGCCAAGATCGGTGAGGTTGCACGCCACGGGCACGCATGCCAAAACCGCTCCGCCACAGGTGCATACATCACAAACAGAAAAGCAATCAGGAAAGTGAAAGATAGTTACTGGGCTGAGGGGCCAGACCAGCGCGCCGCATGGTGCAGGCGGCAACCGCCCTGCCAGGCCGGTGGAATCAACTGCTGTAACTCAGGCCCTCGACGATGGCACCTCCTTTGTCCCCGTTTGCAGGGTGCCCGACAGCCGAGCACCGCTGCCACGCCCCAACCCCTGCGCGCTTGGCCACGCTTCAGGATCGGTGTCGGCGGCTGATTTGCAAGATTACCACAGGTTGCAGAAGTTGCCAAGTTGCGCCTTGCCCGGCACGCCGGCAATGCTCAGTTTGGCGCTGGCGCGATTTGCGGCATAGCGTCCTTTGGAGTATAATCCCGCGGTATGATGAGGGCTCCAAAGGCGCGGTCCCTTCCACGCATCACAGGACTGGCGCCCCGATCCCGTCGTTGCTCCGAAAGGAGGTGATGCTGAGCTGAGAGGGCAGAACGGATAACTCAGTGCGGACCTGCCGTCCTCAAGAGCCACGCCGTCTTTGCCCGTTGTCCTGTTCTCGCTGTGATCTGCTCCAAGTTTCGTCTGCAGGCGAACCCCATAACAATCTCAGGAGGAGGTTAATCTCATGCGCAATCGGGTTTTTGCAGTTCTCGCTGTGTTGGTGTTGCTTTCGATGGTCTTGGCGGCTTGTGCGCCGGCCGCTGGCCCGGCTGGCGGCAAGGTACTCAAGGTCGGCATGGTCACCGACGTGGGTGGCGTCAACGACAAGTCCTTCAACCAGTCGGCCTGGGCGGGTGTGCAGAAGGCCGTCAAAGAGCTGGGAGGCGTCGAGGCCAAATTCATCGAATCGAAGCAGCCGACGGACTACGAGAAGAACATTGACCAGTTCGGCACTGAGAAGTACGACGTGATCATCACCGTGGGCTTCCTGATGGGCGATGCTACGGCTGTCAAGGCACGCTCATATCCCAACATCAAGTTCGCGATCGTTGACTACGCCTACTTCCCCACTGAGGGCTCGGCAGCCTGCCCGGGAACAGCCAAGGACTGCTATGACGACGGCGGGCTGAAGAACGTTACCAGCCTGATGTTCCAGGAGGATGAAGTCGGCTACCTGGCGGGTGTCCTGGCCGCCGGCATGACCAAGACCGGAACAGTCTGCACCGTCTCGGGCATGGAAATCCCGCCCGTCGTGCGCTTCGTGACCGGCTTCCAGAACGGCGCCAAGTGGGTGCGGCCAGACATCAAGACGCTCAACGTCTACATCCCCTCATTCACCGATCCGGCCAAGGGCAAAGAGGTCGGCCAGAGCATGATTGACCAGGGGTGTGACGTGGTCTTCGGCGTGGGCGGCAACACCGGCAACGGTGGCTTGCTGGCAGCCAAGGAGAAGGGCCTGATGGCCATCGGCGTGGATGTTGACCAGTACTACACCTACCCCGAAGTCAAGGACGCCCTGCTCTCCAGCGCCGCGAAGAACGTGGACATGGCCGTGTTCAACTACCTGAAGGCCGTCAAGGAGGGCACCGCGAAGGCGGGCATTATGACCGCCAACCTCGCGAACGGCGGTATTGGCCTGGCACCATTCCACGACTGGGACAGCAAGATCCCGCAGGCGGTGAAGGACAAGATCAAGGAAGCCGAGGCGGGCCTGAAGAACGGCTCGTTGAAGACCGGCTACCAGCCATAGGCTGCACGCCTAGAGCGTAACCTATGAGGCCTGAAGGGTGCTGCGAAGTCCCATCGCTGGGGGATGCAGCACCCTTTTTGCTGAGTGAAACCAGGTGAGCATATGACCCCAGCCCTCGAAGCCATCGGCATTACCAAGCGCTTTCCCGGCGTCCTGGCCAATGATCATGTGAACTTCACCCTGGAGACGGGAGAGATTCACGCGCTCCTGGGCGAGAACGGCGCGGGCAAGTCCACCCTGATGAACATTCTGTACGGCCTGTATCACCCTGACGAAGGCGAGATCAGGGTTGATGGCCGCCCGGTCACAATGAGCGGGCCCCACGATGCGATCGCCCACGGGATCGGCATGGTACACCAACACTTCATGCTGGTCCCGCCGCTGACGGTTACCGAGAACATCATGCTGGGGCAAGAATCGCTGATCGGGAGCACCAAGGCCCTGGGCGGTCTGGCCGTGCTTGATCGCCGATCGGCGGCCAAGCGGATCCGAGAGCTCAGCCAGCAGTACGGCCTGGAAATTGACCCTGATGCGACCATCCAGGACCTGCCGGTGGGCGCCCAGCAAAGAGTAGAGATCATCAAGGCCCTCTACCGGCAGGCCGATATCCTGATCCTGGACGAGCCCACTGCCGTCCTGACGCCGCAGGAGGCCGATGAACTGTTCGTCATCATGCGCGGCATGGTTCAGCAGGGCAAGTCAATCATCTTCATCACCCACAAACTGCGCGAGGTCTTTGCGGTTGCCGATCGCATCAGTGTCATGCGCAGCGGCCGCATGATCGGCACGGTAACTCCCGCCGAAGCAACCCGCGAGATGCTGGCCGAGATGATGGTTGGCCGCAAGGTGATCCTGATGATTGACAAGGCGGCTGCTCAGCCCCAGGAGCCGGTCCTGCGCCTGGAGAACCTGCGTGTGCTCGACGACCGGAGGCACATGGCGGTGAACGGTGTCTCCCTCGAAGTGCGGGCGGGCGAGATCCTCGGCATCGCCGGCGTGCAGGGTAACGGCCAGACCGAACTGGTCGAAGCGCTTACCGGCTTACGCAAAGTCGCAGACGGCCGCATTCTGCTGCTGGGTGAGGAGGCCACCCATGCCAGGCCGCGGGAGATCGTCGAGGCTGGCGTGGCTCACGTGCCGGAGGACCGCCACAAGCACGGGTTAGTGCTCTCCTTTCCCGTGCGAGACAACATCGTGCTGTGCACGTACTACCGCTCCCCGTTCGCCAACGGCATCGAACTGGACTATCCGCAGATTGCGGATGAGGCCAGGCGGCTGGTGCAGATGTTTGATGTCCGGACGCCGAGCATCGAGACCAGCGCCGGATCCCTGTCGGGCGGCAATCAGCAGAAGGTGATCGTGGCCCGCGAACTGAGCCGGCCGGTCCGGCTGTTGATCGCCAACCAACCGACGCGCGGCCTCGATGTCGGCAGCATCGAGTTCATCCACAGGCGCATCGTCGAAGCACGTGACCAGGGCGCCGCCGTGCTTCTGGTCAGCGCCGAGCTCGACGAAATCATGAGCCTGTCAGACCGCATTGCTGTCATGTACAAGGGAGGAATCCTGGCGACGCTCGATGCCAAGGAGGCCACCCGTGAACAACTTGGCCTTCTGATGGCCGGGGTGACGGCCTCGGAGTCGGGGGACGAGGGACATCCCCGCCAGCAGGGGGAGGAGGAGGGCGCGCATGTCTAGTGCCGTTTCCACTGCGCAAGCCGGAGGGCCAGGTCGGGCCGGCGCGCCGGGCCCCTTCAGGCGCCTGGCCAATCTGCTCGCCATGCCCGCACTGGCTCTGGTCAGCGCATTCCTGATCGGCGCGGTGATTATCTGGATCACCAGCGGCAGCCTGCTCACGGTGTTTGAGGCATACTCGGGTCTGGTCCGCGGCGCTTTCATCAAACAGAGGGGATTCTCAGAGACGCTCGTCGCAATGACCCCATATGTCCTGCTATCTCTGGCAGTGGCTGTGGGTTTCAAGACCGGTCTCTTCAACATCGGCGTTGAGGGCCAGTTTTACATCGGCGCGGTTTCCGCGGCCTGGGTTGGGCAATTGACCGCGGGGCTGCCCACTGTCATCCATCTGCCGCTGGCGATCGGGGCAGGCGCACTGGGCGGGGCGATCTGGGCATCCATCCCGGGCTACCTCAAAGCGCGGACGGGGGCGCACGAGGTCATCAATACGATTATGATGAACTACATCGCGTTCCGCCTGACAGAGTATCTCATCAGCTGGCCGCTGCGGGACCGGCAGGCCAGCGCCGTGCAGACGCCCCGCATCTCCGCAAACGCCGAACTGTGGACCCTCTTCGGCATGCGCAACCGGCTTGAGAACCCCCTTGATGTGCTGCTCGTGGCGCTGGTCCTGGGGCTGACGGCATGGTTTCTGGCGCACCTGTTCCTGAAGTCTCGGAGACAGGAAGATCCCCAGCCAGGCACGCCCTTCTATCGAAGGCGTTCAAATCTGGCCTGGATCATCGGCTTAGCGGTTGGCCTGGTTACGTTCGTCTTCCTGCCGCTGCTGGCGCGCGTGTGGTGGCCCTTTACGGACCCCCTTGATCGGATGCATGTCGGGCTCTTCATGGCCATCCTCGCCGCGGTGGTGGTGTGGTGGCTCCTATGGCAAACCACTGTGGGCTTCGAACTGCGCACCGTGGGCGCCAACCCCAATGCGGCGCGCTACGCAGGCATTCGCATCTCGCGTAACATCGTCCTGGCGATGGCCATCTCCGGCGCGCTGGCGGGCATCGCGGGCACTGTAGAGGTCCTTGGCGTATCCATCTGCCGCTGTCTGCCGCTCTTCTTCTCCAGCGGCTACGGCTTCGACAGTATCGCCATCGCGCTGCTGGGCAAGAACAACCCCTTCGGCATTCTGGCAGCCTCCTTCCTGTTTGGGGCCATGCGCAACGGTGCCGACCTGATGGAACTGAGTTCGGGCGTCTCCAAGCACGTCATCACGATCATCCAGGCGTTGGTCCTTGTCTTTGTGGCGGCGCCTTCGATCGTGCGCTGGATCTATCGCATGAGGGCACCGGCGCGGGTGGAAGAGGAAGCGCCGCTGACCCGCGGCTGGGGAGGGTGAGCGATGAGCACAGCAACCAAGACAATGCCCCGTGGGTTGGCGCGCTTCGAGCGCCCACGGTGGGTTACCGCCCTCCTGGTCCTCTTCGGGCTCGTGGCGGCCTGGTGGCTGCTGAACCTGATCATCGGGGGCAGGTGCGGAGGCGACTGTGTGGTTGGTACGCTGGCACAGATGCTGCGACTGGCCACGCCGATCGCCTTTGCAGCGTTCTGCGGCGTCATGTGCGAGCGAGCAGGCGTGGTCAACATCGGCATCGAGGGAATGATGCTGATGTCATCCATGGTCTGCTACGCCATCAATCTCTTCGGCTTCCAGTTGCTGCAGAGGTCAATCGGGCCCGAGGCCGCCGGGGACCTGAGTCGCTGGCTGGCCCTGGTGGGCGGGTTGGCTTCGGCCACGTTGCTGGCGGCGTTGCACTCGGTGATCTGCATCCGGTTCAAGACGGATCAGATCATCAGCGGCACGGTGATCAACATGCTCTCGCTGGGCCTGACCGGCTACATGTACCGTGAGTTCCTGGCCCAGGATATACCGGCCAGCCCGGGCACCTTCCCCATCGCGCCGGTTCCCCTGCTCTCGCAGATCCCGGTGATCGGCCCCATCCTGTTCAATCAGAAGCCCCTCACCTACATGATGTTGATCACGGCTGTGGTCATCAACTTCGTGCTCTTCTCAACGCGTTGGGGCCTGCGTACACGCGCCGTCGGCGAGCATCCACGCGCCGCCGACACCCTGGGCATCAACGTGTTCCGCACGCGCTACATCAACGTCTGGATCGGCGGTCTGATTGCCGGCTTCGGCGGTGCCTGGTTCACGCTGGAGGCCGTAGACGTGTTCAACCCCGGCATGACCAACGGCCTGGGCTTCATCGGCCTGGCAGCCATGATTTTCGGCAAGTGGACGCCGTTCGGGGCGCTGTTAGGCGCGCTCATCTTCGGCCTGGGCAGCAGCGTCACGACGACGATCAGCATCTTCCGGCCTGACATCCCGTCGCAGATCCCGCAGATGTTGCCCTACCTGTTAACCATGGCTGTGCTGGCGGGCGTCATGGGCCGTGCCATCCCGCCAGCCGCAGATGGAGTGCCGTACGAGAAAGAGTAACCGCACAGGCGCGGCAGGTTGAGAGCCCCCTGTTTGGGGCAAGACGAGGCTACCGGCTGGGCGCTGAACCGGGTCTCCGGGTTGGCATACAGCCGGTAGCCTGTGTTATTCTTAGCGCGCTGCTTTCCCAAAAGGCGGTAGAATCCCTCGACGAGGTGAAGCATGACCGTTGGATTTATCGGGCTGGGTATCATGGGCAGCCGCATGGCGGCCAACCTGCAGCGAGCCGGCCATGATCTGGTGGTCCACAACCGCACCCGCGACAAGGCGGCGGCTCTGATTGCAGGAGGGGCCAAATGGGCTGACACAGGGGCAGAGGTCGGCAGGCAGGTGCACGTGCTCTTCACAATGCTCGCCAACCCGGAGGCGGTCTCCGCTGTGGCTCTCGGACCGGACGGGTTCCTGGATCACCTGCACGAGAACGCCCTTTGGGTTGATTGCAGCACGGTCAACCCATCCTTCTCACGCCGAATGGCCGCGGAGGCGCAGGCACGCGGCATCCGTTTCCTGGATGCACCCGTGACCGGCAGCAAGGCCGCTGCGGAGGCAGGGGAAGTGACATTCATGGTCGGCGGCGATGCCGCTGATGTCGCAGCGTGCCAGCCTTTCTTTGACCTGATGGGCCGGCGAACCGTCCATGTTGGCGGACACGGGATGGGCGCATCGCTGAAGATCGTGTTCAATCTGCTCGTAGCCGAGGCTGTCCTCGCCTTCTCGGAGGCCGTTGCGCTGGGCCGGTCGCTCGGCCTCTCCCAGGAGACCCTGCACGGCTTCTTGATCGGCAGCCCGTCCGTTGCCCCCGTGATCGCGTTGAAGAGGCCCAAGTTCGAGTCGGGCGACTACGAAGCGGACTTCCCCCTCCGGTGGATGTGGAAGGACCTCCACCTGGCGGCCCTCACCGCCTACGAGCAAGGCGTTGCCTTGCCTGGAGGGAATGTGGCCAAGGAGATCTACGCCATGGCCGTCCGGTCTGGCCTGGCCGACCAGGACTTCGCGGTGCTATACCGTTTCATGAGCGGCAAGGATGCCGGGGAACAGGAGGTGGGCCGTGCAGAATAACAGGTGCCCTCTACGGGTCATCAACAGTGTGGCTCCTATTCGTATCTGCGACAATGGCGGCTGGACCGATACGTGGTTCGCCGAGTACGGCAAGGTCTTCAACATCGGAGTGTATCCCTATGTAGAGGTGCAGGTTGAGGTGTACCCGCGCCAGGAACAAGAGGACCGCATCATCCTCTACGCCGAGAACTACTCCGAGCGCTATGCCGTGGATCTGTCGTCGCGCCAGTGGCGCCGGCACCCGCTGCTCGAGGCGGCCATTGATCGAATGCGTGTGCCGGAGGGATTGGCCATCCAGGCCACGATCTACTCCGAGATGCCCGGCGGCAGTTCCACCGGAACCTCTGCAGCGGTGACCGTGGCCTTGATCGGGGCACTGGATTGCCTCACCCCGGGGCGCCTCACGCCCCACGAGGTGGCGTACACGGCGCATGCCGTGGAAGTGGAGGCACTCCGCCAGCAATCGGGCATCCAGGATCAGCTTTGCTCGGCCTACGGCGGCATCAACTTCATCGAGATGCATAAGTACCCCCGGGCGTCGGTGTCGCAGATCCAGGTGCCAAACCCGATCTGGTGGGAACTCGAGCGGCGCCTGGTCCTGGTGTTTCTGGGCAAGTCCCACGACTCGTCGAAGATCCACGAGAAGGTCATTCGCGAACTGGAGAATGAAGGGCCTGACTGCAAGCGCCTGCAGGATCTGCGAGTCACGGCCGAGAAGTCCCGCGATGCCGTGTACGCGGGCGATTTCGATGCCCTGGGCCGCGCCATGATCGAAAACACCGAGGCCCAGGCCCGCCTCCACCCCGAACTGGTGAGCCACGACGCCCGACGCGTGATCGAAATCGCCCGGGAGCACGGGGCGATAGGGTGGAAAGTCAACGGCGCCGGAGGGGAAGGCGGATCTGTCACGCTGCTTTGCCCGCCTCTGTCTTATGTAAAGCGAGCGATGATCCGCGAGATCGAGGCCGAGAACCCCCTGTACAAGAACATCCCAACCTATCTGAGTCGTTTCGGGCTTCGCACCTGGGAACAGCCCGGTGGTCCCCACCAGGCGTGAGTCTCCAGCGCCACGCCCCGGCCCCAGGCAAGGCGGCAGTGGCCCCGACGGGAGAAGGACCTGTGGCATACCGTGACCTGCGGGAGTTCATCGCAAGGCTCGAGAGCGCAGGCGAGTTGCTGCGCGTGCGGGCGCCGGTCAGCGCGCACCTGGAGATCAGCGAGATCGTGGACCGGGTGAGCAAGGGGCCGGCCGCCCAGAACCGGGCTTTGCTGTTCGAAAACGTTAAGGGTTACGAGACTCCCGTGCTGATCAACGCGTTCGGATCTGCGCGGCGAATGGCCTTAGCGCTGGGCGTGGAGCGGCTGGACGAGTTGTCGGACCGGCTGCGGAGCCTGCTGAACCTGGAACTCCCGCGTGGCCTGGGGCCGATGCTGGACAGGGCGGGTGAGATCTGGGGAGCGCTGCGCAGCGTGGGCCTCGGCGCGAAGATGGTGCGCACGGCGCCTGTGCAGGAAGTCGTACGCACGGACGACGCGGCGACCCTCGACCGCCTGCCGATCCTGCACTGCTGGCCCAAGGATGGGGGGCGCTATATCACATTGCCTGCGGTGATCACCCGGCACCCGCGCACCGGCACCCGAAACGTCGGGATGTACCGGCTCCAGGTACACGACGCGCGCACTTTGGGCATGCACTGGCAGATTCACAAGGGAGGCGCCGAGCATCAGCGGCTGGCCTCAGACGGCCGCAGCCTCATCCCCGTGGCAGTCAGCCTCGGGGGTGATCCGGCGGTCATGTGGTGTGCCTCGGCTCCGCTGCCGCCTGACGTTGACGAGTTCCTGCTGGCGGGCTGGCTGAGGGGGAAGCCAGTGCCCCTGGTCAAATGCGTGAGCCAGCCGTTAGAGGTGCCCGCGGATGCGGAAATCGTCATCGAGGGGTACGTGGACCCGGCCGAGTCGCGACCTGAAGGCCCCTTCGGCGATCACACCGGCTACTACACACCGGTCGAAGACTACCCTGTCATGTATGTCACGGCAGTCACGCACCGGCAAGACGCCATCTATCCTGCCACGCTGGTCGGCCGCCCCCCGATGGAGGACTACTGGATGGGCAAGGCAACCGAGCGGCTGTTCCTGCCGCTGATCCAGCTCTTCCTCAGTGAAGTCGTGGACATCGCCATGCCCCCAGAGGGAGTGTTCCACAACCTGGTCCTGGTGAGCATCCGGAAGCGGTTCCCCGGGCACGCGCGCAAGGTCATCAACGGGCTGTGGGGCCTGGGCTTGATGATGCTGGCGAAGGCCATCGTCGTCTTCGATGAGGACGTGGATGTCCAGAACCCGAGCGAAGCATACTGGCAAATGCTGGGCAACGTGGACTGGGCGCGCGATGTCGTGATCCAGGAGGGCCCAACCGATGCGCTTGACCATGCATCCTACCGTTTCGCCTATGGCGGCAAGATCGGCATTGACGCGACCGCAAAGGACGCCTCCGAGGGTTACCCGCGCCAGTGGCCCGAGCGAGTGGCGATGTCAGAAGCGATTCGCGAACTGGTAACCCAGCGGTGGGCGGAATACGGGTTGCCCTGACCGATGAGCCTCCTGGAGATCTTGCTCGTCGCTGTGGGATTGGCCATGGACGCCTTCGCAGTGTCGCTCGGCGTTGGTACGACAGGGTATGCCGACAGGCTGCGGCCTCGATTCCGGCTGGCATGGCATTTCGGCCTGTTCCAGGCCCTGATGCCCGTCCTGGGCTGGCTGGCCGGCCGTAGCGTAGCGGGCCTCATTGCCGTCTTCGACCACTGGATCGCGCTGGGTTTGTTGGCCTTCATCGGTGTGCGCATGATCCGCTCCGGCCTGCGCTCCGACGGCGAGCCCCCGAGGAACGATCCATCGCGCGGCGGCACCCTGGTGATGCTGGCGCTGGCGACCAGCATAGACGCCTTCGCCGTTGGCCTGGCCCTGGCCATGCTGCAGGTCGGCATCCTCTACCCCGTCATTGTCATCGGCGTTGTGACCGCCGGCCTGTCGCTGGTTGGGCTGCTGGCTGGGCATCGGCTGGGCAGGACATTCGGCCAGCGGATGGAGATCGTGGGCGGGCTGATCCTCATTGCCATCGGAATCCGCATCGTTGTCTCGCACCTGTTCCCCGGCGGTATGCTATAATCCAGGCGATGGAGCGTAGCGAGAGCACGTGAGGCAAGCCCGCGTTTTTCTGGAGATGGTGAAGTTCGAACACACCATCTTCGCGCTGCCTTTTGCCTACCTGGGAATGGTCCTTGCTGCGCGGGGCTGGCCTGGCTGGCACAAGTTCGTCTGGATCACGGTTGCCATGGCGGCTGCCCGCACCTTCGCCTTCGCGATCAACCGACTTGCCGACAGGTTCTACGACGCGCGCAACCCGCGCACGTGCAACCGGCCGCTGCCCAGAGGAGAGATCAGCCCTGCCACCGTCTGGGGTTTGGCCGCGGCTGCGTTGACCCTCCTGGCGCTGGCAGCCTGGCAACTGAACCGCTTTGTCCTCACGCTGTTGCCCGGCGCGGTCCTGTTTCTCTTCGGATATAGTTACACCAAGCGCTTCACCTGGACCAGCCACTGGGTGCTGGGATTCACCGATGGCATGGCCGTGGCCGGCGCCTGGGCTGCCGTCACGGCTTCGCTGGCCCACCCGGCCCCCTGGCTGCTATGGCTGGCGGTGACCGTGTGGATGGCAGGGTTCGACATCATCTACGCGTGCCAGGACGTGGCGTTTGACCGGGCCGAGGGGCTGCACGCGGTTCCGGCGCGCTTCGGGATTGCTGCGGCGCTGCGTATCGCCCGCGCCAACCATCTTGCCGCCGTGCTGGCGCTGGCCGCGGCGGGCTACTCGCTGCGACTTGGCTGGCCGTTCTGGGTCGGCGCCGTCGTAGTGGCGGGCCTGTTATGGTACGAGAACAGCCTGGTCAGGCCTGATGACCTGAGCCGGGTCAACGTAGCGTTCTTCAACGTCAACGGCTACATCAGCGTGCTGATCTTCCTGGCCGGCTGGGCAGGGCTATATCTGTAGGCGGGCGGCCGGCCGTCCGCACCTGGGAGGGACAATGAACAGGCAAATTCGATATCTTGGGCTGTTTGTGGCCGCGGTTTGGCTGCTTTCAGCCGCGTCCGGGTGCGCCCCGGCGCGGCTGGAGGACAACAAACTGAAGATCGCGTTGATCCCCGTCCTCGATGTCATTCCGGTCTTCATCGCCGAGCAGAACGGCTACTTCGCGGAACAGGGGATCCAGGTGGAGGGGATACCGGTGAAGAGCGCGCAGGAGCGCGATGTGCTGATGCAAACCGGCCAGGCAGACGGCATGCTTACCGACCTGATCTCCAATGCGCTCCTGAACAAGGAGCGCGTCCGGGTCAAGGCGGTCTACACGGCGCGCCGACCCTACGAGGGGGCACCTGTGTTCCGGATCCTGGCCGGCCCGCGGTCAGCGATCACCCGGCCGGCAGACCTGCGCGGCGTGCCGATCGGGATCAGTCAGAACACCGTGATCGAGTATCTCACCGACCGCATGCTGCAGGCCGAGGGGCTTCAGCCCGCCGAGATCTCCAAACTGGAGGTCAGCGCGATCCCGGTGCGCTTCGAGCAGTTGATGCAAGGGAACATTCAGGCGGCCACGTTGCCCGACCCCCTGGCGCAGGGGGCCATCGCCGGTGGCGCCAGGCCGGTCGTGGACGATTCGCGCTATCCCAACCTGTCCCAGTCTGTGCTGACCTTCAGCACCGAAGCCCTGCAGAAGAAGCCCAACACCGTGAAGAAGTTCCTGATCGCCTGGGAAAGGGCCGTCCGGGAGCTCAATGCCCACCCTGAGAAGTACGGCGACCTGTTGATCGAGCAAGGCCGCGTGCCGGAGTCCATCCAGGGCAGTTACAAGATGCCTCCGTTTCCCGAGAAGGGCGTGCCCACCGCTGCCGAGGTCGCCGCCGTCATCGCCTGGCTGCGCGAAAAGGGCCTCATCGCCCGGGACATCCCGTACAGCGAGATGGTAGATCCAGGCTACTTGCCATAGCGACCCGCTAGCGCATCCATTGCTGAGGGCAGAAAGGCATTGTGCTGTACGATATTGTTGTCCGGGACCTGCACTACGCCTACCCACCGGCCAGAGGAGGCGGCGAGGCCCCGCCCGTGCTGCGGGGGGTGAACCTCCAGGTGCGCCACGGCGAGTTCGTGGCGCTTCTGGGCCGGGTTGGTGCCGGCAAGACGACCCTGTGCATGGCGCTGAACGGGCTGGTGCCCCATGCTACGGGCGGCCGGTTTCGCGGCGATGTGCTGGTGGTGGATCAGAACACCAGGCACCACGCTGTCCCGGACCTGGCGCGCCTGGTCGGGCTGGTCTTCCAGGATCCTGAGACTCAGCTCACCCAGATGCGCGTGGAAGATGAGATCGCCTTCGGCCTGGAGAACCTGGGCCTCCCGCCGGCCGAGATCGAAAAGCGAGTGGCCTGGGCGCTCGACGTGGTGGGCCTGTCGGCCTGCGGGGACCGCTCTCCACTGCTCCTGTCGGGAGGCCAGAAACAACGAGTGGCGATCGCCGCCATGCTGGCCATGCAGCCGCGGGTTCTCGTGCTCGATGAACCGACGGCCAGCCTGGATCCCCGCGCCAGGACCGCGGTCTACAGCGTCCTGGCCGAACTGAGTCAGACGCGGCGGATGACCATCTTCCTTGCCACGCAGGAACTGGAGTGGATCCCCCGCTTCGCCGATCGCGTCCTGGTGCTGCAACGCGGCACGATCGCCCTGGAGGGGCAACCTGCTGATGTCCTCGGTCAGGCGGAGACACTGCAGGAGTGGGGCATCGGCGTGCCGCAGATGGTGGAGACGGCGCACCTGCTCCGGCAGCGCACCGGCAGGGCCTACCACTTCATCACGGCGTCCGAGGCCTATCGCCTGCTCCGTCAGGAGGCTCGCCTCGCGCCGTCGGCGCGCAGCGATCCCGGCAGCCAGGTCAGGCCGCTCCCGCCGGCGCGCCCGAGGCCGACCTGTGTCGGGAGGGAGCCAACCGGCGCCCGCGCGACCGATCGTCCTGAGATCAGGGTCGAGTCGGTGTCGTACACGTATCGCGACGGCACCGCCGCCTTGAACGATGTCAGCCTGACCCTGCCCCCCGGCGAGTTCGTAGCCCTGGTGGGGCCGAACGGATCGGGCAAGACGACCCTGGCGAAACACATCAACGGTCTCCTCAAGCCGACGGCGGGGCGCGTCCTGGTCGGCGAGGTGGACACCCGCACCGTCAAGGCGGCGCAACTGGCGGGCCTGGTGGGGTATGTGTTCCAGAATCCCGATCACCAGATCTTCGCCCCGACGGTTCAGGAAGAGGTAGCCTTCGGCCCGCGCATGCAGGGCCTGCCGGATCGGGCTGTGGCCTGGCGTGTCGCCGATGCCCTGGATCGCTTCAGGCTGACGGGCTACGCAGATGCCCCTCCGGCCACACTTGGTTACGCGCAGCGCCGACAGGTAGCCCTGGCGTCGGTGTTGGCCGTGCAGCCGGACGTGTTGATCCTGGACGAACCCAGCGGGGGCCTGGATGCCCGCAGCCGGCAGCAACTGATGGCCGCCGTCGCCGGGCACCACGCTGCCGGTCGAACGATCGTCCTGATCACTCACGACATGCCCCTGGTGGCCGAGTATGCGGCCAGGGTTGTCGTGCTCGTGGAGGGCCGCGTCCTGTTCGATGGCTCGACTCCAGAGTTCTTCAGCCGCCGCGACGTGCTCGGGCGAGCCGGGTTGGCCGCACCGCCGGCGGCCCGGCTGGCAGCGCGGCTGGCCCCCTATGGCCTCAGCCGGAACGTGCTGACCCCAGCCGACTTCGCGGCGGCGTGGCATGGCCGCCCGGTGGCTGCGCGAAGGATGTCGGCGGACCCGCATGGCAGCGCGGGCGCAGCGCAGGTCGAGGGCCCGAGGTAAGGCGCCATGCAGGCCGGATTCGACCTCTACGTGCGCCGCGACTCCTGGCTTCACAGGCTCGATCCGCGAGTCAAGGCGGGCTTCGTTGCTGGATTGTCCCTCCTCCTCTTCCTCTGGCCCACGGTGTGGACCGCAGCAGGAGTCGCTGTCCTGTGCCTGATCCTCCTTTGGACGGCCAGGGTGCCAGCAGCCCAGATCGCCGGCATCTGGCGGGCAATGGGCACGCTGGTGGTCATGGTCTTCGTCCTGACGGTGCTCTTCGGCGGAGGATCGGGCGCGATCCTGGTGCGGCTTGGGCCACTCAGGGTGACTGACGCGGCGATCGCCCAGGGCGCCCTGCTGGCAGGCCGGCTGCTGGCGCTGGCCCTGATCTTCTCCTGCTGGCTGCTGACCACCGACCAGGCCACCATGGTGCGCGGGTTCATGGCACTGGGCATGCCCTTCGAGTGGGGCCTGACCCTCGCGCTGGCGCTGCGCTACCTGCCGATCTTCGCCGGCCTGTACGAGCAGGTGCTGGAGGCGCAACAGGCGCGTGGCCTCGATCTGAGCCAGGGTGGCCTGTGGAGGCGCCTGCGCGCGTACCGGCCAGTGCTCATCGCCATGATCATCACCGCCCTGCGCAACAGCGAGCACCTGGGCTGGGCCCTGGAAGCGCGGGCCGTCGGCGCGCGCGGCGTGCAGCGCACCGCCTACCGGCCTCTCCACATGCGAAGGGCCGACTGGTGCGCGTTGGCGGCATTGGTGGGAGGCCTGGCCGGCGCAGTGCTGGCGCGCTTCCTGTAGAAGTGTATGAAAAATCACTTAATTTCGGAGCGCGAGAAGGTAGACTGAGGTCAAGCGGTACCGGGGTTGGGCAGGGCTGGCAGTGCCCAACTTCGGGCCGTTTGTCTTTAGCGTGGCGGCGATGGGCGCCCTGCCGCGAGTTTGCCGAAGCGGCATCTTCGTGCTATACTGGCGGCAGGTCAAGCCCCCATAGCTCAGTGGATAGAGCGTCGGCCTCCGGAGCCGAAAGCGCAGGTTCGAGTCCTGCTGGGGGTATCGGCATGGTCGTTTCGATGCGGCCTCCTGGCTTTCCCACGCACATCCTGCTTGAGCGCCCTTGCGTCCCGCCGACCTTCGGCGAAGCGCGCGAGGGTTGCGCTGATTCGCCCGGTTGCCCGGCAGACTGGCGCCGGCATCGCAGCCACAGTGGACCGGTTTCTGAGAAATTGAGAGGAGCGGAGGAGCCCCATGCGCATCACTTTCCACGGCGCGGCACAGGAAGTCACAGGCTCGATGTACCTGATCGAGATCAACGGGCAGCGCGTGCTGCTGGAGTGCGGCCTGTTCCAGGGCCAGCGCGCCGAGACCTACGAACGCAATCTTCACTTCCCGTTTGATCCCCGCGCCCTCGACGCGCTGATCGTCAGCCACGCCCACATTGACCATATCGGCAATATCCCAAACCTGGTGAAACAGGGCTTCGCAGGCAACATCTGGTGCACCTCCGCCACCCGTGGGCTTGCTGCCTACATGCTCCTCGACAGCGGGCACATTCAGGAGAGCGACGCCGCCTACGTGAACAAGGTCCGAGCCCGGCAGGGCGAGGGGCCAGTCGAGCCACTGTACACCAGCGCCGACGCCCGGGAATGCTTGAAGCAATTCGTTTCCGTCGGCCTCCACCGGCCGGTCCTCGTCGCCGATGGCGTCACCCTCACCTTCTACAATGCCGGGCACATCTTGGGCTCGGCCATCGTCGCCCTGGATCTGCAAGAGCGTGCGACCGGCCGCAACTGGCGGCTCGTATTCAGCGGAGACCTGGGACGTGCCGATCTCGCCATCGTGCAGTCGCCGGAGCGACTGGACTTCGCCGACATCGTGATCGTTGAGAGCACTTACGGCGACCGACTGCACGAGCCTTACGGGGAAGCGCGCAAGAAGCTCAGGGACGTCATCCGCGAGACGGCCCGGCGGCGCGGTAAAGTGATCATCCCCGCTTTCGCCGTGGGTCGCACCCAGGAGATCGTCTTCGCGCTCAACGACCTGGAGGCCGACGGCGACATACCCACCCTGCCGATCTTCGTTGACAGCCCGCTGGCGGTCAATGCGACGGAAGTTTTCCGTATGCACCCTGAGGAGTGGGACGAACAGGTGCAGGCATTCCTGGCGGAGAACACGCGCCGCAACCCGTTCGATGCACCACAGATCGAGTATGTGCGGGATGTGCGGCGGAGCAAGCAGTTGAACTACATGACGCAGCCCGCAGTGATCATCAGCGCCAGCGGCATGGCCGAAAGCGGACGCGTCCTGCACCACCTCAAGCACAACATTGAGGACCCCGACAACACCGTTCTCTTTGTGAGCTTCCAGGCCCAGAACACGCTCGGGCGGCGGCTGGTAGACGGCGAACGCGACATTCGCATCTTCGGGGAGGAATATCATGCCCGAGCGCGCATCGCCGCCCTCGAGGGCTACAGCGCACACGCCGATCAGGCAGAACTGATGGAGTGGATGCGCGCCTTCGACCGGCAACGGCTCCAGCAGACGTTCGTCGTGCACGGCGAGCAGGCAGCAAGCTACACCCTCGCCGAGAAGTTGCGCGCGGAGGGACTCGCGCAGATTGCCGTGCCCGAGCGCGGGCAGAGTTTCGAGTTCTAGGCGAAGGTCCCTACTGCTCTACGGGGGTCAGCCAGCGATCGGGGTCCTTGCCCTCGGCCGCCCAGCCGCTGGCCCTTTCGCCTTCTAACTGCCACCACACCAGGTCGTCCTGCTGCACTGGCCCGCCGCGCACGATGAACTGGTCACCGGGCAGCGCTCGCGCCGCCAGCGTGCCCCCCTTGCCGGGGGTCTCGCGTAGGGAGAGGTACTGATTGCCGGCTGTTGTGACCTGGACGCGATCCCCCAACTGGATGGGGCGGTTCACTAACTTGCCGCCACCTTTGGCGGGCCCACTGCGGGTGTCCGGCACAAGCCAGGGGTCGTTGGCGGGCCCGGCAGCAACCCAGCCGACCATGCCGGCGCCATTATCCACCTGCCACCAGGTGTAGTTGTCGGCTTGCGTCGGGCCAGCCACCACGGTGACTACGGCGCCCTGGGCCAGCCGGCCGATTTGCTTGCCCTTAGTCGTCGCACGGTCGCGCATATTGAGGCCGCCGCCCGCCAGGACGCGCGCCGCCTGGCCGGGAGCCAGGGCAGTCACCTCGACAGTCGGCTGTGGGCTTGCCGTTGGCGCGGCGATGGGGACGGGTGTCGGCGCGCCCGGCACGGTAGGCTCGGCCGTCGGAACTTCTGTTGCGGGTGCTTCTGTCGGAGGAAGCGTCGGGGCTTCTGCCGGGGGCGGCGTGACCGTCGGGGTAACCCGCACCTGAAACCCCCCGCAGGCCAGCGCAGCCAGCAGCAACAAGCCAAACGGCAACCAGATCCGCCACTGCACCTGTTCAGTTCTCATCGTCGAACTCTCCTTGCACATTTGCAGCCGAACGTCGGCTATGAGAGACCAGGGTAACGCACGCACCGATCGGCCCCCAACAGCCGGCGTCCGGCCTCCCGTCTTACATACTCTCCGGCGCACTCACGCCCATCAGCCCGAGCACGCGCGCGAAGACCGTCTTGGTGGCCGCCACCAGGCGCAGGCGGGCACAGCTCAGATCGGCTTCCGCCGGATCCGAGGAGATCACGCGGCAGTCTCGATAGAACGCGTGGAAGATGGTGGCCAGATCGAGCGCGTAGAAGGCCAGATGGTGGGGCGCCAGTTGGAGGGTTGCCTTCTCGATTACCTCAGGCAACTCAACCATCTTGCGCAGGAGGGCCAGTTCTGCAGGATGGCCGATCAGAGCCAAATCGCCCTCGATCCACCTTGCGCGCGGAAAGCCGCGCTCATCCGCCGTACGCAGGATGCTGGCCATGCGGGCGTGCGCGTATTGGACGTAGTACACCGGGTTTTCGTCATTCTGCTGCACGGCCAGATTCAGATCGAAATCCATGACCGAGTTGTTGGATCGGGTGAGCAGCAGAAAACGGATGGCGTCAGGTCCCACCTCCTCCAAGACCTCGTCCACCGTGATGATGTCGCCAGAGCGCTTGGATAGCTTCACCTCCTCGCCGTTGCGGTAGAGGCGGACGAGATCATAGAGCACAATCGTCAGCCGTTCGGGGTCCAGCCCGAGTGCCTTCATCAGGTACGGCATACGTCGGGCTTGATTCTGGTGGTCTACAGCCCAGACGTCTATGACGCGGTCAAAACCGCGCAAGACGAACTTATCGTAGTGATAGACCACATCCGAAGCATAGTAACCCGGCCGCCCATCGGAACGGATCAGCACCTCGTCCCGATCCGAGCCGAGCCGGCTGGTGAGCAACCAGACCGCGCCATCCCGGTGCTCGATGAGTCCGGCCGCGCGGAGCCGGTTCATCACCTCATCGAAGAGGCCTCCTTCGTACAGGCTGCGCTCGGAGAAGAAACGGTCGAAGTGAATGCGCAGTCCGGCGACCGAAGCCCGGATGCCGTCCAGGATCTCCGCCAGTCCGATTTCGCTGAGCGCCTCGATCGCCTCCTCCGGCGGCAGATCGAGATAGCGGCGGCCGTGCTCGCGCGCGATCTTCTGCGCCAGCGCAACCATGTAGGTCCCCTGGTAGTGATGGCTTTCCAGCGGCGCATCGTGGCCCAGGGCCTGAAGGTAGCGGCGATAGAGTGTCTCGGCAAAGGTGCGCATCTGCGTGCCGGCGTCGTTCACATAGTACTCGCGCTGCACGGCATAGCCCGCGGCGGACAGCAGATTCGCCAGCGCGTCTCCCAGGACGGCATTGCGCGCCGAGCCCATATGCAGGGGGCC
>FWPV01007420.1_pt1 | contig 19907 bp, 12 predicted proteins | sample 2228371 | NCBI WGS metagenome assembly FWPV01 (sample SAMEA103939776, study PRJEB20133) | metagenome | reverse complement strand
TTGACCGCAGCACTATCCAAACCCTCGTGCAGCGCGGGTTGTTGGACGAACTGAAGTTCGTTCCCGACCGCAGTTGGGAAGCGGAAGCCCTTGCTTTTGCTGCTCCCGTTGTGGAACTAACGGATGAACAACGCGCTGCCGTTAATGCCATTACTCAAGCGCTGACCCAAATTGCTTCACCTTCCAACCTCCAGCCCCCAGTCCCCAGTCCCTCCCCCCGCGTCTTCCTCCTGCACGGTGTGACGGCATCGGGCAACACGGAAGTTTACTTGCGGGCGGTAGAGCAAGCATTGCAACGCGGGTTGGGAACAATCGTGTTAGTTCCTGAAATTGCCTTGACAGCGCAAATTGTAGGCGTTTTCCGCCACCGCTTCGGCGAAAAAGTTGCTATCTGGCACAGCGCCTTGCTGCCCAGCACGCGTTTTGAACAGTGGCGGAAAGTCAAGCGGAGCGAATGCCCCATCGTCATCGGTCCTCGTTCTGCCCTCTTTGCGCCCGTGCCCAACTTGGGGCTCATCATCGTGGACGAAGAGCACGACCACTCCTACAAGCAGGAGCAAGGCGTTCGCTACCACGCCCGTGAAGTGGCATTGATGCGGGCACACCTGTGTGGAGCCGTCGTCGTTTTTGGTAGCGCTACTCCGTCCCTTGACAGTTACTACCGTGCGCTGAAAGGGCAATGGACGCTGCTGCGCCTAACGCAGCGGGTGGAAGGGAAACCATTGCCAACGGTGCACCTCATTGACCAAAGGGCAACTGTGCATCGCCGCTCCGAACTCCTCAGCGACCCACTGATTGACGCGGATCTAACCGCTTTCGCCAACGGCGAGCAAGTCATCCTGTTCCTGAACCGACGGGGCTATGCGCGGGTTGCTTTCTGTCAACAGTGTCAATTCACGGCCCAGTGCCCCAATTGCGCTGTCAGCCTTGTCTATCATGCGGGTTCTGATGACTTGCGCTGCCACCACTGCGGGCACCGTCAACCTTATCAGCCGAAATGCCCCAAGTGTGGCAGCAGCGTGCTGGTTCTCAAGGGCGCTGGCACGGAGCGAGTGGAAGCGGAAGTGAAGCGATTGTTCCCGCAAGCGCAAGTTTTGCGCCTTGACAGGGATGCGGTCGTCAGTCGGGGTGAACATGCCCGCATCCTCAACGCGTTCCGCAACGGCGAGGCGCAAGTTTTGGTTGGCACGCAAATGGTGACGAAAGGGTTGGACTTCCCTCGTGTGACCGTTGTGGGCGTGCTCAACGCAGACCAAACTTTGCTCTTCCCCCATTATCGCGCAGCGGAAGAATGCTTCCAGTTGCTCACCCAAGTGGCAGGGCGAGCGGGACGCGGCGAGAAACCGGGCGTTGTATTCATCCAAACGCGCTTTCCCGAGCATTACGCTGTCCAGTTAGCCATCGCGCAAGACTACCATCGCTTTTTCGTCACGGAGTTGCAAAATCGCCGCCACCCACCTTATCCGCCCTATGCGCACCTGATAGAAGTGCTCACCAGCGACCCAGACCCGAATGTCGCGAAGGCGCGCATCAGAGCGGCTGCGGTTGCTCTTCGGCGAGCCATCGCTTCGCTCAACGCGGTCGGCGTGGAAGTGTTGGGACCGAGCGAATGCGTAGTGCCTCGCTTGCAAGGGCGCTGGCGTTACCATCTCTTGCTGCGCAGCCGAGAGCGAAAGCCACTACACGAAGTCGTGGACAAAGCCCTCTCCATCTTGGATGCCGAAACGCGGGCTGCCTTGACCATTGATGTGGACCCGCTGCAAATGATGTGAGCCTCTTGCCCCGCGAAACCGTTACGGTGGCAAAGGTGCTGCCCGAACGACGGTGTGCTCAAAGGCACTTTCTTTTGAGGCACCTTCTTTTGGCGACGGTTCCGCTGAAGGCTTTGGAGATCGCCACTGCGATTTCTCCGTTAAGAACCACGCTTCCTTGTCCGTCCCTCGGGTGTCGTCGCGGACGAGAATGGAGTAAAGGGAGCCTTCTTCCAATGTGCCCACAACTTTCAACTTCCAACGGTTGGTGCCGCTCCGCTCCAACTCCGTGCTAACAGGATGGGTGTCACTGAACTCATCAATGCGCCGAAGGGCGACAGTAAAGCGCTCAGGTGGCTCATAGCCAGGGAGCCAGAAAATTTCGGGGTCGGTGTCCGTGTCCACCTCGCGGCTATGGTCAGCAGGGATGAACTGCAGCCCTTCCAGCGAACCCTGCCCACCTGAGACGACGGTGTGACGGGTGCGCCCTCCGCAGCCGCAAAGGAGTAACAAAGGAACAAACAGCAACCACCATCGCTTCACCGTGGCTCCCCTCCTTTGGCAGCGCCGCAATGCTTGAGAGCATTTGCCACTTGAATTTTTGCAGGTTTGTAGAGAAAACGCATGCTAACAGGTTCCTGCCGATATCGGTCATGCGCCCCACATTTACAAAAGCGACATAGATTGCAGCGCGCTATCATGAAAAGCAAACCATTTTTGGAAGGAGCGAGAGGGGAAACATGGGCAGAACGAACGCTTCAGCATCCCTTTCGGACCAAAACCGCTGGGTGCATCCGCTGTTTGAACCTCTCCCCATTGACCGCAACGGTCCGTTTGTCGCGCTTCCCGATGGCAGTTTGGCAACGGTGGACGATAAAGGCTTTCGCATCAGCACCGATGACGGACAAACTTGGTCGGAGCCAACCTTTGTTTGCGACGGCATCAACCCTCGCGAGCCGGCTTCCTACTACCTGCTCCGCACCCAGAAAGGCACCTTAGTTTTGGTCTACCTCAACTTCACCACCTACCGCTTCTCGTGGGACGCAGAACGCAAGGCGCCAAAAGAGGACTGCCGCTTGGAAGTTTGGGCAACCCGCAGTTTGGACGATGGACGCACTTGGGTGGACAACCAACGGGTGCTGGATGGATACAACCCAAACTTTTTCGCTTTCATCCAAACCCGCACGGGACGCATCGTGGCACCGTTGCAGCACATGACCAGTAACCCTGGTCGGCTCATCACCTGCACCGTTTACTCGGACGATGAAGGCAAAACTTGGCGGCGCAGCAACTGGATTGATTTAGGCGGACACGGTCACCACGATGGCGCTTTTGAACCCACTTTAGCGGAACTGAGCGATGGACGCTTGCTGATGCTCATCCGCACCAGTTTGGACCGATTCTGGCAAGCCATCTCGGAAGACGGCGGTCGCTACTGGCGCATCATCTATCCCAGCACGATTGACGCCAGCAACTCGCCAGGTTACCTCCTGCGGTTGCAAAGTGGTCGGCTTGTGTTGGTCTGGAACCGTTTGCACCTTGAAGGGCGGGAGTATCCCAAAGTGCACTTGCCGCAACATACCGAGTTCCCGTGTTCGTGGCATCGGGAAGAGTTGTCCATCGCGTTCTCCGAAGACGACGGCAAAACTTGGACGAAACCGCTTGTCTTTGCGAAACAGCCCGGCGGACAGTTGAGTTACCCTTACTTGTTTGAGCGACGCCCAGGCGAACTGTGGATTACCGCTGGTTTTGCTTTCCGCAAGGGATGGGAAGACTCTTTGCCCTTGCGGCTGAAAGTGAGCGAAGAGGCGTTGGTGCGGGAAATCAAGCAACGAACAGGAGCATGAGCACGATAAAAGCGAAAATGCAGGACGAACAAGGGGGCTTGGCGATGGGCAATGCCTTGATCATTTTGGCGGGTGCTACAGGAAACCTTGGCAGGCGCGTTGCTCAGGCGCTCCTCAAGCACGGTGCTAAAGTGAGGGCGCTCGTCCGTCATGAGAGCGCTCCCGACAAATTTAAGGAGTTGCAGGAGAAAGGTGTGGAAGTCGTTGTGGTAAACTTCAACGACCTTCAAGAACTGACCAAAGCGTGCGTTGGAGGGCACTGCCTCGTTTCAACTTTGGCTGGGCTTCGGGATGTGATTGTTGATTTGCAAACGATGCTGCTTAACGCTGCGGTTAAGGCAGGGGTTCCCCGCTTCATCCCTTCCGACTTCTCCATTGACTACACGAAATTGCCTCCCAGCGCCAACCGAAACCTTTCCTTCCGTCAGGAGTTCCGCGAACGCCTTGACAAAGCACCTATTTCGGCAACATCCATCCTCAACGGGATGTTCATGGACTTGTTGGTCGGTCCAGCACCCATCATCCTCTTCAACCTGAAGCGGGTTGTTTACTGGGGCAACCCTGACCAATTGTTGGACTTCACCGCCATAGACAATGTCGCCGAGTTCACCGCGCTTGCGGCTCTTGACCCTTCCACGCCCAGGTTCCTACGCATTGCTGGTGACCAAATCAGCGCCAGGGGGTTGGCAGAGGTCGCAAGTGAGGTGACAGGAAAAAAGTTTCGCTTGCTTCGGGCAGGGAGTCTCAAAACCCTTGAAGTGCTGATTAAAGTCACGCGCATGATTCGCCCACAAAGAGACGCTCTCTATCCCATCTGGCAGGGGATGCAGTATTTGCACAACATGTTTAGCGGACAGGCGAAACTTGAGCCACTTGACAACGACCGCTATCCCAGCATCCGTTGGATAAAGGTGCAAGATTTTCTTGCGGCATACTTTTCTCCGTGAAGCGACAAAAGACTTAGAAGGCAGGTGAGCCCTTGTGCGGATTTTGCACTTTTCGGATGCCCACTTGGGAGCGGAAATTCACGGCAAGCCCGATCCCGAGACCCGCATCCACACGCAACTGCAAGACTTCCTCACTTGCTTGGATTTTTTGGTGCAAACAGCCATTGACGAGCAGGTGGATTTGGTCCTTTTCACTGGCGACGCTTACCACCACCAACGCCCTGCTCCGCTCCCGCAGCGAGAGTTCCTCAGGCGCCTGATTACCCTTTCGGAGCACGGCATCAGCGTTTTGCTGTTGGCAGGCAACCACGATTTGCCCCCCGCTTTTGGGGAAGCGTCTGCGTTGGACATCGTGAATGTGGTGAAAATCCCTGGCGTGCAATTCGTGCGCCAGCCGAAAACGGTAACCGTCATGACCCGCAAGGGCGAAGTGCAAGTGGTTTGCCTCCCCTACTTGCCCCGTCGTGCCCTTGTGGATTTTGAGGAAGAGCGAGGGCTGGACGAAGAAGGTGTTCACCGCCTTATGGTGCGACGGACAGAAGAGTGGCTTAAGGGACTGATGCGCCAAGTGGTTCCCAACGGTTCGCCCGTGCTGTTAGCAGCCCACTTGTGGGTGGAGGGGGCAGAGTTTGCAGGCTCCGAACGAGTGCTCTATGCTGCCTCCGAACCTATCGTTCCCCCCAGCGTTTTGCGCAATCCCCTGTTCGCTTATGTCGCTTTAGGACACATCCACCGACACCAATTCATCGGCGACCTAACCCCGCCGATTGTTTACGCAGGCAATTTGGGGCGCTTGGATTTCGGAGAGGAAAACCAGCCGAAAGGCTTTTTGCTCGTGGACTTAGCGCCCCTTCCCAACGGCAGTTGGGGCGTTCAGGATTTGCGGCTTGTTGCAACTCCCACCCGTCGCTTTGTAACGGTGCGGTTGGACCTCACTGCCGAAGCAGACCCCATGCAGGCAGCCGAGACCGCTTTAAGTCAAAACAGCGAGTTGGACGGTGCGGTTGTGCGCGTCTTTTTGACGGTGAAGGAGCACCAGCGGGACTTCATTAACTTAGCACGCTTGCGAGAACTTTTGGAAAAGCGAGTCAATCATTTGGCTGCCATCCAAGTCAATGCGCCCACCGAACCATCAAAACCAGACGTTCGCCGATCCCCCGAAGAGGTGGAGCGCCTGATGCGGCAAGACCCCCTCTCACTGCTGAAGGAGTGGCTCCAAGAACAGCCTAAAGAGGTGCGAACTCGTGAGGAACGGTTGCTTCGCTTAGCGCAGCAACTTTTGGAAAGCGATTGACAGCCTGCGAAAGCAAGGGGTGATCAGGGATGGTGCCCGTGCGATTGGAGATTGCCAACTTTCTCAGTTACGGCGAGCCGCAAGCCATTGACTTGAGCAACATAAAGGTGGCGGCAATTGTTGGTCCCAATGGGGCGGGCAAATCGTCGCTTTTGGACGCCATCACTTGGGCGCTCTTCGGCAAAGCCCGCTACCACCAGAACAGGGAACTCATCCGCAAAGGCGCAACAAGCATGGCGGTCACTTTGGTTTTTGAGAGCGATGGGCAGTTGTATCGGGTGCGGCGCCAATACCATGAGGATGCGCGAAGGGCGAGAAGGGCAACGGCTTCCCTTGAACAGTGGACGGGGCAAAAGTGGCGTCCCATTTTGTCCGACAGCGCTCAAAGGGTCACCGAGGAAATTGAACGGTTGCTCAAGATGGACTACGACACTTTCGTCAATACAGTCTTCTTGCCGCAGGGGCGGTCGGGCGAGTTCATGAACCTTGACCCTGCCGAGCGGCGAGATCTGTTAGCCAAAGTGTTGGGTTTGGACGCTTTTGAGAAGTTGGCGGAACGAGCAAAGGAACAAGCGAGGGTGCTGAGAGGACAAATCGCTGAAAAGGAGCGACGGGTGCAAGAGATTGACAAAGACCTTGAACAGCGCCCCACTGTCCAGCAAGCCTACCAGAAAGCCCAACGGGACTACGAGGAAGCAAAGGAGCGCTTGGAGGCGTTGGAAGAAGACATCCGCCGCTTGCAACACCAACGGGAAACTTTGCTGCAACAGAAAGCCCGCTTGGAGCAACTGCTGTCGGAAGAGCAAACTCTGCAGCGGCAAATTGCCGACGCTCGGCAAAACATCCGCAATTACCAGCGCCAGTTGGAGCGGTGGCGCAAGGTGTTGGCGAACGCCGAGGTGATTGAGAAGGGCTATCAGGACTACCTGAAGGTGCAGAAAGCGGAGGCTACCTTGAGCGAGAAAGCCACTTTGCTGCAGCAACTGGAGCGCCAAAAGCACTCGCTGGAGCAAGCCATCCAAAAGGCAAGGGCGTCGCTGGAAACGCAACTGCGGGTGAAAGAGACAGAACAGGCTAACACCCAGCAGCAGTTAGCGCAACTGCAAGAGAGGCTGCGGCGCCGCAGCGGGGTAGAACAGCGATTGCAGGAACTGCAAAAGGCACGCCAAGTCTTGCGAGCGTTGGAGCAGAAGCAGCGGCAGTGGCAAGCGCTCCAAAACCAACGCCTTGAGTTGGAGCGACGCATCGCGCAAGAGCAAACCCAGTGGGCGCAGAGAGAGGGGCAACTGCAACAAGCCTACAAGCAGTGGGAAAGCGTCCTTGAGCGCCGTCCGCTGGTGGAAGAGCAAATCCGCAAACTGGAAACCTTGCACCAGCAACTTTCTGACCGCCTGCAAAAATTGGAAGAGTTGCGGCAGCAACGGGAGAGGCTGACGCAGCAACTGGCAACCCTGCAAACGCAACAGGAGCAAGAAGAAAGGGCACTGCAAGAAGGGCGGGAAAAATTGCAACTGCTGGAAGAGCACGAGGGTGAACCAAAGTGCCCGCTGTGCGAGACTGCCCTTTCGCCCCAAAAGTTAGCCGCTCTCAGGCGCCGCTTCACAAAAGAGATGCAAGAGCACGAGGCAACGCTGCAGAAAATCCGCAAAGAAAAGGAAACCGCTCACCGCCATATTGACGCCATTAACCAACAACTGTCGCAGGCGTCCAAACTGCAACAGCAGTTAGCGGAAGTAGAACGCCGTTTGGGCGCTGCCCGTGAGCAGTTGAGCGACATCCTTGACGCTGAAGAGCAGTTGAAGCGGTTGGAAGAAGAACGCCAAAACTTGTTGAAAGAGCGCGCCGAGGCAGAAAAGCAATGGGAACAGCAGCGGAAAGCGTTAGCAGCACAAGAACAAACCATCGGATACGATCCCGATGTTCACCAGCAATGGAGGCAGCGATTGGAGCAATTAGCAGCGGCGGAAGCAGAAAAGAAGGAGCTGGAGCAAAAGTGGCGGCAACAGGTGGAACGCTTGGCAACAGCGGAGGCGGAAAAGGAACAGTTGGAGCAAGCAGCGCAAGAAGCACAGCAACTGCAAGAGCGCCTCAAGGAACTGGAAACCGAATGCGTTCAGTTGCAAGCAAAACTCGCTGCAGGTGACTACGCCCTTGAAGAGCAGTCGCAACTGCGAGAAGTGCAAGCCCAAATCCAACGACTGAACTACGACCCGCAAAAGCATCAAGAGGTGCGGGCGTGGCTGCAGGAGCACCAGCGCTTTTTGCAACATTGGCAAGATTTGCAAACGGCAAAGGAGCAAGTGCCACAACTGGAAGGCTGGATCGCTCAGGAGCAACAGCGCATCGCCGACAGCGAGCAGCGGCTTAAAGACATCGCCGTCCAGACCCAGCGCATCCAAGAGCAGTTGCGCCAACTGCCCAAAGTGGAAGAGGAGTTGGCGGAATTGCAGGAGCGCCGAAAGATGCGCCAAAGCGACCTGTCCCGCCTAGACCAAGAGTTGGGCGCCCTGCGGCAGCGGCTGCAGGAACTGGCGCAAAAGGAAGCGGAAAAGGAGCAACTGAAACAGCAACTGAGCGAACAGCGAGAGACGCTCCGCGATTACGAAGTTTTGGCGGAAGCCTTCGGTCGCAACGGCATCCCCAAAATGATTTTGCAAGGGGTCGTGGAGTGGTTGGAGCGGGATGCTAACGAGTTGCTTGCTCGATTGACCCAAGGGAGAATGCACTTGCGGTTTGCACTGGAGACGGCTACTCAAAAGGGCGAACCGAAAGACACCCTCGCTATCGTCATCTCTGACGAACTGGGCGACCGCCCCTACGAACTTTACAGCGGTGGCGAGCACTTCCGCATTGACTTTGCCGTTCGGTTGGCGCTGGCTCGCTTGTTAGCCCATCGCTCGGGAGCGCCTTTGCGCACCCTCATCATTGACGAAGGGTTCGGCTCGCAGGACAAGGAAGGCTTGGAGGCGATGGTGAGCACCATCCAAAGCGTCGCAAAAGACTTCAGCCGCATTCTGGTGGTGACCCACTTGGACGAACTGCGTGACCAATTCCCCGTGCTCCTTGAGGTTCGGAAAGGACCACAAGGCTCCACGGTCACGGTCGTCACCAGTCACCGAAGCGAAAATCTGACCGGTGGAGAGTGAGAGCGGCTTGCGAGGGGAGAATTCAAAGGCTTGCATCTTGCCGCAACTTTTCCACCAGCAGGTAAACAGCGATGCCGAACGCCACTGCCACATTCAACGACTCCTTCTCGCCGAACTGTGGGATTTCCAAGACCATGTCCACCGTTGCTAAGACTCGGTCGTCCACACCCGTCACTTCATTGCCGATGACCAGCGCGATGGGAAAATGGTGGCGCTCCACTTGCTGGATGGGGACGCTTTCGTCCGTGATTTCCAGTGCAGCGACTGTCCACCCTTCTTCCTTCAGGGTGTGAACGGCTTCCACTGTGTCAGCAAAGTAACGCCAAGGCACCAACTGGGTAGTGCCCAAAGCCGTTTTCTCCACTTTGCGGTGAGGCGGTCGCGCCGTGATGCCGCAGAGGATCAGTTCAGCGATGTAGGCGCATTCAGCGGTTCGGAACATGGCGCCGACATTGTAAGCGCTGCGGATGTTGTCCAACACTGCTGCGATAGGGAACCGCTTTTGCGGGCGATATTGGCGCCAACGGGCAATCCGCTCATCCGCAACCAACTTTCGCATCGTTGACCTGACCCCAACACGCAAGGTCACTTTTCAGGACTCGTGTCCGAACCTGTAGTGAAAAGGTCCCTGGGTTTCCCTTCGTCCTCGTCGCTTGGTTTCCACACATCCGTGACCGGCTCGCGCAGGAGCGACAAGCGTGCCAATTTGGCTTTTGTCGCCACAGGCAAAGGCAAATCCTCCAGTTGCCGCAAAACTTCCGCCGCTTGCAAAATCAACCGCTGTAAATCGCCTTCCTCACTTCCGCTGCGAGTGACTAAGGTTTGCCAATCCCACCTCCCTTCTGCCCAGCGGAAAACAGCGGCGGCGCGTCGGTTGGCATCGCTCCAGTGCTCGCCTTCAAACTCGTCGCAGAAGTGGGACTGCTCCAACTTGTGCTTTTCTTCCAGCGTTTCAACTTCGTAAACGAGCCACCACAATGGCTCCAAGTTGAGGTGAGCGACGGGGAAGCGAGGGGAGCGTTCCGTCGTGAAAGCAGCAGCCCAACCTGCTAACTCGGCAGGGGACAAAGTGTCCATCAACCCTTGCCGAACGGCTTCAACAATGAAGAGGGAGCGTTCATGGCGGATGAGCAACCCCCACTCACCGATGATGGTTGGACGCCAATCTTCGGTCAGGTAGCCTAACTCTTTCAACAGTGCGGCTCGCCGCTTAAACTCGGTGCGCAACTCTTGGCGAACAGTGCGGGCTCGGCGATGGCTGCGTCGCGCCATTTGGTAGACGGCAAAACTCTTGTCCAAAACGGTCAAGGCGTCCTCGTAACCCATTGTTGCCAATAGGTTGAGCACTTGGTAATACTGCACGCGGAAAGCGGACTTCAACTCTTCGGGTTCGCTTTCCGCCAACTCGTGGGCGCGGTCAAAGTCGCGGAGTTGGCGTGGGAGGATGAGCACGAAGCCGATTTTGTCCTTGCCCCTACGCCCAGCCCGTCCTGTCATTTGGTGGAACTCCAATGCTGTCAAGAAACGCTCCCCTTTCTCATCCCGCACCCGTAAGGTGGGAAGGACAACGGTGCGAGCGGGAACATCCAAGCCAGCCGCCAAAGTGGTAGTGGCGAACACTGCTCGCACCAAACCCGCTCGCAACATCCGTTCCACCGCAATCTTCCACGCCGTCAGGTGCCCTGCGTGGTGGGGGGCAACGCCCGCTTCAATGAGGTAGCGCGCTAACGGGTGTTCCCACAAGCGGGGGAACTGTTGGGCTAATTCGGCGAACATTGCTTCTCGCTCTTCCAACCCTTCTTCCATGCGATACTTGCGGAACATGCGCACCGCTTCGTCGCAATCACGGCGGCGAGGCAGGAAGATGATAGCGGGCAACAGGTTGCGCTCTCGCAGCCGATGCACTAAGTCAACGGGATGCACTTGATGCCACAGCAGACGGCGGAGGACCTTTTGGGGCAACAACCGTGCCACTTCTAAAGGCAGCGGGCGACCATATCTGTCCATGAAGCCGTAGCGCAGGGGCACGGGGCGCTCCTTCATGTCCACCCAGACAAGCGTTGGGGCGCGCCCCCGCACCTCTTCCATCCATCCCGCCAATTCGTCAGCATTGGCAATGGTGGCAGAAAGGAGCAAAAAGCGGCTCTCTGGAGGAGCCAAAATGATGACTTCCTCCCAAGTCACGCCCCGCTCGGGATCCGCCAAGTAGTGGGCTTCGTCCAAGACGATGAAGTCGGCTGCGATTTCGCCCGAGGCAGCGTAGAGCAAGTTGCGCAAAACTTCCGTTGTTGCGACGATGATAGGCGCTTGTGAGTTTTCTCGCCGCTCTCCCGTCAGCAACCCTACATTCTGCTCGCCAAACAGTTCACGGAAGGCATCGTATTTCTGGTTGCTTAGGGCTTTCAGCGGTGTCGTATACCAACTGCGGCGCCCCTCGGTCAGGAAGTGGGCAATGGCCTGCTCGGCAATCCAAGTTTTGCCACTGCCTGTCGGCGCGACCACAATGGTGTCGTTTTGTAGCACGGCTTCAAAAGCCTGCAACTGGAAGGGAGAAGGGGTGAACGGTTGGGGTTCTGGTTCCCCCATCCCTTCCAAAAAATCCCGCACCCACTGCTGCACCGAGCGGTTGGCTAACCAACGGGGTGCAGTCACTGTTTGAGCCGGCTTCGCTTTTGTTCGCTTCATGAATTCACTCACCTGCTTGCCAGTGCACAGCGCACTTTGTCCTTCGTAACGCTTCATCAAATATAGCGCGCCGTTCCGTCGGCAACCAAAAATGCGAGGGGAGAGTTTACAGGCTTGGCGGGAACGGCACGCTAAAATTGTGGCGGTAATCAGGGATTGTCCTGACAGGAATGCGGAATTCAGGTGGCTAAATTTTTGAGGCACTCGGAGCGACAGGAAAAAGAGCCAGAAGTGAGGTGACCATTGTTGGCAACGCCGGTGCCGCGTCGGCAATGGTTGAGTCGGTTTGTCAAGGGCGTTGCAACACTGGTGACAGCAGTGTTCGGCGTCCCACCGTTGGCAATGCTCATTGTTCCCGCTTTTCGGCGCGAGCAAGCGTCTTGGCTGAAAGTTGGTGCCCTTTCGGAGTTTCGTCCCGGCGAACCCAAACCCGTCACCCTGACCTATCAGCGCCGTGATGGGTGGGTCATTCGCACCGTCCGCACCACCGTCTATGTAGTCACTTTAGGGGAAGGGAAAGTCAAGGTGCTGTCCAACATTTGCACTCACGCCAACTGCGCCGTTCGGTGGGAGCCGAACAAGCAGGCGTTCTTCTGTCCCTGCCACGACGGCTACTTTGACATCACGGGACAGGTAAAGGCGGGACCGCCAACACGCCCCTTGTTGGAGTTCCCGCATAAAGTGGAAAACGGCGTGTTGTTCGTGCGGCTTCAAGTTTCTTGAGCCTGCCAGCGCCAGGTAACTTTCGCGCAAGAGCGAAAGGGGTGACAACATGGTCAACGGCACGCTCAATCGCTTTTGGGATTGGTTAGAGCGCGAGACCGGGCTCGTCAGTGCGTGGCAACGGTTCTGGTCCCAACCGCTCCCCGCCACGACAGGATGGGGACATATCTTCGGTGCCCTTTTGGTCTTCTGCTTGGCAGTGTTATTCGTCACGGGCGGTGCTATGATGTTCTACTACAGCCCGACCCTTGACCAAGCCTACCCATCCGTCCAATACATTGAGCATTACCTTCCCTTCGGCAAATTCATCCGCGCCCTTCACTACTGGGCAGCGCGGCTGATCGTGCTGCTGCTCATCATCCACATGGTGCGGGTGTTTCTGTGGGCAGCCTACAAAAAGCCCCGCCAAATGATTTGGGTCACTGGCGTCCTTCTGATGCTGTGCGTTGTGGCGTTCGGCTTGACAGGTTATACCGTGGGACCAAAAAGCCTACTGGGGCACTGCCGTGCGGCTGAAAATCGCAGAGGGCATTCCCTTAATTGGGCACGCTGCCGCTAACTTTTTCCGAGGCGGCGAACAGTTGGGGGCGGTAACGCTCATGCGCTTTTATGTGCTCCATGTCTTTGTGTTGCCCATCCTTGTCTTCCTCCTCGTCGCTTGGCACATTCGGCAAGTGCATCAGTTAGGTGTGACGCCGGCAGGGGTGCCCGTCGGTCAGGAAGAGACGGTGCCGAAAACCCAACGCCTTCACCCCGACCAAACAGCGCGCATCGCTGTGGGGGTGTTGGTGCTTTCAGTTGTGTTGATTTGGCTGTCCATGCGTTATCCCGCCCCGTTGGAACCGCGCGCCAATCCGCTGGACACGGCTTACAAGCCGCACCCCGACTTTTATGTTTTGTGGCTGCACGAGTTGCTGAAACTGTTCCCACCGCAGTTGGAGTTCCTCGGTTCCTTCGTGCTGCCGACCCTGTTGGTGCTTTTGTTGGTAGCGGTTCCGTTCATAGACCGCAGCCCAGAAAGGCACTGGCGCCGCCGTTTGCCAGCAATCACCACAGGGTTGCTCATCCTTTTCGCTATCGTCGGGCTGAACATCAAAGGCATGGAAGCCTTGCCCCATCCCGAGAAGTTGTCGCCGCTGGCAGAACGGGGGCGCGAACTGTTCGTGGAACACAAGTGCTACACCTGTCACGGCATCAACGGCGGGGGCGGTCCCGTTGGTCCCGACCTGGGCTTGGGCGGCAAGAGAGACCCCAAAAAGGTGGAAGCCATCCTGCGCAATCCCGGTGCCTTTAACGCTCACACCCTTATGCCCGCTTATGACTTGCCGCCCGAAGACATGAAAGCGTTGGTCGCTTACATCGTCAGCATCGGTCCCAATTCCCGCATGCCACCCATCCCGCCAGTAGAACCAGAGAAGCCGCCATCGCACTTTGAGGAGAACTGGTTTGTGAACCACAAGTTTGAAACTCGCAAGGACCCTGAGAGTTGCGGCAGTTGCCACAAACCTTACTTCTGTCAAGCCTGCCACCAAAACCGTCGTCCCTCGTCCCACGATGAACAGTGGCTAAAGTTCCACTTTGGCAACGCAGCGGAGCAGCCGGGGGTCTGTCGGGCGTGTCACACACCTGACTACTGTGTGGACTGTCACAAGGTGATGCGCCACGATACCCAGTGGTTGAAAGAGCACGGGGCGAAACTGGAAGAGTTCGGTGAAACCCGCCAATGGTCGGGATGGACTTACCACCAACTGTGCTATCATTGCCACTCGCAGGAATCGTGCGAGGAATGTCACCGAGGTGCGCTTCCTGAGAGCCACAAAGCCCCCGATTTCCTGCAACGGCACGGGGAACTGGCAGGTGCAAAAGAGATGGGCATCTTCCCCGATAGCCGAAGGGCAGCGGAGGTATCGGTAACCACCAGTCCTTCCCGTCGGGCGCGAAACCAAGTTGCCTGTGCCGCTTGCCACACCCAAGCCTTCTGCCGCAACTGCCACGAAGGCGCCAAGCCCCAGTCCCATCAGCAACCCAACTATGTCTTGCCGAGGGTGAGCGATGGGATTAAAAGCGGGCACGCGCAAGAAGTTTTGCGCAAAGGTGTTCAAAGTTGCCGGGCTTGCCACAATCAACGCTTCTGCGATTCTTGTCACGGCACCGCAATGCCCCATCCGTCAGGCTTTGTGCAAGTGCATGTTGCCGAAGCGCGCAAGAGCATGGCAACCTGCCAACGATGCCATCAATGGGAGCAAAAGAGTTGTCAAGAGTGCCACAGCAAGCGCCCGCCATCCCACACGCCTGATTTCCGCCAGAGCCACCCGCAACGCATCACCGATGGCGGCATCAGTTGCCAAGTCTGCCATGGTCGCAACGCTTGCTTGGATTGCCACAAACTGCCCATGCCGCACCCGCGCGATTTTGTCCGCACCCATGGTGAAGTGGCAAAGCAATTGGGCATTCGGGGCAAGGACAGCGTGGCGCGATTGCAAAAGCAAGTGTGCGTTACTTGCCACGCTGACCGTTACTGCCGCAAGTGCCACTTGCCTGGCAGATAGGCTCGGCGCATCGGGAGATGCGCCCTCTGAAGAAGTGCTCCTGCGGGGGTGACGAAAAGCAAACGATGAGACGAACGGTGATGGTGACGACGCTTCTCGTTTTAAGTTGGCTCTTGGCATTAGCGTGGGCACAAGGGGTGAGGTTGCCCCGCCTTCGCTCCCAACTGACCCACGAGCAGGAAATTCGCAAGTGTCAAGAGTGTCACGGCAAACCAGACTTGCGCGGGTTTGATGTTCGGGGTAGGGAACGGAGCGTCTATGTGGACGAAAAAGCCTTTCGCCAATCCGTGCACGGGAAGTTGCGGTGCACTGCTTGCCATGCGGACATAGACCCCACCCGCTTGCCTCACCCGCGCCACACGCAAAGGGTGGAGTGTGGGCGCTGCCACTTGGAGCGCCAGTTGCCTCAAGCCCCGCCGTTTAAAGTTGCCATCTTCAAATCCTACGCCGACAGCGTTCACGGTGAAGCAGTGGCTCAGGGCGATCCCGATGCGCCCCGGTGCGCTGATTGTCACGGACACCACGATATCTTGCCAGCGAAAGATCCCCGTTCGTTGGTGAACCGTTGGAACATACCGCAAATGTGTTCCCGCTGCCACAGCGACGCCGAATTAGTTGAGTGGCACCATATCCCCAAAGGCGAAACGCTGGTGTATTACGAACGGAGCGTTCACGGGCGCTTGCTGCGGGAAGGCGTTAAGGAGGGGAAAGAGTCAGCACCGGGGAAACCACCAGCCGTCTGCACCGATTGTCACGGGGTTCACGGCATTCGTCCCGCAACGGACCCCCACGCCAAAGTAGCGCGCCCGCACCTTCCCGAAACTTGCGGCAACTGCCACGAGCAAATCTACAAGGAGTGGCGCCAAAGCATCCACGGGCAAGCGTGGGCGAAAAAGGTGAAAGAAGCCCCTGTTTGCACCGATTGTCACGGCGAGCATGTCATCCGAAGCCCACAGGACCCGACCTCACTGGTGCACCCGCAGCACATTGTGGCGACTTGCTCCCGTTGCCACGAAAACGAGCGGTTGCAACGGCGGTTGGGGCTTCCCACCGTCCGCTTAGCCACCTACCGCACCAGTTTTCACGGCATCATGAACCGCTACGGTGTGACGGAAGTTGCCCATTGCGCTTCTTGTCACGGCGCTCACAACATCCTGCCTTCCACTGACCCGCGCTCGCTCATCCATCCTGACAACATCCAGCAAACTTGCGGCAGTTGCCATCCAGGCATCGGGCAAGGCGCTGCTCTCGGCAAAATCCACTTTGCGGGCACGCGGGAAGAAAGTTTCCTCTACTGGCTCGTCAAGGTGTTGTATCAGTTGTTCATCGCAGGGCTCATCGGCTTCTTCAGCCTTTACATTGCGTTGGACTTGGTCAGTTACTGGCGGGGGCGCCCCAGCCACGCCGTTTCGCCCCATCACCAAAATGACCCTTTGGCTCACGAGTTTGTGGAGCGGTTCACGCTGAACGAGCGATTGCAACACTTGGTGCTGGTCATCAGTTTCACCTTGTTGGTCATTTCGGGGATGCCGTTGAGTTTCCCTGAAGCGAGTTGGGCGGAGCGGTTGCTTACCTTCCCTGGCAGCCCCATGTGGCGCTATTACCTTCACCGCATTGGTGCGGTCATGCTGATGGTTTTGGCAGTTTGGCACATCCTTTACCTGCTCACTCCTCGCGGTCGGGAGCAGTTGCGTCACCTGCGGTGGACGCGGAAGGACTTCGCCGATATCTGCCAGATGCTCAAGTGCTACTTGGGGCTTAGCAACGAGAAGCCCAAGTTCGGGCGCTTCAACTGGATTGAGAAGTTGGAGTATTACGCTGTCGTCTGGGGCACCACCGTCATGGTCCTGACAGGATTAGCCCTATGGTTTGAGTCCCAAGCCCTTGTCTACTTGCCCCTCTGGGTTTGGCACATCGCCCGCCTCATCCACAGTTACGAAGCGTTGCTGGCGTTCCTCAGCATCATCCTCTGGCACCTTTACCATGTTCACTTCAAGCCCGGCGTCTTCCCCATGAGTTGGGTGTGGCTGACAGGCAAAATCTCTCTTCAGCACTTGCGGGAAGAGCACCCACTGGAGTTTGAAGAGTTGCAAAAACGCGCCTCGGTCATTTCGTCAAAGCATGAGCAGCGCTAAAGCGAAGCGAGTCTCATTGCCTGTTCTTCCCGCTGTGCTATGCTTTCTCTCGTCCCTGCAGTGATGAAACTTGTGAACCCTTCTGAGTGGAAGGTGGCGAACAGGGCATGAAAAGCCTGTTGGTGCTTTGGGACGGTGCTGCGGACGAGCCAGTGGAAGCATTAGGCAACAGAACCCCTTTGGAAGCCGCCGATTTGGTGCCCTTGCATCAACTGGCGAAAGAAGGGACAGGGCTACCCGTTCAACCCGAAGTGGCAGCGATGGAATGCTTTGGCTACGACAGCCTTTTGTTCTACACGGGGCGAGGTGCTTTCCGCGCTTTGGGTGCCGATGTCCCGTTAGGTTTGCGCGATGTGGCTTTCACCCTCGCTTTCCTCGCCACCGATGGCGAGCGCATCACTGCTACAGAAGTTGACCTAACCCTTGACGAAGTTCGGTCGCTCATGGAAGTGCTCCAAGAGAAGTTGGGGAATCACAAGTGGCGGTTCGTGCCTTTGCGGGCGCGACGGCATGTGTTGCTTTGGCACGAAGGGTTTGCTCGGTTGCACTGTGTTCCTCCCGATGACTTGGAAGGGAAACCTTTTGAAGCCCACCTGCCGCAAGGCGACGGCGACCGCTTCGTTCGCCAACTCATTTACGATGCGCTGGAGATTTTGGACAAATTGGAGTTCAATCGCCATCGTGTGGACGAGGGGAAACCACCCGCCAACCTGATTTGGCTTTACGAACCGGGCACCGTTCCCCGCATGCCCTCGCTGCGGTTAGTGGCGGGGATGATTCGCATTGACGCGGTGACTGACCACATCCCCATGCGGGGGCTGTGCATTGCTTCTGGCATCCGTCCCCATCGTCCGCCCCTTGTTGACCTTGACAACCTTAGCGAAGGTTACGAACGGCTCGCTGCTTTCGTGCACGAGTTGCTGCCTGACACCGATTTGCTCATCTTGCACCTGCGGGAAGCCGACAGGGCTTCCCACCGCAAAGACCCTGAGTTGAAAGTGTTTGCGTTGCAGCGGTTTGCGGAGATTTTGCTCCCGCGCCTTTGGGAAGGGCTGCAGAGTTACGAAGACGCTCGTTTTTTGCTCCTTTGCACGCACCGAACCAACTCGGTCACGGGAAAGCATGTGCTTGGCGAAGTGCCTTTCTTGTTTGTTCCCCGCAAAAGTGTCAGCCGTGCTGACGAGTTCCACGAAGCCGCCGCTCAATCTGTTGGCACGAAAGTGGACCGAGCGTGCGAGTTAGCCCGTTGGCTGCTGGACATCACCCCACCCATCGGGTTGCGGTAAGATGCAAGAAACCATTGAAAGCGCCAACTTCTCATTCAATCGGCTGAGGTGGTGCGAGATGAAGCGGAGAACGCTGCTAAAGTTGGGGCTGTTAGCGCTGGGTGCAAGAGGGGGTGATACGGGGATGGCACAACAAAAGCGACGATGGGTGCTGTGGTATCAGCAGCCCGCCCGCAATTGGAACGAAGCCCTCCCTTTGGGTAACGGACGATTGGGCGCAATGGTCTTCGGAGGTGTCCTGCAAGAGCGGTTGCAACTGAACGAGGACACTTTATGGTCAGGTTACCCTTACGACCCCACCAACCCTGATGCCCGCCAACACCTTGACAAAATCCGGCAACTCGTGTTTGCGGGCAAGTATCAAGAGGCAGAACGGTTGGCGGACCGCTATATGATGGGCGTTGTGAAAGCCGGTGACCGCACCTACGCTCCTTTCCGCCGATTGATGGCTTACCAACCTTTTGGCGATTTGCTGTTAGAGTTTGCGCATGAAGGCGAAGCCCAGAACTATTACCGCGAACTGGACATCGGGAGCGCTATTGCCAGAGTTCGCTACACCATCGGCGATGCCCTTTATGAGCGCGAGATGTTCATTTCTGCCGTTGACCAAGTTCTTGTCGTGCGCTTGACTTGCAGCAAGCCGCAGAGCCTTACTTTCACTGCTCGCTTGACAAGTCCTCACAAGCATGCAACCCGTAGGGGTGATGCGAACACGCTAATTATCGCAGGGCAATGGGTTGGCGATGGCGAAGTGCGCAGGTCTCAAACTGACTTGCCTGGTGGTGGCATTCGCTTTGAAGGGTGGCTCATCGCTCGCACGGAAGGAGGCAAAGTGAGCGTTACCGATACCGAGTTGCGCGTGGAAGGCGCTAACGCAGCCACTTTGTTGTTCGTCGCTGCCACCAGTTACCGCAACCCGCGCGATATCAGCGCTGACCCCTCGGAACGCTGTCGCCAATTTGCTGAACGAGCGAAAGGGAAAACCTATCGGCAACTGCGGGCAGCCCATGTGGCGGACCATCAACGGCTGTTCAACCGTGTGGACATTGATTTGGGGCACGTCGAAGCGTTGGAACAACTGCCCACCGACGAGCGACTGCGGGCTGTTCAGCAAGGAGCGGAAGACCCAGGGCTTATCGCCCTTTACTTCCAGTTTGGTCGCTACTTGCTCATCAGCAGCAGCCGACCTGGCACGCAACCGGCGAACTTACAGGGCATTTGGAACGAGAGCACCACACCCCCTTGGGGCAGCAAGTGGACAACCAACATCAATGCCGAGATGAACTACTGGGCAGCGGAAACCACGAACCTGAGCGAGTGTCACGAACCACTCTTTCGCTTGATTGCAGAGGTGGCGGAAAGTGGGAGCAAGACGGCGGAAGCGCATTATGGTTGTCGGGGGTGGGTGCTGCACCACAACACGGACATTTTCCGAGCAACCGTGCCAGTGGACGCAGCGCCTCGTTGGGGTTTCTGGGTGATGGGAGGCGTTTGGCTCTGTCAGCACCTGTGGGAGCACTTCCTTTTCACAGGCGACCGCCAGT
>FWPV01007419.1_pt1 | contig 19908 bp, 17 predicted proteins | sample 2228371 | NCBI WGS metagenome assembly FWPV01 (sample SAMEA103939776, study PRJEB20133) | metagenome | reverse complement strand
GGGCGCGGTGCCCGGGCGGGTCGCGGACTTCGCCGCCGGCCGCGCGGCGGCGCGGCGCGCGATGGCGGCGCTGGGGCATCCCCCTGTGCCCATTCCCGCAGGTGCCGACCGCGCGCCGATCTGGCCCCGGGGGGTCTCGGGTTCGATCGCCCATGCCGGCGGGGTCGCGGTCGCGGTCCTGCGCGACGGCGGGCCGCTCGGCGTCGATATCGAACCCGACGCGGGCCTCGAACCCGACCTATGGCCGCTGATCTGCGCCGGTGACGAGCTCGACGCGCTTCCCGAAACGGACCGGGGCCACTGGGTGGCGCGGGTCTTTTCGGCGAAGGAGGCCGTCTACAAGGCGCAATACCCGCTGACCGGCCGGCTGATCGGGTTCGAGGCGGTGGCCATCCGGCTGGAGGGCGAAGGCTTCGCCGCGCGGTTCCGGCAGGACGCGGGCCCGCTGCCCGCCGGGCACCAGATGCAGGGCCGGATCGCGCGGGCAGGGGGCATGATCCTGACGGGGGTGACGGCATGAGGCGGACGGGACTTCTGGCGCTGGTGCTGGCCGCGGGGGCCGCGGCGGCGGGGGCCCTGTGGTGGCGCAGCGCGCCCGCGGGCCCCGACGACGCGGCGATGGCCGCGCTCTATGCCGCGCCGCTGCCCAGACCCGAGGGGCCGATGGCCGTCTTCCACATCGGCCACAGCCTGGTGAACCGCGACATGCCCGCGATGCTGGCGCAGCTGGCTGGCGCCGGCCACCGCTACGAAAGCCAGCTGGGCTGGGGCGCGCCGATCCGGTCGCACTGGGGCGACATCCCGGTGAACGGCTTCGAGGTCGAGAACGCCCACCCCCGCTACCGCGACGCGCGCGAGGCGGTAGCGAGCGGAGACTACGACGCGATCGTGCTGACCGAGGCGGTCGAGATCCGCGATTCGCTGCGCTACCACGACAGCCCGCGCTACCTTGCCGCCTTCGCCGAGGCGGCCTGGGCGGCGCGGCCCGACACGCGGGTCTATCTCTACGAGACCTGGCACCCGCTGAACGACCCCGAGGGCTGGCTGGACCGGCTCGACGCCGACCTCTCCCGCTACTGGTTGGGGGGGATCCTGCGCCCCGCGCTGGGACGGCTGCCCGAGGGGGCGCGGATCCACCTGATCCCGGCGGGCCAGGCGATGGCGCGGCTCGTGCGCGAGATCGAGGCACGGGGCGGTGTCGGCAACGTCGCGGACCGCAGGGGCCTTTTCTCGGACGACATCCATGTCAACGACCTGGGAAACTACTTCGTCGCGCTGGTCCATTACGCGGTGCTCTACCAGAAAAGCCCGGTGGGCCTGCCCCATGACCTCACCCGCGGCGACGGCACCCCGGCCGACGCGCCCGACCCGGAACTGGCCCGCCTGATGCAGGAGATCGCCTGGGAGGCCGCGCGGTCGACGCCTATGACGGGGGTGGGGGGGTAGAACGATGCGGCGTGACCCCGGCACGCAGGGAACAGGTCGCGCTTGGCGCAAGGATCGACTAACTGTTCTGCACACCGGCTGTCGCTGTCGACGGGAGCCGGGATGATGGAGGGCGGCTTTTCGGTCGCGGCATGAGTCCGGGCCGGCGTGGCGGCCCGTGCAAGGATGGGACGCATGTGGCGCAGGAAATCCCCGGACCCGCCCAGGGCGGGCAGCGACGCGGTGCCGCCGGCCGCAAAACCCGCGCCCCTGCCTGCCCCGGAGCCCGAGGCCGCGATTGCCCCGGCGCGGGGCGCCAGCATTCCCGACCTCTACGCCCGGCATTTCGGCCTGACCGCGCGGCCCTTCGCGCTGGCCCCGGATCCGGATTTCCTGTTCTGGTCGCCCGCCCACCGGCGCGCCTACACGATGCTGGAATACGGGCTGATGACGCATGCGCCGATCACGCTGATCACCGGCGAGGTGGGGGCGGGCAAGACCACGCTGGTCCAGCAGCTCCTGCGGTCGCTGGAAGACGGCGTTCAGGTGGGCCTGATCTCGAACCCCAACGGCTCGCGCGCCGAGCTGCTGCGCTGGGTGCTGATGTCGCTCGGCCAGCCGGCGCCGCCCGAGGAGACCTATGTCGACCTCTTCTCGCGGTTCCAGGACTTCCTGATCGCGGAATACGCGCAGGGACGCCGGGTCGTGCTGATCTTCGACGAGGCGCAGAACCTGGGCCGCGAGGCGCTGGAAGAACTCAGGATGTTCACCAACATCAACTCGGGGCGCGACGAGCTTCTCCAGCTGGTGCTGGTGGGCCAGCCCGAATTGCGCGACATCGTGGCACGCCCCGACATGCGCCAGTTCGCGCAGCGCGTCGCCTCGAGCTTCCACCTCTCGGCGATGGACCGCGACACGGTGCGCGGCTACATCGACCACCGGCTGAAGGTCGTCGGCATGAAGCGGCGGATCTTCGAGGAGGACGCGGTCGACCTGATCCACCAGGTGACAGGGGGCGTGCCGCGGCTGGTCAACCAGCTGAGCGACCTGGCGATGGTCTATGCCTTCACCTGCGGCAGAAAGCGCGTCGACGCGACCCATGTCCGGCAGGTTCTGGACGACGGCACCTTCTTCGCCGTAAATGCCCGGGGTTCCGAGGGTGACATTTGACCATGGGTTTCGATCTAAGATTCTACCTCGCCCTGCTTGTCCGTCGCCTCCCCTATGTGCTGGCGATCCTCGCTGTGACCACGGGCGCGGGCGTGTTCCTGGCCTATACGCTGCCCCCCGTCTACCGGGCCGAGGCGCGGCTTCTGGTCGAAAGCCCGCAGATCCCCGATGAACTCGCCGCCTCGACCGTGCGCTCGACCGCCGAGGAACTGCTGCTGGCCATCCAGCAGCGGCTGACGACGCGGGCGAACCTTCTCGACCTCTCGCAGCGCTTCGCCATCCATGCCGATGCGCCCGACATGCCGCCGGACGCCAGGGTCGAGGACATGCGCAGCCGCATCGCGATCATCATGCCGCCGTTCCAGCGCAACACGGGCGTGGTCACGGTATCCTTCGGCGCGACCGACCCCGGGCAGTCGGCCGATGTGACGAACGCGCTGGTGACCCAGATCCTGGAGCAGAACGTCGAACTGAGGACCGCGGCCTCGGGCGGCACGCTGGATTTCTTCCAGCAGGAGGTGAAGCGGCTGAGCGAGGAGATGGCGCACCAGAACGCGAAGATCCTGGAGTTCGAGCAGGCCAACCGCGACGCGCTGCCCGAAAGCCTGGAATACCGCCGCACCCGCCAGGCCGCCCAGCAGGAGCGGCTTCTGCAGGTCGACCGGGAGCTTGCCGGACTGCGCGACCGCCGCCAGCGGCTGGCCGATCTCTACGACCGGACCGGGCGGCTGGGGCCGTCGCTGGGCACGCTCACCCCCGAACAGGCCCGCCTCGAGGAGCTGCGCCAGGAGCTGGCCTCGGCGCTGGTGCTCTATTCGCCGCAGAACCCGCGGGTGCGCGCGCTCCAGACCCAGGTCGCCGCGCTGGAGGAGGCGGTGCGCGAACAGCTGGGCGGCGGCACGGGCGAGGGGGCGCTCAGCGTCTTCGAGCTGCAGATCGCCGATATCGACGGCCAGATCGACTTCCTGGCCGAGCAGAAGGCGCTTCTCGAACGCGAGCTGGCCGAGCTCGACGCCTCGATCGAGGCGACGCCCGCCAACGCCATCGTTCTGGGCGGGCTGGAAAGCGACTACGAGAACCTGCGCGTGCAGTATGACCAGGCGGTGCAGAGCCTGGCCGAGGCGCGGATGGGCGACCGGATCGAGGTCACCGCGCGTGGCCAGCGCATCACCCTGATCGAACCCGCCGCCGTCCCCTCGGCCCCGGCCGAACCGAACCGCAAGCTGGTCGTCGCGGCGGGCGTGGGCGCGGGCGGGGTCCTGGTGGGAGCGCTGTTCTTCCTGCTGGAACTTCTCAACGGCACCGTGCGGCGCCCGGCCGAACTGGTCGGCGCGCTCGGCATCACGCCCTTCGGGACGGTGCCCTACATGAAGACCCGGGCCGAGATCCGCCGCCGCCGGATGAAGGTCGCGGCCCTCCTTGCGCTGATCGTCTTCGGCCCGCCGCTCGCGCTCTATCTCGTCGACCTCTACGTGATGCCGCTCGACACGCTTCTCGCCACCCTGGCCGAGAAGACAGGCTTCGACTCGCTGGCCGAGCGTCTGCGCTCCGGAACCCCGGGGTAGGCCGTCATGGAACGCATCCAGTCCGCCATAGCCAAGGCTCGCGCCGCGCGCCACGCGTCTCCCGGAGACGCTCCCGCGCTGGCCCGGTCCGCCGCGCCCGATCCGGGGCTGAGCGCGACCTGGGCCGCGCTCGGCGAGGCGACACTCAACCCGCGGCGGCTCGCAGCGGCGCGGGTCGTCGCCCATGTTCCCTGCCCCGAGGCCACCGCCTTCGACGTGATGCGCACGAGCCTGCTCACCCAGCTGCGCGAACGCGGCTGGACGCGGGTCGCGATCACCTCGCCCGGAAGCGCCTGCGGCAAGACCACGGTCTGCCTTAACCTTGCCTTCAGCCTGGCCCGCCAGAGCGAGCTGCGCGTCCTGGTGCTCGAGATGGACCTGCGCCGACCGGCGATCGCCCGGGCCCTGGGGCTGCCCGGCGAGCCGCGGTTCGCCAGCGTGCTCGACGGCAGCGCGACGGCCGAACGGCAGCTCGTGCGGATCGGGGCGAACCTGGCGCTGGGGGTCAACCTCCAGCCGGTGCCGAGCCCGGCGGAGCTTCTGTCCTCGACCCAGGCCTCGGCCGCGATCGACGGGATCGAGGCGCGCTTCCGGCCCGACGTGATCCTGTTCGACATGCCGCCGGTGCTTCTGGCCGACGACACGATGGCCTTCCTCGACCAGGTCGACTGCGCGCTGATCGTCGCCGCCGCCGAGCAAAGCACGGTGACCGAGATCGACCGCGCCGGCAAGGAACTGGCCGGCCAGACCCAGGTGCTGGGCGTGGTGCTGAACAAGTGCCGCTACATCGACCGCGGCGACGGCTACGGCTACGAGGAGTACTGAGTCCGGGCCGCGACGCGCGATCCTAGCTCTTGTCCGGTGCGCAGCCTGCTCAGGGAACTGTGGTCGTTTCGACCAGCACGGTCGCGCCATCCCCCTGCTCGACCTGGTAGCCCACCAGTTGGGGTCCCTCGGGGTCGAGGCGGCGGCCTTTGGCATCGAAGGCGTCCTGGCTTCCGTCGCTACGCAGTCTCTGCCAGCCGCCCCGGCCGTCGAACATGTCCCACCAGGGCGCCGACCAGTGCAGCGCGGGATCGTAGGCCGCCCCGCGGCCAAGCGCGTCGTAGTCGACCTGCGCCAGACGCATCCCGCCCCCGGGGTCCGGCGCGTAGCGCCGCGCCTCGTGGGTGGGGAAGCTGACCGACAGGAAGGCGGGGGCACTCAGGGTCGCGCCGTTGTCGGCGAAGACGCCCACGTCCACCCGGGATGTCATCCGGGGCGGGCCATCCTCGGCCCGGCCCGCGCCCGCGTAGGCGTCATGCCAGGCGATGGTGATCCGCGCGCGCATGCCTGCGGGGTCGAGCGGCTCGATCCTCACGCGGCTGGGGTCGCCCCTCAGAAGCGCCCAGCGGAAGGTCAGCGGCCGTCCGTTCGGGTCTCGCGTCCCGGCCGCCGACAGGGTCACCGACTTCTCCCACTCGGGCCCCCGGAAGACCCGCGCCAGGGCCGAGGGTGTGTCGAAGAGCCGTTCGGTGAGCCCGCCCAGCCCCGCCACAGGGGCGAAATCCTCCGCCTCGACCGCAAGCCGCACCAGGGGCGGGATATCTTCGGGTGCCAGCGCCGCGGCCATCGCCACCATCGCCTTCGGCCACAGATCGCGGTCTTCGATGGCCGAGGGGTGGGCCGCGCCGGTCAAGTAGTCGGCCTCGCTCCGCACCGGGGCGAGCGTCCGGCGCAGGATCATCTGCAGCGTCGGCGCGACCAGCCCCTCGCGCTCGAGCCGGGCGCGGGTCTCGGGACGGAAGGACGCAACCGTCGCCAGAAGCGCGACCAGGAGCGGCTGGTCCGACCCGGACGAGCCCTGGCTGACCGCCATATAGGGCCAGGCCGCGGGGAAGAGGTCCGCCGCGTCGTGGTCGCGGTGTTCGGGATAGACATAAAGGTGGTTCGCCGTATAGGCGCGGAAGGCGCGGGCGGGCCAGTCCTCGGTCGTCATGGCGAGCCGGGGCAGGCTGCGGGGGAACGGCCCCTCGACGATCGCGGTCGAGGAATTGCCGATCACGATGGCCGGCACCAGCACCGCGCCGCCCAGGCCATAGTCGAGTTCGGCCGCCACAAGCTCGGGCGCCCAGACGAGCCGCCCGAGCCGGGGGAAAAGCCCCGCCGGCAGGTCGGAATGCCCGCGGTCGCGGTTGTCGTAGAGCACCCGTTCGAACCCGGCCGCGCGCCGCCAGGCGGCGAGCCCCCTGAGCTGCACCAGCGCGGGGTCCGTCGCGGCGGGATCGACGACCGGCAGCGAAGGGTCGGGTACCGGCACCTCGACCCCCGGCGCGATCCACCCCACCCGCCCCAGGGGCACGAGGTCGGCGGGCTCGACGAGGCTGTCGGCCAGCGCGGCGGGCGCGGCGAGGAGGAGGGCGAGGAGGGCCATGAGGGAGTGTCGGCGGGTGGCTGTCGCTCGCGCGAGGCACATCGGGTTAGGCCACTTTCGGGCGTCGAGGCGCGAAATCATGCGGTGACAAAAAAGGGTGGACCTCGTCTTGGCAACAGTGAATTCTGGGAACGTATCCGATTATCTCTTGCCAGCGGCTATCATTTCCTCGCGAAGTTGATCTGAAGAGTTCCCATCATGTTCCGTCAAATAACCAGTATTCCGTTTCAATATGCCGTCGCGATAATCTTCGCGATCACTGGCGCCTTGATACTTCTTCTGCCCGAACAGCTGCTTTTGCGCATGTCGGATCTGCAGGGTGCCGTGGGTGAAAGCCTGTGGTTAGCTTATGCCTACGGGGCCGCATTTCTGGCGATCGCCCTGGCGTTTTGGCTGGAGAGACGGCGCGCACCCTTGGGGACGGTCGGGCCTGCGGGCCTGACGGTTCTTCTCGGCGCGGTCTTCGTGATGTTCACGATGCATCTGGGTGGATGGTGGATTGACGATGCGGGGATCACCTTTGCCTACAGCCGGTCACTTGCCGACGGTGACGGCGTCACCTTCTGGCCGGGAGCCCCTCCGACCGAGGGCTATTCCAGCTCGCTATGGATGACGGTCCTGGCGCTGGCGAGGAAGTCCGGTTTCGACATTCCCATTGCAGCCAAGATACTAGGGATTTCCTTCGGCCTTCTGACGCTGCTGATCGCCTTCCGCCTTGTCTGGGCCGGAACAAGAAGCCCGCTGGCCCTGGTCCTGACGCTCGCGGCCGTTTCCTCGGCGCCCTTCGTGGTCTGGGTGGCCTCCGGGCAGGAACATGCGTTGCAGGCTCTTCTTCTGATCCTGATCGTCTACACGGCCATGCGCCGGGTCTCCTGGCGTTTGCCGGTGGCCCTGCTGCTGTCGCTCCTGGTCCTCACCCGTCCCGAAGCGCCCCTGATCGTCATTGCTGTCTTCGTGACGGCGGTCGGCCAGTCCGTCCTGCGTGACGGTCGGCCCGACATCCTGCACAACCTTTCCCTTGCGGCAGTGCCGTTCGCCTTTTTCCTCGCGCTGCTGGTCTGGCGGCTATCATATTTCGGGGACCCTCTACCCAATCCCTATTATGCCAAGACGTCGGTCAGCAGTCTCGCCGGGCTTGCGAACCCGCTTGGCGGCGGCTGGCAGTACGTTCTGGACGGCTTGCGTGACAGCGGTCTCATCGTGCTTCTGCCGCTCGCCTTTCTTTACGGGCGGAACGCAGCCCCGTCCGGTCTACCTATGCTGCTCGCGGTTCTGGCCGGTCACATGGCGTTCGTGCTCTGGGCCAAGGGCGACTGGATGGGCCAGTATCGGTTCCTGATGCCTATTCTGGCTGTCATGGTCCTGCCTGCGCTTCTCGCGCCGACGCAGATCCCTTTGGATGCCATGCGTCAGGCCTTCTGCACCGTGACCGCCGTGTTCCTTCTGACGACGACGGTAAGCGGCCTCGACCGCTTCGCCGCGCAGCCCACCACGCCGCTGGCGGTCGTGTCTGAAGTCGGGGCGAATTTCGCCCGTCTGTCGCGGATGCTGGAAATCGAACATCCTCTCCTGGCCCATCACGATGCCGGCGGCATCAGCTACGACCGCTCGATCGGCCTTCTCGATCTGGGGGGGCTCGTCGATCGCGACGTGGCTAAGCACATGGATGACCGGGATTTTCTCGAGACCTACGTCTTTGAGGCGCGAAAGCCCGATTTCATCTTCGGCGCACTCAATTTCGCCGCAGCATCTGGCTTCACCGAGGCGCCTGCCTTCGCGCACGACTATGTGCCGCTCGAATTCGTCGACGAGCCGGTCATGACGTCCGAGCTCAGCCATATCCGCCGGGATCGGGTCCGGCAAGTTCCCGGTCTCGACATCATCCGTGACGGCAGTGGCGTGATAACGCGCGTCATGGTGCAGAAGGCTGCGCCATGATCAGATGATGCCAGCGGAGGCCGTCAGGTCGAATCGCCCAGTTGATGTTCTCCAATGGGTCCATGGTCGAAAAGGACAGGAAATTGAAGGGTTGCAGATGTCCGAAAAGCCGCCTCGTGACGAGGCTCGCGAGATGAAGGTCGCGCGCAGGACCCTGTTCGGGATGAGCGCCGCAGGCGCCGTTGGGGCCTTCTGCCTCTGGGTGCCGAGGCTGTGGGAGGAGACGCAGCCGCTTGCCACCGATCCCGATGGCAGGGAGTTCGTCTATCGTGATGGCTGGATCGTCCGCAGGTAGCGATGCGGGTCGGCTGGGATTTTCTCCGAGATGGCGAGTTGCCGCCGGTTGTCATCGTTGGGTCCGGGCCGGCGGGCGTGACACTCGCCCTGTCCCTCGCTGACAGGGGGATACCGTCGCTTTGCGTCGAGGCCGGGGGCGAGGATTTTTCACCGCAGTCCCAAGACGTCTACATCGGCACCGTCCTGGGGGACCCCTACTTCGATCTCGACGTGACGCGGCTGCGGCAATTCGGCGGGTCCAGCAACCACTGGATGGGAATCTGCAGGCCCCTCGACGCCCATGACTTCGAGGCGCGGCCCGACATACCCCATACCGGGTGGCCTATAGGCCGGCAGGATCTCGATCCCTATCTCGCGCGGGCTTCACAAATCCTCGAGATCGACGCGGTTGAGGACTTTGCGCTGGACGGAAATCTCATCGAGGCCGGTTTTGCCTTCAGCGCCCCTCCCGTGCGCTTCGCCGAGAAGTACGCTGCCTTCTTCGACCGATCTAGGCTTGCACACCTGGCGCTCGAAACACCAGTCCTATCCCTTGCAGCCCGGAGCGGGCGCATCGTCGGAGTGGAACTTGGCCTCCCCGACGGCACGCAGCTCACGATTTCTCCTGGGATCGTTGTGGTCTGTACGGGTGGCCTGGAGAACTCACGCCTACTACTGTGGTCGAACGAGGTGTCGCCCGAGCCGGTCGTTCCCCATGGCGCGGCGCTCGGTCGGTTCTGGATGGAGCATCTTCACTACTACATAGGCGATGTAGAGATAACACGCACCTTCGCGCGTCGGCCGGACGAATACGGAAACTTCAGCGTCGCGCCCTCGATCGAGGCTATGCGCCGCTACGGGATAATGGGGGGCGCCCTGCGGCTTCAGCCGGTCTATCACGGGCAGTCGCTGTTGCGCGATGCTCTCAAGAGGGGGCTGTGTTCAGTCCGCGGCCTGAGCGAACCGGCGCTTGATGTGCTCGGAGAGCCGATCGATTGCACGCGGGAGATTTTCAGCGCGTGGGAGCAGGCACCGGACCCGGAGAACCGGATCATACTGTCCCGGCAGGAGGCCCGAGATGTCCATGGCGTTCCGCGTATCGAACTCCACTGGCGCAAACGGCCGCTCGACTATCGGACCCCGAAGGTGATCCTCGAACTCTTCGGGCGGTATCTGCTCAGGGAGCGTTTCGGGCATGTGCGCGTCCGTCCTCATGTCATCGACCAGCGGGACTACCCGTCGGACGACCAGATCGGAGGACATCACCACATGGGCGGAACGCGGATGGGAGAATCGGCGGCATCAGCGGTGGTGGACCGAGACCTCCGGATCTTCGATGTCGAGAATTTCTATGTCCTGGGGTCCTCGGTCTTCCCGACCGGGGGCTATGCCAACCCGACGCTGACGATCACTCAGCTTGCCTTGCGGCTGGCCGATCATCTCGCGGCAAGGTTCTGACGTCCCGTCGGCGGAATGCCTGCCTTCCCCTCAGGCGGCGCGACGGCTTCGCGACAATGCCCGTAGCCCGGACAGGCGGCCGACGAGGCTTTCCCAGATCGTCCAGCACACAACGCCCCCGGCGACGCCCACCACGACATTGAGCACATCGGATTCCACCGGCGTTACGCGCTGCCATATCCGCACAACCGTCCAGTGCGTCATGTAGATGAAGAGCGAGGCACCACCGATCCAGTAGGCGAGTGTGTTGATCGGGGCGGGAAGGGGAATCCTATCGGCGAACAGCAGGATCAGGCAGCCGGCCCAGACCCAAGCGAACGGGGTGTAATTATGCCAAGGTTCGCCCAGCAGATTCCACCACATCAGGAGCGGGGCGATCATCGCGACGAGGCACACCAGAAGCTTCCTTGAAATATCGGATGCTTGCTCGACCAGGCATCCGAGAACAAACAGCCAGATCACCATGTGGGGCACTTGGTTCGAAAGCATGGGTGTCTGCGCAAGCGGCATGGCACCCGATTCCCGCAGTGCATTTCCGGCTGCGGCGATGAGCACCGAAAGCGCGAGCGCGACCAGAGTGAAGCCCCACAGGTTGCGCGCGGCTAGGGCGCGCACGGTCGGGGAAAGTAGCACGAGCGATACGAGGAGCAGGATCTGGACGTAGCTCTCGACGTACCAGGTTTCGGAATACAGTTGAGATCCCGTGAAGTTGCTGACCAGCAGAAGCCGGTCGGGATAATACTCCATCCTCAGGGTCTGGATCGCGAGCAGGATCAGGAAGGCGGGCACGGCCACGCGTGCCGCGGTCAGCAGGATTGGTTCCACGGTGTGCCCGCCGACAACCTGTCTGAACTGGAATCTTGAGAAGTTGAAGCCGGCCACCAAGAGCAGCATGAAGGTGGCGCCCATGTACTTCCAGGGCGTGAAGTGGATCGTCACTACCGCGACGATCCCGATGGCGCGCAGGAAAACCGTCGTGTCGACATCCTTGAAGAGACTGCGTTGGGGGGCGATTCGCTCCAGCTCCCCGATCGACAGCTCCGGCCAGTTGTCCGGAAGCCTGCCCAGTGCTTGCTCCAAGGCGATCGACACCTCGACGAACTTGAGGGAATCACCCCCAAGGCTGATGAAGGTGTCGTCTTGCGTGATCCGTTGCGCCGGGAAGAGTTCCTGGTATAGGTCGTGGATCCCGTCGCGGCTGCGTGCGCCGAAGCTTCGGAGAATCCCGCCACGCATTCCCAGAAGGCTGGACCCTTTCCCGCCGGCCCTGGGCGGTTTCTCTGCGGCGCGCCGTGTCTCGTAGATATCAGCTAAGGCCCCCCGCTTCACCTTTCCCGTATCGGTGCGGGGCAGCGCCTCCACCCGCATGAGGCGGATCGACCCTGACGCACTTATCCCCGTACGTTTCAGGACTGCGTTGGCGCCTTCGACGATCTTGTCGTCCGCGACCAGGCAATCCCGCGCGACGGCCAGCAGCACGCCGTCGCCGCGGTCGGGGTCCGAGATCCTGACGACGCTGAGCGCGCCTCTGATCCCGAGCATACTGCTTACTTCTGCTTCGATAGAATCCGCCGAAACCTTCAGCCCGCCAAGATTGAGCATGTCGTCGGCCCGACCCAGGAAGTGCAGTCTTCCGTCCTGGATGTCTCCGAGATCCTTCGTTACGAACCATCCGTTGTCATCGACATTGGCAACGCGCCGGCCGTTAATCACCACTTCCGCGGCGACGTTGCTGCCGCGGATGCGGATCAAACCGTCCTCGGTCATGTCGACCTCGATATCCCCGTTGGGGGTGCCGACCGACTCGAGCGCCTCGGACTCGGCGGTGCTTATGTCGAGGAAGGTGGTTCGCGAGGCCTCGGTCAGCCCGTAGTGCTGAATGATGCAGGCATTCGGGAACAGACGGCGCATTGCGAGCTTCTCGTCTGTTGTCATTGGCTGGCTACCAATCTCGATCCAGCGTACCCGCGTGCCCAGGCCCCCGATTGTCTCCGGGTTCCGGATGATGCCGCGCCAGAGCGTAGGCACGGCCGATATCGCGTTGATCTCACCCGCCCCGAGCATGGCTGCGATTTCACGGGGGTCGAAGCCGTTCTCGGGGATGTATGCCCGCCCGCCCACTGCAGCCACGACCCTGCAGCGGCCCAGGCCGAAGGAGTGATAGACGGGCACGCCGACATATTCCCTGATCGAGCTGTCGAGATGCATCACGTTGCGCAGCCGTTGGACGGTGCTCGCGATGTTGGCTTGCGTCAGAATGACGCCCTTCGCCTCGCCCTGTGTCCCGGATGTGAAGGCGATCTGGGCGATTCTTCCTCCGTCAGGCAGCGAGCCCGTCCGCTCGGTCCATCCGCCGCCGGCCTCGGGTACCATGATATCCTGGATGCTAAAGGTCGCGATTCGTTCCTCGTCATCTGCCGCTCGAAGCGATACGACCGCGTCACCGGCGGCAACGATGTCGAAGAACTTGTGGAAGTAATCGCGAGAGTTGCGCGCCACGAGGCCAAACAGGCGCACGTCATCGCCAAGAGATGCAACCATTAACTACCTGCGAAGTGAAGCACTAAAAAGACTCAGCTTTTGTAAGGTAGCAAATAACGGCCCGTATTTTCCAGCCATTTTGGGCCGCCGCCCAGCACCGGGGTGGGACCGACAGTCCGGGATCGCGCGATGGGCACTCGCCTAATGGTTCCCGTGATCTGGCCGCGCCCCGTCGTCGGTCGTCACGGCCTTGTCCTTCAGCCGCGCGGGGATGCCGGCTGCGACCATGCCTTCGGGGACGTCGTGCGTGACGACGGCATTCGCGCCGATCAAGGCATGCGCCCCGATCGTCACCGGCCCGAGAACACGCGCCCCTGCTCCGATGTCGACATGTCCACCGATGCGGGGAACGCCCCTGCGATTACCCGTGGTGCCGATCGTTACCTGCTGGAAGATGAGGCAGTTTGGCCCGATCTCGGCCTCGGGATGGATGACGATGCCGTTGGGGTGCGGCATGATAAGTCCGCCCCCGATCTGCGAGCCCAGCGGGATGTCGGCCTGCGTGATCACCGACCAGAATCGGTGCGACAGAACCCAGCGCATACGGGCAAGCCGGGCGAGGGGGCCGTGCCGCGCGGAGGCGGCCTCGTAGCCCCTGAGACTCCGCAAGAGACGGCGCGGCGGATCCCACCACCGCTGCGGACGCTCGCGCGACCAGTCGGGAACGGTCGCGGAGACGGAAGGCTCCGATGCCGGAGTGCCTGGGTCGGTCGGGGTGTTCATGCGGTTTTCATTGGGATAGGCGCACCTCTGGGCCGCCAGAGTGGAAGCAGGATGGACCGACTGTCCAGACCCCGTACGCCGGTTTGCAGGTACTGCAGCACGCTTCTATCCCTCGACCGAAATGCGGCTCGCGAAGTCCCGGGCCGCGACTCGCCGAAGGACATCTGCCAGCAGGTTGCAGTCCGCGGTGTCGGTAAGCGACGACCGGGACACCAGCCCGATCGAGCGCCAGACCGACAGCACTTTGAACGGCAGGACCCGGACAGAGGGGTCGCCCGGGTCGATCTGGCTTGCGGTGTAGATCGCGGGCAGGATCGCGACGCCGAAGTCCAGTGCCACCATCTGCCTGAGCGCATCGAGATTGGTGCCCTGGTAGGCGCTGTCCAGAATGGCGCCCCAGTCCTGGCAGAGTTTCGCGGTCTGGTCGTGCAGCGCGTAGAGCCAACCCTGTGCCGTCCAGATGTACGAGATGTCAGCGCCCCACTTCTTGTCCGGGGCATCTGCGGCGAAGTCCTGCGCGATCAGGTTCGGCGCAACTGGCCAGGCATGCTCGCTGTCCGTGGTCCGCTTGAACCGCCGTTTCTGCCTCGCCACGAGGCCGTTCTCGCGCATCAGCCGTGCCGTGCGATGACGCCCGATCTGATGGCCTTCGTCGATCAGGTCGCGATGCATGCGCGGACTGCCATAGGTGCCGTTGGACAGGGCGAACACCGTACGAATGTGGGCAAGATGGACCATGTCCTGTTTTTGGCGCTGACAGGCCGGGCGGTCGCGCCAGGCGAAGAACCCGCTCTGGCTGATATCCAGGACCCGGCACATACGGCTGATGGGAAAGCTGGCCTTCTCCGCCTCGATGAAGGCAAAGCTCATCGACTTGCGTCTTTCGCGAAGAAGGCCGCGGCTTTTTTTAGGATGTCGCGCTCCTGCTTCAGAACCGCGTTCTCACGTCGCAACCGCTTCAGCTCGGCATGCAGATCGACCGATGCCTCGACCGGCTCACCGGCGTCCCGCTCGCGACTGAGCCATCGCGTCAGTGTCGAAAGTCCGATCCCCAGATCTTCCGCGATCTCCCGTCGCGTCCGGCCGCTGGTCAAAGCCAGCCGCACCGCTTCGCGCCGGAACTCCGGCGTCGGTCTGTTTCCGTTTCCCATAGAACACCTCCTGGTTCCTCAGTTGGTGCTCTCCACTTTTCCAGGGCAAGTCCAGGAAGACCCGCTTCGCGAGATAGAGACCGACAACGGCAACATCCTGATGCATGGGAAAGCTCCTGACCTGCCCCCCGGAAAGTCCCTCGCCGTGATGTAGAGTCTGCCTAACCTCTGAAGGAGCAGACGAGATGAGGAAAAGCCGTTTCACCGAGGCGCAGATCATCGGGATGATCAAGGAGCAAGAAGCCGGGATGGCGACGGCAGAGGTTTGCCGCCGTCATGGCCTGAGCCCTGCGACGTTCTACAAGCTTAAGGCCCGATATGGCGGGATGGACGTGTCCGATGCCAAGCGGCTGAGGCAGCTCGAGGACGAGAACACGAAGCTGAAGCGCCTGCTGGCAGATGCAATGCTCGACAACATCGTGCTCAAGGACTTGCTGGGAAAGAGTTGACGACGCCGATGGCGCGGCGGGATGCGGCGCGCCGTGCGATGCGGGATCACGATATCTCGCAGCGCCGGGCCTGTGCCCTGGTCGGTGTCGATCCGAAGACGGTGCGGCGCGAGCGCCCGCCCGACAATCCGGAGATCCGCAAGGAGATGGGCGAGATCGCCGAAAGGCGGCGTCGGTTCGGCTATCGCCGGATCGGCCTCCTGCTCGAGCGCAAGGGGATCACCATGAACCACAAGAAGCTCTACCGCCTGTATCGGGAGGAAGGCCTGTCGGTCCGACGAAGGCGCGGCCGCAAGCGTGCCCGCGGCAGCCGAACGCCAATGCCCGTGGCCCTTCGCCCGAACCAGCGCTGGTCGATGGACTTCGTCTCGGACACCTTCGGTGCCTCACGCCGCTTCCGGATCCTGGCCGTGAACGATGACTGCTGCCGGGAGAACCTCGGCCTGATCGCCGATACCAGCATCTCGGGTGCCCGCGTCGCACGGGAACTGGATGCGCTGGTCCGGCTTCACGGCAGGCCGACCAGCATCGTCAGCGACAATGGCACCGAGTTCACGAGCCAGGCGATCCTGAAATGGGCGAAGGACAACGGCGTCGAGTGGCATTACATCGACCCCGGAAAGCCGCAGCAGAACGCCTTCATCGAAAGCTTCAACGGAAGCCTGCGCGACGAATGCCTCAACGAGGAAATCTTCGACAGCCTCGCCGATGCCCGTCGCAAGCTGGCGCTCTGGCGATACGACTGCAACCACGTCAGGCCACATTCCTCGCTGGGTGGCTTGCCCCCCGCAGAAGCGCGCCGGGCGCTTGAGCAATCTCAGGGCTCCGCGCCCGGCGCGCTTGCCCAACCCCCAGCCGACCAATATCAAACCGGGGGACTCTCGTTATGAACGAGGGACGACCGGGGGGCAGGTCACTCCTTAGACCTCGCTCAACGGCCAAAGCACCGCACACTACGCCGGTGCAGGGGCCGTCCACAGCATCAGGTCAAGACCAGAGACAACCTATTGAACACATAGTTAGAATCAAAAGCGTTCACTGACGGTCAGCCTCTGTAACTTTTCTCCCCCGCAACACCTCTGTGAAAGATCTCGGCGAGCCATGCGCCCTCACGGGCGATATTGAACTCGGTCTCGACCTTAGCGCGGCCGGCCTCACCCATCACGCGGGCGGCCTCGGGATCAGCCATCAGGCTGGCGATCCGGTCGGCCAGCGTCGCGACATCGCCCGGCGGCACGGTGAAGCCCGAGACGCCGTCCTCGACCAGTTCCTGCACGCCGGCCACGCGGCTCGCCACCACGGGAATGCGGCTCGCCATCGCCTCCATCAGCACGACGGGCACTCCCTCGGCGAAGGAGGGAAGAACCAGCATGTCGGCTTCCTCGAGCAGCGCCGCGACCTCGGCTTGCGTACGGTAGCCCGCGAAAGTGACCGCCCCGGTCAACCCTAGCGCTGCGGCCCTCGCCTCGGCCTCGCCGCGCGCGGGGCCGTCGCCGACGACGTTCAGTGTTGCGTTTGGGTGGTCGATTCGCACCCGCGCGAAGGCCTCGAGCAGGAGAAGCGCGCCCTTCACAGGGTCCAGTCGGCCGACGAAGATCACCCGTTTCCCGAAGTCTGTGTGGGGCGTTCGGCCATAGGCCGCAGGATCGACCCCGCAGTGCACGATGGCAACTTTATCCCAGTGCGTGGGGTCGGAAAATAGCATCAGCTGGCTGCGGCAGAAATGACTGATCGCCACGATGAAGCGGGCCCGGGCGATTTTCAGGCTCAAACTGTTTTCAAACGGCCGGAAGAACTCATCAGGACCATGCGCGGTGAAGCTGAAAGAAGGGCCTCCGAGAGCTCCCACCAGCAAAGAAACGGTCGCTGCATTCGTGGAAAAATGTGCATGCAAATGTTCCACTCCATCTTTCCGGACTGCTTGCTTCAGAGCGATCGCCTCGAGAAGATAGGCTACCTGCCGGACAAGGCTCCAACCGGCGTTCCTGGTGAGGGTCACAGATAGCCGTGCTGCCCTCAGGAGACCTGCAGGATTGCCGACCATCTCGCGCAAAAGGATGAACAGAAACCGGCGGCGCAACTCGGACAGGAGATAGCGCGTTGCCGCCTGCTCACGCAGATCACCCGGATCGGTCAATGGCCCGTCCCAACGGCGAATGGCATACCTTTTGACCACAAGGCCCTGAGCTTCAAGGGCTGCGATCTCACGTCCGATGAAGGTCGTGCTGACCATCGGATACATGTTCATCAGGTAGCCGACAATCACTGGTGGTCTCCTGCATTCCAACCGGCAGAGGCCAGGACCTCGATTGTTCTGACGGACATCTTGATGGGCAGTAGGGGAGACTCTTTCAGGCCGGCGCTGAGGCAATCACGCACATGTTGGACCATCGGGGCATAGGGGTCGTTGCCGTAGGAAAGCCATTCCTGTCGGCCAACCCCACCGCCAAGCCAACGGCGAAGCCGCCGCGCGGCGGGGAGACTGCGCAGCCTGTACCGGAAATCGAGCTTGCGGCCATCCTGCAAGCCGGTCGGCATCATCTTCTGGATCCGAATGCCCTCGGCAGCGAGCGAGGGAGGGCCAAGGGTGACGAGTCCGCGAGTACAGGCCAGAGATACGCTGTTCGACAACAGACAATCTGCCGAGACAGCAATTTCAGACAAGACTCCCACATCGTGAAGCAGACGTAGGGAAACCCCGCCACCCGCTCCGAATTCCCGAAACTCCATCCGCCCCGCTGGTCCGAAGAGCCAGATAGCAAGCGCAACCCCGTAGCAACCGCGATCGAAAAGGATACCACCGCGTTTGGGCGCAATGAGCCCGGCCCGGTCAACTTCATGCACCGGATAGCCGAATTCAAATCGCAGAAGTTGTGGCTGCCCCAGAGTATTATCCTCGGCCACGGTTCTGAGTTGGGAAAAGGTGGGCAGGAAAAGTGGCCAGAGCGCTTCCATGAAAAAGCAGCCTGAGTGTGAGGCAGCATCGGCAACTCGCCGCGCCTCGGCGGCCGACAGCGCGAACGGCTTCTCACAGAGGACGGACTTGCCTGCTTCGAGGATCTCGACGCATGTGGCGGCATGATGTTCGGTCGCATTGGCGACGTAGAGAACGTCGATCTCAGGGTCGCCGCATATCTCTCTCAGGCTGCCGCAAGCCTTCGGAATGCTGAAATCTCTGGAGAAGTCTTGCGCACGGTCAATGGCCCGCGACGCAACCGCATGAACCGTCACGCCGGGGACACCCATGAGCGATCTTGCCATGGTTGCAGCCATACGGCCCGTTCCAACGATTCCGAATGAGATCGGCGTTGTCATCGACAGCTACCCTTTGGTTGCCCAGGGCGCGGGAGGAATGGGCGGGCAGCGCGTCTTCATCGCGATGGCCCCGGTGGTATGCCCGGCATTCTGGATTGCGAGCGTGACTTCATTGAGATGAAGCGCAAGGTCTGCCGACATCTGTGGTGGACGGTCGGCACCGATGGCTTCCAGCATCTCCATCGGACCAAGGGCGAAGTTCATCGACGCACTCCCGGTGCGTGGCACCTTGGGATGGGTCGGCCCGCGCACTTTGAAACGTCGTGCTAAAGGCCATTCCACCAACCTGCGGCGGAGGGCCTTTCGGCGGCGAATTCTGACCGGCGCACTGTTATCCCAGCATTCGCCGATTTCGATTGTCCCAGTTTCTCCCACGATCATCATGGAGTGGTTGTGCCGGGCAAGAATCGAACAGGTGAGACGGGCAACGACACCGCTTTCGAAGAAGAGTGTGGCAACCGAAAAATCTGGTGCACCATCCGTACCGGTTGGTTTTCCGCGATCAAGTTCAGCCGATGCCGCGACTACAGTGCGGACCGAGCCAAACATCGCGATCAACCATGACAAGTAGTAGCCGGCATGCTCGATCGTACAGCCCACACGGAACTCGTCATCGTAGGGCCAGGGGGCTCCCGATTCACTCCGCCAGAACTGATAGGGGGCCTGCGAGATGAATCCATCGTCGAGTTCGGCATAGACAAGAAGCGGTGCCCCGATCATACCGTCTCGGAGCGCCCTCCAGGCAGTTTGGGCCGCCTCCCCGAGCAGACTACACGGAGCAGATGCAAGACAAAGATTTCGCTCTGCGGCTATATTGTACAGATCGAAGGCCTGCTCCATGGACATGGCCAGCGGCTTCTCTGAATAGACATGTCGACCGGCCTCGAGACAGGCCTTTGACACCGCATAGTGTGATCTTGGGTTGGTAAGGTTGAGTATCAGATCCGACGTCGAAGTGGCTGCGAGGAAATCCTCGAATGTCTCCGCTAACGGCACCTTCCAATGGGATGTGAACGCGCGGCGGCGCCCAGGATCAAGATCAAACGCAATCCGGACATCGACATTCGGGAAAACGGCAAGCGATTTCATGTAAAGATCGGCAACGAAACCAGTTCCGATAATGGCGACGTAATTCATTGTTGTCTCTGCTCGTGCGTTGCGATCCCGATCCCGCTACACTCTTCCACTTTTTGGTCCCCCCGCCTACCTCCCCCGTGTCCAGTCCCCCGACGGCGGCCGCATCCGCACCGCGACATGCACCGCCATGTAGGCCGCGAAGCCGATGGGGTCGCTCAGCGCCAGGCGGGCGAGCAGCCCCGGCGTGACCGGCGCCTTGCCCTCGTTGGCCGGCAGATCGGGGTAGAGGCGGGCGATCTCGGCCACGCCTGCGTCCTGCCGGCGGCGCACGCGGACGAGGTTGGAAAACCCCTCGACCATCGGCCAGTGGTAGCGCGCGGGCACCTCGATGCGTTCGTCGGGGCGGA
>FWPV01007418.1_pt1 | contig 19909 bp, 18 predicted proteins | sample 2228371 | NCBI WGS metagenome assembly FWPV01 (sample SAMEA103939776, study PRJEB20133) | metagenome | reverse complement strand
ACGCAAATATACCTTTGATATCGTCATCCTAGATGAGTCCCAAGCGGTCAAGAATCCCCTAGCACAGAGCGCCAAAGCTGTGCGCCTGCTAAATTGTCGTCAGCGGTTGGTGATGACAGGGACACCCATCGAAAATAATACCTTTGAGCTTTGGTCTCAATTCGCCTTCCTTCAACCAGGTTTGTTGGGAAATTTGGAGACGTTTCGGCGCGAGTTTGCCACTCCGATTGAAGCGGAAGGTGACGAAGAGGCTGCAGATACTTTGCGAAAGCTGGTGCACCCTTTCATCCTACGCCGAACGAAAGCCCAAGTGGCTCCAGAACTACCACCTCGAGAAGAACGTCTGGTTTATACGCAGATGGGTGAAGAACAGCAACGACTCTATCGCGAAATGCGCGATCACTACCGAGCGCTGATCATGGAATCGTTTGGCTCCGAGATGCGGAACGACCAACGCATGACCATCCTCGAAGGACTTCTACGCCTGCGCCAAATCAGTATTCATCCTGCTTTGGTAGAGCCGACCTTTCAGGGGGAGGCACCGAAGTTTACCTGGCTGCTTGAGACCTTGGAGACCTTGCAAAAAGAAGGTCATAAAGCTTTGGTGTTCTCTCAATTTGTCGAAGCTCTTCATCTGCTGCAGCGAGAGCTAGACAACCGCTCGGTGCGCTATGCTTATCTAGATGGTCAGACGCACAATCGCCAAAGCCAAGTGGATGCCTTCCAAAACGACCCGGATTTGCCTTTCTTCCTGATCAGCTTGAAAGCCGGAGGAGTGGGGTTAAACTTGACTGCCGCAGACTATGTCATCCATCTCGATCCATGGTGGAATCCGGCGGTTGAACGCCAAGCCGCCGATCGGACGCACCGCATTGGGCAAGATAAGCCAGTTTTTATCTATAAGGTCATTGTGCGCAATACGGTTGAGGAGAAGATGTTGTATCTTCAGGAAAAGAAACGTCAATTGGTTGACCAAATTATTCACGCCGAAGGAAGCATCTTTAAGTCTCTCAACCGTGAGGATTTAGAGGTGTTATTCAGTTGAGGTCATCGCTGAGGCTAAGGAGTCAAATCTTGGGGCGAAGAGATGGAAGGTAGCTAGGGGTGAATAAAAAAAGCCCTGCGAATGATGATAGCGGCGAAACGGGGATGTTCTTCGCAAGGCTGTTGTTGCTGAGGATACTGCAAACGTTTACACATTGCCAGTGATTTTTGTCATCCCGTCTGACGCCAAATGATACGACAAAAGGTTTGGTAAAATGGGCGGGTAACTCAAAAAAGTATCCTTTCGCACGGAGCTGGAGGGTACCGAAACAACCTTAAGAAGGAGGCCGTCAGTGACCGCAAATCTGGTGGTTATCGGTAGCATCAACATGGACTTGGTTGTGCGTGCGCCGCGTTTACCCCGCTTGGGAGAGACCATCCTCGGCCGGGATTTCCGCACCTTCCCAGGTGGCAAAGGGGCGAATCAGGCCGTAGCGGCTTCACGCATCGGCGGCACCGTTCGGATGGTCGGGCGAGTCGGTCAGGATGCCTTTGGAGAAGCTTTGCTGCAGACGATGGCAAACGATGGGGTGGATATTAGCTATGTTAGTCGTGACCCCGACAGCGCAAGCGGTGTAGCGTTGATTACCGTGGAGGAAGGGGGGGACAATGCCATTGTGGTTGCACCGGGGGCAAATGGCAAGCTAAGCCCTGAAGATATTCGCTCCGCCGAGAAAGCCTTTGTCGGCGCCCAAGTGGCGGTGTTGCAATTGGAATGTCCGTTGGATACTGTCCATGAGGCAATTCGCCTTGCTCGGCATCTAGGGGTGCGCGTGGCTTTGAATCCGGCTCCCGCGCAACCCTTGCCCGATGATCTGCTGCAACAGGTAGATGTTTTGATCCCCAATCAAAGCGAGTTGCTGCTGCTCAGCGGCGAGCAAGAAGTGGAAGCTGCCATGCGGCGGATGTTGGAGCGCGGTGTCAAGACTCTGATTGTCACGTTGGGAGAGAAGGGCTGCCTGGTCGCCCAGGGGACTGAACGGCATCCAATTGCGCCATTTCCGGTGCAAGCGGTGGACACCACCGCGGCCGGTGATGCTTTTGTCGGGGCGTTCGCCGTGGCTTGGGCGGAAGGGAAATCTTTGGTCGAAGCTGCGCGCTGGGGAAACGCTGCTGGAGCTTTGGCAGCCACGCGGGCGGGCGCGCAGCCCTCTCTGCCAACCCGCCAAGAAGTCTTGAAGCTGCTTTAGAGCAGACGGTGCGCTTTGGGGAAGTGGTTTTTGATTTTTTTATCCGCCACTCTTCCCCAGCCTAGCGGGTAGGTGTCGACACAGATAGGTAGCCACCCCCGATGGTCGAAAATAGCGCGTTCCTTATGCGAGAAAAACGATTCTTGCAGAACCTCTCCACTCAGATACTTGAGGATTGCCGGGTGATCGGCGGCTAAATTAAGTTTGATGGGAAGCTGCTCTTCTCGAAGAGCTAAGAGCAAGGCATGGGAGGGATCGAGACGGTCTGATTTGACTTCCCCCAAGAACCATCCAGGTCTCAGGACGCGTAGCCGCCCAAGGTCAATGGCTTCAGGGGGGATAAAGTAGAGATGATGACCGAAGACCATCAAGCGCAGGGGATCGAGCTCCGCGCTGCAGAGGCAAGCGATCCATTGCTGCAGCATGCGGCGTTGGGTGAGCGGCAACGGATGGATTGCAAAAGGCGAAACCTCGCGCCACTCGCCGCCGCTACGCCGCCGCAGGACGGCAATGAAATGCCCTTCAGGGTAGCCCTGGTGCGGAAATAAGCGATAGACGCCTCGCCAATCGGGGAGGGTCGCCTCGAGCGCCAGCCATTCCGGATGGGCGCGATCAAAAGGCACAATGGATTTCACGTCAACCAGCTCGAAATCTTTATGCTCTTGGAGAAAGCGACCGATGACCCCTTCGTTTTCTTCCGGTGCAAAGGTACAGGTGGAGTAGACCAATCGTCCTCCTGGACGGACTAAACGAGCTGCTTGGGGTAATAAACCACTCTGGCGGTTGGCGCAAGCGCGCACAATTTCGGGTGACCAATCCAGCCGCGCCTCTAGACTGCGTCGGAACATCCCCTCTCCCGAGCAAGGTGCGTCCAGTAACACCCGGTCGAAGAAAGCTCCCCAATGATCTGCTAGTCGATGTGGCGGCTCGTTGGTCACGATGACGTTGCGTGCTCCCCAGCGTTCGAGGTTCTTTACCAGATCCCAAGCGCGCTGCGAATGCAGATCGTTTGCCACCAGCAGCCCTTGTTGATTGAGGCGGCTAGCGATGTGCGTGGTTTTGCCGCCGGGCGCGGCAGCGAGGTCGATTACATGCTCGCTGGGTTGGGGGTCCAAAAGCTCTACGACTGCCATAGCTGAAGGCTCTTGGAGATAATATAAGCCGGCGGCATGGTAGGGATGTTTTCCAGGACGACCTTCACCGCTTACAAAAAAACCCTCGGGACACCATGCAATCGGTTGTAGCTCAAAGGGAGCTTTGGCGAGGAACGCATCGGGTGAAATTTTCAGCCGATTGACCCTTAAACCACTTTGGGGAGGCTGGTGCAGGGTAGAGACGAAAGCTTCGAATTCATCCCCCAACCAGCCTTTCATCCTTTCCAAGAAAAGGGGAGGCAGCTCCATCGCGCTCATGATCGGTGTTCGACAGCCTCATCGCCGATGGCGAGGCGACCGTAAACCCCATTGGCACGTTTGACAGGGATAGGTGAGACGCTGCCTTGAGCCAACCAAGTGCAAAAGGTGTGTTGGAGACTGATGGGGAGGATTTCATCATCGGTTAGGGTGATCATCAGAAAACCTCATTTGTCCATGGTGGATTGTTTTCTTTTATCTTAACACAAAAGCGAGGGAAAAGGCAGCGAAGGCAAAAACGCCCAAATGCTGCAGGGGAGGACATGTTCCCCAAAAATAGTCGACAAAAAAGAAAATTAACCCTTGCAAAACCTTGACAAATTGGAGAAAATATGTAAAATATAAAATATCTAGACAATAACTAGACAATACATATAAAGGAGTTGACCATGAAAAAGATTGCATCCCTCGTTTTCTCTGTGTTCGTTCTTAGCTTTCTGCTCGCAGCTTGCGCTCCGGCAGCTACGCCGATGCCGGAACCAACTGCAACCCCTATGCCTCAACCTACTGCAACCTCCATGCCCGAACCCACAGAGGCGCCAAAGAGCATTGTGGATATCGCCGTTGCTGATGGACGCTTCAACACGCTGGTGCAGGCTGTACAGGCGGCCGGTTTGGTAGAGACTCTTTCGGGCGACGGTCCCTTCACCGTGTTTGCCCCGACGGATGAGGCTTTTGCAAAACTGCCTGCCGGCACGATCGAAGCCCTGCTCGCTGACCCTGAGCAATTAAAGAACGTCTTGCTGTATCACGTCGTAGCCGGAAAAGTGATGTCCGATCAAGCCATGTCTTTGACTGAAGCCGAAATGGTAAATGGCGACAAGGTTAATATCAAAGCTGATATGGGCAAGCTGATGATTAACGACAGCACGGTGGTGATTGCTGATATCGAGGCTTCCAATGGGGTCATTCATGTCATCGATAGCGTCTTGCTTCCTCCCCAAAAAGCCACGATTGTTGATATTGCCAAAGAAGATGGACGCTTTACGACCTTGCTGGCAGCCGTTGAAGCTGCGGGACTGGTCGATACCCTGAATAGCGAAGGTCCTTTCACCGTCTTCGCCCCCACCGATGAGGCGTTTGCAAAGCTGCCGGCTGGTACGATTGAAGCTTTACTGCAAGACATTCCTCAGTTATCCAGCATTCTCCTCTATCACGTCGTGCCTGGCAAGCTGATGGCCGCGGATGTGACAGCAGCAGATTATTTGACCACTGCACAAGGCGAGTCGGTGCGCATCAAAGTTGAGGATGGCAAAGCCTATATCAACGAAGCCCAAATTATCCTCACCGATATCGAAGCCGCCAACGGGGTTATCCACGTCATCGATACGGTTATTCTGCCTGGCAAGACGATTGTCGATGTAGCGATCAATGACGGGCGCTTTACGACCTTAGTTACCGCTCTTCAAGCGGCCAACCTTGTGGAAACCCTGCAGGGTGAAGGTCCCTTCACCGTCTTTGCCCCCACGGATGATGCTTTCGCCAAGCTGCCTGCAGGAACGGTTGAAGCATTGCTCAAAGACATCCCGACCCTGACGAATATCTTACTCTACCATGTGGTGGGTGCGGCGGTCAAATCCGATGAGGTGGTTACCTTGACCAGCGCAGACACCGTCTTGGGCAAGCCCGTGTCCATTAAAGTTGAAGATGGCAAAGTCTTTATCAACGAGGCGCAGGTTGTGATTGTCGACATTGTTACCAAGAACGGGATTATTCACGTCATAGACAGCGTTTTGCTGCCAGAATAATCCAATCCTCTCTCCTCCTTCTCCTCCTCCTTATCCCCGGCGAACTTGTGTGTCGCCGGGGAACTTTTAACCCCTAGCTTAACCCTTCTTCTTGATTTAGGAGAATGAGAAAAGCATCTACAATGCGAGGGTCGAAATGTTTGCCTTTTTGCTCTTCTAAGTATGCCAAGGCTTGCTGCTTTGTCCAGGCTTTTCGGTAAGGGCGATCGCTGGTCAGTGCATCCCAGACATCGACGATGGCAAAAATGCGCGCTGCGAGAGGGATTTCCTCCCCCTTCAAGCCGCGCGGGTAACCGCTTCCATCCCACTTTTCGTGATGACAGTAGGGGATATCTAGAGCAGAATGTAAGAAGGGGATGTTTTCGAGCATCTGCAGGGCAAAGACGGGATGCTGGCGCATCAGTTGCCATTCAGCTTCATTAAGTGGTCCTGGCTTTTGCAAAAGCGCATCGGGGATGGCCATCTTGCCAATGTCATGCAACAAGGCGCCGCGTCGCAGGTTATTTAGTTGCTGTTCCTCTACGCCAAGCCGACGGGCGAGCTTCAATGCCATCTCGACCACGCGGCGGCTGTGTCCTTCGGTCTCCATGTCGCGAAATTCCAACGCTTTTGCCCATCCTTCGATGGTGGCATCATACGCCTGTAAGAGTTGGAAATTGAGGTTTTGCAGGTCGTTGAACAGGCGGGTGTTATCGATAGCAATGGCAGCTTGACCGGCAAGGGCTTCCAAAAACGCCAGCCATTCGGCGGTAGGTTCTAGGAATTGCCGGTGATAGATTTCTAGAACCCCGATGACATTGCCTTTCGCGATCAAAGGCACACCGAGATAAGAGAGAAAATGCTCATCGCGAAAGTTGGGTGAGCGTTCGAAAACTTTGGCAAGTTGATTCCCATCGAAGACCGAGATGATTCTGCGTTCTAGGGCGGCGAGACCGGCAAAACTTTGTCCTAAGCGAATCTCGGAATGTTGAAGGGCTGAAGTCCGAAAACCTTGGCCAGCGACGAAATGCAAACTTTGCGTCTCAGGGCGATAGAGCAAAACTGCTGCAGCATCGACCTGCAATTGTTGCAAAACGTGACCGAGTAAGATCTCTAAGGTCAGTTGTAAATCCAGGCTGCTGCTAATGGCTTGGTCTATTTGACGCATGGAAGAGATGTGCTCCAGCCGCCGCTGCGCAGATTGGAATTGATAGGCATTATCGATGGCGATGGCGGCCTGGCTGGCGAAAGCAATCAACAATCCTTCGGTTTGCCGAAAGGCGCTGGGCTGTTTGCTGTATAGATGCAACACCCCAAGGTTCTGTCCCTTGACCGTCAGGGGTAGACTGGCAAAAGAGCGAATTCCTGCTGAAATCAGAGCCGGGTTGATGGTTTGGGGGGCGTCTTTTGCAGGGGTTGGCTCAAAGCGTCCGTCTTGTGTGACGGTATCGGCGATCACGGCTGTTTGGTTTTGGAGCACCCAATGGGTGAGTCCATCTTGCCGAATACGAACCTTTAGCGAGGCATCAACTATCGAATCTTCCGCATGTTGCCTGATGTGCCCTTGTTCATCGACCAAGACAATCCCGCCATAATCGGCTTGGGTAAGCCGTTTGGCGAGGGTGATGATCTCGTTGAGGACTTGGTTCAAGTCGAGGGAGGCGGTAACAATTTGACAAGCCCGCGAGAGCGCATCCAATTGTTCCATCCTGATTTGTAGGTCCTTTTCGAATTCCACTCTCTCGGTGATGTCGGTGATGAACCCCTCGAGTGCAATCACCTCTCCGCTAGGGTCAAAGACCGCCTCTCCTTTTTCCCAGACCCACTTTTGCCTGCCCTCGGCGGTCAAAATGCGGTAGGTTATTTGAAAGGGTCGCCGTTCGGCGATCGCCTGCTGCACGCTTTCCCAGACCATCGTACGGTCTTCGGGATGAATCAAACTGGCATAAGAATGCCTTGTGTTGCCAATCAGCTCCTCGGCTGGATAGCCGGTCAGACTGAGACAACCGGCGCTAATGAATTCCATCGTCCACTTTGGATCGTTCTTGCAACGATAGGCAATCCCCGGCAGGTTATTGAGCAAAGTGGCTAACTGACGGCGGCTTTCTTGGATTTGGCGTTCCGCGTCTTTGCGGGCGCTGATATCGCGCGCCACAATCAAAATTTGTTGATCTTTGCCCTCTACAAGGAAAGGGGTTGAATGGACTTCCATGGGCACCCACTTGCCATCCCGATTGACGAATTCGACCTCGTAGGTTAGGGTTCTTAAGTCGCCGGCTAATCGAGCGGCAAGTCGGTTTTGGAGATCAGGCAGATATTTGGGAGGAATGAAATCTAAGATGCTTCTGCCGATGATCTCTTCTGCCTTAAAGCCGGCGAAATCTAGTCCAGCTTGGTTGACATAATGAATCACGCCCTGCATGTCGTGTAAGAGAATTACATCGCGGGTTGTCTCTGCCAGCAGACGATACTTTTCTTCGGACTCGCGCAGGGCTTGAGCGACCTTAGCTTGGCTTTCGGCTAGGTCCAAGCTGTGCAGCGCAAAGGCGAGATCCCCTGCCACTTCCTCGAGCAAGGATTGCTCCTCTGCTTCGTCAAGGAATTCTCGGGGGAGCCAAACGGTCAGCACCCCATAGGTACGATCTTCGTAGCGTAAGGCGATGCTCATTGCCCTTTGGTCTGGGTGCTGCTTGGCTAACGGTGTGTGGGCAAAATCGGCCGCTGGGTCGTTGGCAACCACGACTCCCTTTTGACCTAAGGCTTGCCTTTCGATGGCTGTCAGTTCGCCCCGCCGCAGTTTGGGGTGGAGTTCTGCAAAGTCTTGATCCCAGCCGGCTTGCACCACATTTTCGACCAGACCTTCTTCGGTGAAAGTGACGATCCATGCGCAGGAGTATCCCCCGCTTTCCAGCAGGATTTGGCAGGATTTTAGCAGCAGCGCTTGGCGATCTTTTTCGCGCACGATCAATTGATTGACGTTGCGGATGGCGCGCAAGACCCGATTGAGATAACTGGCTTTTTCTTCAATCAACTGAAGGTTGGCGAGCGCTTCGATGCGGGCGACAAATTCCCGCATCGGGATGGAGCGTAAAATGTAACTATCGGCACCACATTCCATCCCCGCGGATTGAGTTTCCGAAGAGGTCTCAGCAGTACCTAATAGAAGGATCAGCGGGTGTCTGGGGCTGGCTTCGGCTTTGAGCATCGTGCCCAATTCCCCGCTTTGGGCGTTCAACAAAGTGTCGCTGAGCAGGATAATTTGCGGGCGACTGGATTTGATCAGTGGTAGAGCATCGCTGACAGTGCTGGTTTCGATTACCTCCATCGAGGCTTGGCGCAATGTTTCTGCTATTCCACCGCGCAAAGTCGGATCATCTTCGATAATCAGGATACGATAAGGTGAATGGCTGCGCGCCATAGCTTCCAAGTGCTTTTAGTCCATATTAAAGTTTAGACCTAGTTTAGGGCAATGCAAAGGGACAATCCGTGTCAGACAGGGAAGAGATTTGCATTAACTCAAGCTTAGGTACTTTTAATTTTACACCCAATTGCCCCTTTGTGTATGCTTTGTAAGTTTGTAATGGAGAGCAACATCGAATAGCTTGTTCGTCAATTGCAGCAGTTCTCATTTACCGATCGAAATGGATTGGGCAGCGATTTGCACAGGCAGATTGGGGGTGAATTGCCAATATCGAGCAAAGTCATCCGCTGCAGCGCTAGAGCTGGCAAGCACATTTTGTGCCCAGCGATAACCGATCGTCTGATAGAGCAGCGCGACTTGGATAGTGAGCGGCATCTGAGCTTGGCTGACATCGACCTCAACGGAAAGCAAATCACGGCCGCCGAGGAAGTTGGCATCCTCAAGCGCGGCTCCATGCACGGCAATGTGGGCAGGGGCGGTTTGTTTCTCAAAACCTTTGGGTAGCAAGCGGTTATCCTTGAGATAGGTAGAGGCGTGGAGTTGCAGGGTGGTTACCTTGCCGTTGATGTCCTGCAGGATGCTCTCGTAAATCTGAACTTCTTCCGGGGAACGGATGAGGTCATAATGCGGTTCAAAGGCTGTGGGGTCGGTATCGTTATCGTTTCCGAAAATCCGCCCTTGAGAGTCGGTAGCACCCGACTCGAAGATTGGCTTTCCTTGAGAGTCGGTGATGACGATATGGAGCCAAGCCCGCCGCGAGGGAAAGCTGGTTGGGAATTTATGCCCAGTGAGCACGTCAATAGAGACGTCAAAGCTCAGGATACCGTTTTCGAGTTGGGGATTCAGGATTTCTAGAGCTGCAGTCTGGGTCTGCAGGAAGACGAGCGTTTCGGCGATAGTGTCGCGAAAGTGTTCAGTATCCGCTTCGACACCCAATTCACTCCCAAAGTTGTTGAGCAGGCTTAACATGTAGGCGTTTCCGCCGACGAAATTGTGCAGGGTGACTGCAGGGTAGGTGGTTTTAGGGGTGAGATTAGATATGGGCAGCTCTTCCTCTGCCCGAGAGAGATGACAATCTTGGCAGGAACGCTGTTGGACTTGATCAGATGCTAGCCATTCGCTGAAGGGGGTTTGTTCGGGGAACGTGTCTTCCCCTTGGCTCAGTGAACCATCTGCTTGGATGTAGTTGAGATAAAGTTCGTGACAGGAAGCACACAGCGAGGACTCACGAATATGCTCACTTTCGACCGGTTCGTAACCCGAAGCACCGACCATCATCGAGATACTTTGGCGAGACATGGGGAAGGGTCCATATAACTTGCGTTGGCCATACGGCGTAGTCAAGTCGATGTCTAGGTCACCGCTGTGGCGCAGCACATTTTGATTGACGGGCGGGATTTGATGACAGACGGTACACGAAACGCCATCCATAGCAAGCGAGAAATCGGGGTGTTGCGGCTGGAGAACGCTTTGATCTCCTACTAGATAAATTGCTTGTCCTCTGGCTAGCGCGCTAAAGCGTGCCATGGGAGTGTGACAGGTAGCACACTTTTCTTGAATCGCCGATTGGTATTCAGGGGCATTTTCTAATTCAAAGGCGAGGCTGGCATGAAAATAGGGATCACGGGCTGAATTTGCCATCATGGTAGGTCGCCAAGCCTCAGCCGGCGAAAAGTCAACTCCACGTTGATCACGAATGTTCTGGTGGCAGGCGATACAACTGCCGGCGGTGGCAAACCATTCATTTCTTGCATTGCTCAGGCTGGTTTTGCGGGTGTCTTCGATCAATTCGAAGGGTGAAGTTGCCGTTTGCGAGTCGGCCGGGGAAGCGGATTGCGTGGCTGATCGAGAGGACGTCAACCCTCCTCGACAAGCACTGAGCAATGGAAGGATAAAAAGGAAAATTAGAGTTTTCGTTTGAAAGCGCATTGTGGGTTATCCTTGAAGATCTCTCAGGCAGTCTATTTTTTCCCCGAAGCTGGATCGTTACCTAGGCGAGGGTAGGAGCCTAAGATGCGTAAACTCAGGGCATATTCGGATAAGTTATCCAAGGCGTGTTTGACTTTTTCTTCGGCAATCGAGCCACGAAAGTCGATGTAGAACAAATACTCCCATGGCGCGCCGACTAGCGGGCGGGATTCGATCTTGGTCAGATCAATATCCCGCAGGGCGAAGACGCTCAAGGCTTTGAAGAGGGCCCCAGGAATATTGCGCAAGGTGAAGACAATCGAGGTTTTTGCCTCCCCTTGAGGTTGAATCGGGTGTTTGGCTAAGACCAGAAAACGGGTGTAGTTTGCCGGGTTGTCCTCGATCCCCTCTTGCAGGATTTGCATTCCGTAGATTTGAGCTGCCCAATTGGAGGCGATGGCTGCTAAGCTGGGATCGCCGCTTTCCTTAACGATTTTTACACTGCCGGCCGTGTCATAAACGGCTTCGGTTTGCACGCCGAGGGCGCGCAAGTATTTTTCGCACTGGGCAATGCCTTGCGGGTGGCTGATCACTTTGCGTATTTCTTTCAACGTTGCTTGAGGTAGACCGATTAGGCAATGACGGACACGTAGGGCGTATTCGCCGACAATGACCAATGGGTGTTCGAGCAGGAGATCGTAATTACGGTGCAGGCTGCCGGTAACCGAATTTTCGATCGGCAACATGCCGCGTTGTGCTTCATCTTGTTCAATCTTCTGAAAGACTTCCTCAAAGGTCTCACATGGAATGGCTTGAGCTTGCTTGCCGAAGATTTCAAAAATGGCTGCTTCTGAGTATGCGCCGGGGGCGCCTTGATAGGCAACTTTCATGGGTGTTTATCTCCTCTGCGTAGAAACTTAGGCTGAAGCTAATTATAAAAGAGCTTGCTAAAAAAGGGATCAGGTATCCGACTTTGCTTGTCGCTTGCGTGACTGGCGCAGATGGCGAACGGCTTTGAAAGCTGATCTCATGGTCAGTAACGGTGATGGGTTTGTTTGAACAGTGTTGAGTCAAAAAAAGCCATCAATTCGGTTACAATGAGAATCAGGAAGTCAACTCGAAAGGAGATTGACAAGCTCAGTTCTGGCGGTAATCTCCCTATACAAGATCATCGCTCCGCGGAGCAATGATTTGATCGTTTTTTGTCTAAAGAATACAAGGAGAAGTATGTCCAAAGAGATACTTGGCTATATGAAACTGGAATGGACTTGCCCGCGCTGTAACAGCCGCAATCCTGGTCCTCAAAAGACTTGTTTGAGCTGTGGCGCTCCGCAGCCCGAAAACGTCGCCTTTCATCTGCCCGAGAAGCAGGAACTGATCGAAGATGAACATGAGATCGCTGAAGCCAAAAAGGGAGCAGATATTCATTGTCCCTATTGTGGGGCGCGCAATCCCGCTGATGCTCAGGTTTGTGCTCAGTGTGGGGGTAGTATAGCGGAAGGTATCAAGCGTCAGAGCGGGGAGGTGTTAGGTGCCTTTCAGCCTGATGCACAGGTGTCGCCGATCTTCTGCCCTAGCTGTGGGGCGGAGAACGATCCACAGGCGTTGAAATGTGCTGGCTGCGGAGCTCCCTTACCGCGCCAATACCCTGAGCAAACAGCCACTCCTAAGAAAGGAAAGTCGAAGTTTGGATGGGTGATCGCTGCTGCAGGGCTGTTCTTGTTGTTGGCTTGCGGGCTTTTCTTTGTGCTGGCTTCTCGAACCAGTGGGGTCGAAGCTACGGTAAAGGATGCTTATTGGCAATCCAGCGTGGTTGTCGAAAGCCTGCGTCCCATAGAAAGGGCCGATTGGAGCGAGTCGATACCTGATCAAGCGACCGTTTTGCAATGTAATCCCAAGGTGCATCACGTCCAAGAAGAAGCTGTCCCGAATGCCAATAAGGTCTGCGGCACGCCGTATACGGTGGATACTGGCGGAGGTTATGCGGAGGTGGTTCAAGATTGTGTGTATGAAGTCCTCATGGATTATTGCACTTATACCGTACTGGAATGGCAAACAGTGGAGACGCTGACCCAAAGCGGGCAGGATTTACCCCCTGTCTATGCTCCATTCAACCCTGCTTCCGATCAGCGCATTGGGGAGCAAAAAGTTGCCTATATCTGTGTATTTGATAGCTCTAAAGGAGAATTCCGCTATACCACCACAGACGAGAACTTCTATCGCCAGTGTACTCCCCAAAGCAAATGGGTCTTGGAGATCAACTCTTTCGGTCAGGTGGTTTCAGCTCAAGTAAAATAAAAGTTGGGGTTGGAGACGAAATGAGATGAAGGGGCTTATAAGTGGATCAGATTCGCCCATTTATGCTTGCTGTGTGACTCGGAGTCCTTTCATCCTTCGTACTCCCCTTTTTTCTTAAACAAAAAAAAACCGCCTCCCCATTGTGGGAAGGCGGTGAACTATAACTTACGCTTCGAATACCGACTGCGGCAACATGCCTTCCAAGATCATCTCCAATGCCATGGTGTGGCTACAGCGGCCGCGCGATTGGAAAAAATCGCAATCACAGCGCCAAACACCATTTTCTAGGTGAACCGTGTGGGGGTTGTTCTCGCCCTCAAACGTGACGGTCAGGGTTTCGAAACGAATGCGGTCGCGTTGCTCGGCGTACCGCTTTGCCTTTTCGATCTTCCCGATCATCCCATAATCCATAGTTTAGCTCCTTTCCTCTGCCCAGAATGCGCAAAAGCACGCGCCGTGACGCGTGCTTTTCCTGCTAAAAGAAAAATTTTTCCATACTCCTAAGCGCAATACCTTCATTCCCTTTCAGTATATACGGGATTAAGTTGAAAGTCAATCAAAAAAGCGAAAATTCATCAATCCTTAATCCACGCTCGCGGCCGTCAAAGATTTAGCGCTTGCTGCGTGGGCGCTCGCGACGGTCGTCGCGCAGGAAGAGACTGAGCGCTACCGAAACGATGGAAACCACGAGCGAGCCGAAGAAAGCAGCCCAGAAGCTATCCACGGTGAAACCAACCCCGAAGATCTCGCCAATCCGACCCGCCAACCAGAATAAAAAGGTGTTGATCAGCAAGGTGAACAAGCCTAAGGTCAACAGAATTAGAGGACAGGTCAAGAGCTTGAGCAGAGGTCCGAAAAAGGCATTCACCACCCCGAAAATCAAAGCCAGGATGAGGATAGCTAGCCAGCCGGTGGTTTCAGGATGAATACCGGGTACGATCCGAATCGCTACGTACAAAGCTACAGCATTGATCAACAGACGTATCAGAAAACGAGGCATAGAATTATTCCTTTAACCTTCTAATTTGTAACCGCAATAGTTGGCGAGCCAAGCGCATCATTACGGGTCGGTGTTTATCCTCCATCCACCGATTTGCGAAAGCAATTAGTGTGGAAACATCTGTTCGATGACCGATGGACAGGATCAAAGGATTTTTGCGAGTTTTAGGGTTTTTAGCATAAATCGCTATCCCAACAATCCCATCATCATCGGTTACCCAATCAATAAGGGGCATTTCGCTGGGCTGGAGCTTATTGCCGGGCAACAGAGTTTGTGCGCAGCCGATGGTTGGATAATCTAACAGCACGCCAAGATGACTGGCTAAGCCAAAACGGCGTGGGTGTGTCAACCCATGACCATTCACTACTATTACGTTTCCAACCAAGTTTAGTTGCGCAAGGGTCGCTAAGATTGCTGGGGCTTGGTGGAAAGCCAAGAATTCTCTGTGGTATGGAAAGGTTAGCGGAGCAGATCCTTCCCTGAAGTCAATATTGGGCACACCAGTGTGGTCGGTCGTTACGGCAACGGCAAAAACCCGATCCTCAAAGTTCCCTGCGGCGACGGCCGTTGCACTCTTTAGAAGCTCCTCGGGCAAGGGCGAGATGCTAACCAGTTGGCGGTATTGTTCCTGAATCTCTCGTGCCTCCTTTAGGGAGACATTCCAAGGATGCTGAATGCGGGGATTTAGGTCCATATTATCTCCTTTCTCTAATAAGCTGAAAGTGTGCCCGCCTGACGGGCGGTTCGTTCTGCCAGCCGATAGATGCGATAGCCAAGGATCGGCATGAATACGCCGAAGAGGGTGACGATGACCAATTCAACTTCAAAGGCTGCCAGCTCCGGGTAACCGGGTGGGAAACCCATTAACGTCGAGCGAAAGGCATCCACGCAATACGCATTGGGCAAGAGACGGGAGAAGAAGCGCAGGAAAGGGGGCAGAGCCGAAAAGGGGAAGAAATTGGCACATAGAATCAGAAAGATAAACTGTAAAAAATTGGCTGCAGTTTGGGCAGCTTCTTTGATGCGGATGGTTAGTGCAGCAAAGGCAAAGCCGATGCCAAAGGTGCCGCTCAGAGACATCAGCAAGAGATAAAGACCCAGCAAAGGATTTTTCAGCGGCAATTGACCGATCATTGAACTCATCAAGATTGCCGCGGCAATGCTCAATAATCCGGTCCACAACAGGGTGTTGGTGACGCGGGCGATCAAATTGAGGAATTTATTCGCCGGTGAGAGATAGAGTTGTTCCAAAGTGCCTTGCACTTGCTCGTGGCGGATATTATATCCGATCGTCCACAAAGTATCGCTCAAGAACATAAAGAGGATCAAGCCATAGATCACCACCCCAGAATAGCTGAAGTCGCTTGCCTCACTTGAACCGTTGGATGGATTGCGAAAGCCGGAAAACATCAACCCGCCCAAGGTGAAGATGGCAACAATCAGGAACACTTGACCAAAAGAGGCGACAAATTCTACTGGGTAACGGCTGAGAATGGTCAGTTCTTTGCGCGCCATCGCCCAGAAGGTATACCAATGGACTTGGATCTTTGCAAGGATCGGGTGATTTGTCTTAAAACTGTCCAACACCTTCGTTCCTTCTGACGTTGTTTTCAACGCGGGTGAACACCCACGCCCCCAAAAGAGGCGCAAGGAGCATGAAGCCCCATAATACGGCAAGGTCTAGGTACCATTCGCCTAGAAAGAAACCTACTCCCAATAAAGCGGAACGCACGCCATTGGTCATCCAGGTGGGCGGAAACAAGAGCGCAATGGCTTTGAGCAAGGGTGGAAAGATGGTGATGGGGAAGAAAACCCCCATCAGAAAGCTCACCCCCCATTGCATTAATCCCACCAAGGCGTTCGCCTCTTTTACTTTTAGAATAACTGCTCCGTAAAGCAAGGTCAATCCATACAGAGGGACAAAGCCTACCAAGATAAACAGCAGCGCCAAACCTAACTCACCTTGCAGCGGATTGAAGCGCAAGATCAAAGCCCCAAGGAAATAGGCGGTCAGGGCTGCAAACAGGGCTCGCCCACAGCTATACAAAGCGGTTCCGGCTGCCACCCAGATGCGGTGCACGGGCGCTAAGTAAAGGGCTTCTAAGGTTCCCGACTCTTGTTCCCATCGCAGCCAGTAGGCGATATGCCAAAAGGCAAAAGAGACAATGGTGAACACGCTAGAGCCAATGAGAAGATAAGCCACATAGTTGGGGGTGCCGGTATTGCGTTGAAAGGCGGCGGCCGCGTTTTCTTCACCACCAGCGCGCCCGAGCAAGATCGGCATGGCAGCAAAGACAATGGGAATGAAGGTGTCCAAGAGGAGTTGCCCTGGGTAGCGGGTGATGGTCAACAAGCGCATGTGCGCGCTTGCTAAGATAATGGAGAAAATGGATCGCCAGTTGGGACGGTTCATGCGCGCACACGAGTGTCTTCAGCTAAAGTTCGCCCGGTTTTAGCGATAAAAACGTCCTCCAACGTTGGCTCTTCGGGGGCAACGCGTTGAATCCGGGCGTTATTTTCGGTGAGCACGCGGATCAAATCCGGCAGGATATCACAACCTTGCTCACTGACAACGGTCAGCAGGGTGGCACCGTTCTTTACCGAACGCGTGGCACGGCTGATGTCGGGTAAACGAAGCACCTGCTCGACAGCCTGAGCGGAGATGACACCTTCGATATGGATAACTCGCTCTGAGTTTAGGGAGGTTTTTAACTCCTCTGGAGTCCCAAGAGCTAAGAGTTCGCCTCGATCGATGATCGCCACGCGTCGACAGAGCGCTTCTGCTTCGGACATAATATGGGTGGTGTAAATCACCGTTTTGCCATGCTGATTAAGCTGACGCACAATGGCGCGCAATTCGCTTGCAGAGGGAACATCGAGCGTATTGGTCGGTTCATCTAATACCAGCAGGGGAGCATCTTGAATCAGCGCTTTGCCGAAGGCGAGCTTCATCTTCTGACCGGAGGAATAGGTCTCGACAGTGCGGTCGGCAATGTCTTCTAATTGAATGAGACGCAGGATTTCAGCGGCGCGCTCTTTGCGCTTCCTGGGAGGCAGATGGTATAGGGCGGCAAAATATTCGAGGTTTTCACGTCCGGTTAGCTTCCAATACAAACCGCGTTCTCCCATCAACATGCAACCCACCGTGGCGCGCACCTGATTCTCGTCTTTTGCGGCATCGAAGCCGTTGACCAAAACCCTACCAGCAGTCGGAAGCAGCAGGGTGGTTAGAATTTTTATCAATGTAGTTTTTCCCGCGCCGTTCGGTCCGAGCAAGCCGAAGATTTCCCCTTCTTCGACTTCAAAAGAAACGTCATTCAGGGCGCGCACTTCGATTTTTTGAGAACGAAACAACCCTTTGCGCTGACGCACCGTGTATACTTTAACCAGATTCTCGATGATCAGCGGTTTTGACATAGCCTATCCATTAGCTGATAACCTCACAGTCAATTGCTTTATTTATACTACGGATTCGATGGCAAAAGGGTTCAACTTTAAACCTGTGAAACGGGTCTCAGAGACTGGGAAATTCAGATGCCGTCTGCGCTGAGCGGTTGAGAAGGAATGACGATGGCTGGTCTGTATTTTCGTTGGCTTGGAGTTGGTGGCGTGCAGTTGCGCTATGGAAAAAAAATCCTCTTAGTTGATCCTTTCTTGACCCGCCCGTCGCTCAGGGAAGTTATCTTTCACCGTTTAGAGTCGAATCTTGATCTCCTGCGGGACGAGATACCCCGTGCAGATGCGATTTTCATCACCCATGCACATTATGACCACTTGATGGACGCGCCCGCTATTGTTAAACAGACAGGAGCGGCCGTGTATGGTTCGAACAACGTGGTCAAGTTGCTGCTTGCCGCTGGCTTGCCTGCGGCAAAGTGTGTCCTTATCCAAAATGGCGATTGTTTCGACCTCGACCCTTTTCAGGTTGAGGTTATCGAAGGGAAACATATCTCATTCCCCTTCTTTACACCGAAGCCTTTGCCACAGACCGTCAATGCCCCGCAGCGGGTTTGGGATTATCAGATGGATGCCTGCTTTAGTTTTTCGATTTTGCTTGCTGAGACTTCGATCTTGATTTGGCACAGCATGGAGGCGAAAGGAGCTGTTCCAGCTCAGGTGCTCCTTGTCGATGTTGAGATGCCGTTTTCGACGGTTGAGTTGCTGCTTCAGATCGTCAATCCAAGGATAGTGATTCCCATTCACTGGGATGATTTCTTCCGTCCTCTATCAATGCCACTGAAAACCTTCTTTCGACCTCCCGAAAAGGGCTTTTTCCACCTCGGACGATTGGAGGTAACTGCTTATGTTCGACGATTTCAGCAGCTTCTTCCTGCTGGCAGGGTTTACCTTCCAGAGCGGCTCAAGGAGATCAATTTGAGTTCACTTTTAGGGTGATTTTTGGGTCTATCATTCCTCTAAATTTTAGGGTCTCGATACGGGCTGACGCCCTACTCGACCCGCAGCCCTCACCCTTCGACAGGCTCAGGGCGGCGCCCCCTGCCCGTCTCTTGCACTGCGGGCGAGGCAACCCTCACCCCCTGCCCCTCTCCCGCACTGCGGGCGAGGGGAGTTCGATTTGCGGGTTGAGTAGCGAAGCGTATCGAAACCCGCCGTCTTGGGACTCTATACGGGCTGACGCCCTACTCGACCCGCATCGCTATGGTTATTGGGAATGGTCATCATTTTGAGATGGAAACGAATCTGCTTTTCGAAAAAACCATCCTTTGATCTATTTTAGAAGTATAATTTTGTTATACTCATAACTTTGTGTTTTCCACCATGTCATTTGAGTACAATTCCAAATAAGGAGTAGAACCATGGCGAAGTTAGAAGATGTCGAAGGTATTGGCCCCGCTTATGCTGAAAAACTGCGCCAAGCAGGAGTGCGTTCAAGCGATGCTTTTCTAAAACTCGCAGCAACCCCCAAGGGACGGGAAGAGCTGGCTCAGAAGAGCGGCATCAGTGAAAAATTGATTTTAGAGTGGGCGAACCACCTTGATCTCTATCGAATCAAAGGCGTTGGTTCAGAGTACTCTGACCTGCTCGAGGAGGCAGGGGTGGATACCGTGGTCGAATTGGCGCAACGCAACCCAGAAAACCTATATCAAAAGCTGGTCGAAGTGAACAACGCCAAAAAGTTGGTGCGTAAAATGCCCATCCAATCCCAAGTGGCAGATTGGGTTGAACAGGCGAAAAAACTGCCTCGCCTCCTACAACACTAAACAAAAAAACTGCTTAGGGGGTGTCCCTTTCACCGCCGAGCACGCAGCGATCTGAGAAACAAAAACTCACCCGATCGCTGTGATTGGTTCATCTCCGCATCTCGGCGTTCTCTACGGTGCGAAGTCCCTGATGCGCTGAGTAATGACTCCTGACCTAATAATTTTGTAAGCAGGGGGAGCAATTGCTTGGAGATTTGGGGGGTAATGGCTATAATGAGCCTAGAAAGCTGAGGCCAAGATGTTCGACGTACGAACCAATTTTTTTGAAAATAAACTGCTCTTCCTTGCCAAAGGGAAAATGGATGCCAATGAGAGCCGGGCGATGTGCGAGGCATTGTTGAAAAATGCTCGCAAATTACAACCCGGTTTCATCTTCATTTCGGATATCCATGACTTGGAGCCTTTGCCCGAAGAGGGACGTTTGGAATTGCAAAAGACAATGCAAGCCCTTGTAGACGCAGGGATGGGAGCTGAAATCCGCGTGATTTCGGATAAAGCGATCATTGCTGCTAATCAATTCCAACGCACCTCGCGCGCCGTGGGGTATACTGCAACGGAAGTACGCACCATTCAGGAAGCAGAACGGCTGGTAGATCAACTGGTTAGTTAGTTTTTGGTGCAAAACGCGCTCCTGAGTGCACTTATTCCCGACATAAGAAATCGCACCTTACCAACTGATCAGGCTCT
>FWPV01007417.1_pt1 | contig 19910 bp, 16 predicted proteins | sample 2228371 | NCBI WGS metagenome assembly FWPV01 (sample SAMEA103939776, study PRJEB20133) | metagenome | reverse complement strand
CCTGAGTTTATCCTCTGGCACGTCAAAAGTGCATAACAGGCTCTAGAAGAACTTGACCACGATATCGCTGATGATGTTGGCGGCGGTATCACTGCTGCCGACGGCGTGCAGCATATGGCGGTAAATCTCGCGCAGTTTGAGCATCCGCACCACATGCCCCAGGTCCTGCGGCCCCTGGAAGAGCTGGGCCAGGGCGGTGGCATACAGTGTCTCCATCCGGTTGTCGATCTGCTTGGCCCGCACGGCGTGATCTTCGGCGACGCCGGGGTGGTGCTCCAGGCGCTGCATGGCCAGATTCAGTTCGGCGGCGGCGTCGTTGAGCAACTCAGCCATTTCCAGCAGATAGTCGTTAGGCCGTACCTCCAGGATGTCCATCTCGTTCACGACCGAGTACATGTAGTCCAGCACGTCATCCAGCGCGCGGGACAGGGCGAAGATATCCTCCCGGTCGATGGGCGTGACAAAAGAACGGTTCAGTTCATCGATCAGGATGCGCCGCACTTCGTCTGCCTGCTTCTCGATGGCGCGCAGGGCCTGAGCGTTGCGGTTGCTGGGCTTGCGCATATAGGTGACCAGCGCCTCGCCACCCTGCACCAGCAGCGCCGATTGTTCCGTCAGGCGCAGGAGGAAGTTGTTATGGCGTTGTGGCAGCACTGCACGGATTCGTTCCTTGACCCTGTCGAGGGGGGAGTTCATGATCCGGTTACTCCTTGCGGTTCAACGATCGGCTTGTCTGCTAACCCCGGAGACAAAAACAGCGGGGCACGGCGTCGGAGTGCTGCCGAAGTCACCCGCGAATTTTAAGATTACGTTAAATCCCTGCTTCTTTTTTAACACATCAGAGCGTGAAATTCAACTGGCAAAACCGCTACGTTGTCCTTTCCCCTGGAGCGCGACGCCTGCTATCCCGACAACCACTGGAGCAGGCTGTAGATCAACGCGCTGACCAGCGCTGCCAGCGGGATGGTCAGCACCCAGGCGACCAGGATGTGGCCGAAGACATTCCAGCGTACCATCCGGGCGCGCTCCGCCGCGCCAGCGCCGACGATCGACGAGCTGACCACCTGCGTCGTGCTGACCGGCCCGCCCAGCAGCGATGCGCCCAGAATCACCCCGGCGGATGCTGCCTGCGCTCCCAGACCGTGGATCGGGCGGATCTTGTAGAACTTCCGGCCCAGAGTATGGATCACTCGCCAGCCGCCCAGCAACGTGCCCAGCGCGATCGTGCCCGCGCAGATGGCAATCACCCAGGTCGGAACCTCAAAACGATCGATGATGCCAGCAGCGAGCAGGCCCAGGGTGATGATGCCCATCGTCTTTTGCGCGTCGTTGGTACCATGCGCCAGCGCCAGCGTGGTTGAGGTCAGCAGCTGCCCGCGTCGGAAGGTGACATTGACCCGCGGCGACGACCACGATGCCAGCAAACGCAGCAGACGCACCATCAGGTATCCCGCCATCATCCCCAGCGGCGGAGAAATGAACAACGCCACGAGCACTTTGGTCAATCCGTCCAGGCGCACGGCCTCAAGCCCATAACCGGCCCACACCGCGCCGATCATCCCGCCGATCAGGGCGTGCGATGAGCTGGAGGGAATACCCAGTGTGAAGGTCAGGATATTCCATACAACGGCTCCTGCCAGCGCTGCGACCACCACCGGGATGGTCATGGCGTTCTGCGCGATGACCTCACTGCCGACGGTGTGGGCTACCGCCGTCCCGAAGATGAACGGCCCGGCGGCATTGGCGGTCGCCGCCAGCACCAGGGAGGCGCGCGGCCCCAGCGCCCGCGACGAGATCACCGTAGCGACCACATTGGCCGAGTCCATCAGGCCGTTCCAGAAGTCAAACAGCAGGGCGATGCCGATCAGCACGATCACTTCCGTGGGCATAAGGCGCTTTTCTCCGTCCTCCGAAGTGCGGCGCGGGCGCTGGCCCGCCAGAGCAACAGCAGTATAGCAGAAAGCATCAATTTTAAAAATATGTTAAGCAAATCACATAAGCTTAAAAATTACCGGTTGCCGTAGTCCCGCGGGAAGGTGCCTCTGGCTCTCTGCCTCTGGCGGTTCAGCATCCGGGTGAATGCGCGACTCTGGCCGGAGAAACCAAGCGGATCGCTTGCCCCGACCTGCTTTCACGCTTACAATGATCTGCGAAAACCTTCAAAAATCTGCAAATATCCTGCCGGTGGCCGGGGCGTGAGATCGTAACTCACGGCCTTGCGGCCAGAGTCGGCAGAGAGGAACGTATCGTGCCATGGCCAAACAGATTCCCTCCGCTGAATGGGTGAGCCTGCAGGAAGCGGCCGATCTGCTGGGCGTTCACCCGGCCACCGTCCGCAACTGGGCTGACCGCGGCGATCTGCCTGTGCACCGGACGCCGGGCGGGCACCGCCGCTTTCGCCGCGCCGACCTGTTACAGTGGCTGGAGACGCGCCAGGCGCCGCCGCCTGCCGAAGTCCAGATGCTGATCCAGAGCGCCCTGGGCCGCGCCCGCCTGCATATCAGTGAGGGATCGATGCAGGCGATGGCGTGGTATGCCAGCATGGACGATGAAGCCCGCCAGTCGATGGCGCAGCGGGGCCGGGCGATGCTGGAGGCCCTGCAGCAGTACCTGGTCGATGGCCCGGAAACGGATCGTACCGCCAGTATCCAGCACATGGGGGAAGAGTATGCGCGTTTCCTGATCGGGCAGGGCCTGACCTTCAGCCAGGCCATCGAGGGCTTCACTGTCTTCAGCGATTTCCTGCATGAAGCCGCGCTCAATATTGTGGAAGTCATCAACGTCCGCTCGTCGACGGAATGGCTGGCCCTGCTACGCCAGGTGCACCGCTTCACCAACATCCTGCTGCTCGGCATCGCCCGGAGGTATGACCGGGCGTCCATCCCCGGAGAAGGCTGATGAACCGTCATGCAGCGTTGTATACCCTGGTGCTGGTTCTGCTTGTTCTCAGCGCCTGCCAGTCCCGACCACCGATCGTCGTCCCCACGCTGGCGGTGCTGCCCAGTGTGACCCCCACCGCTACCTCGACGGTGGCGCCGCTCCTGCCGCCGACAGCCACCCTGCCGCCGGTCTTGCCAACCGCCACCGTCCCGACGGCCACGCCATCTCTGACGCCAACCGCCCGCCCGACGCTGGTCAGCGTGGCGGAGGTATCTCATATCCCGCCGCAGCTGGTGACCGGCCTGCATGCTGGCTGCCAGCCACAAATGGCCCAGGTGCGCGCCGTGCTGAGCGGCCAGGCAACGGATATCCAGGTGCTCCTGCAATCGTATTACATCGACCGTCCCACCAGCCGTCCCGGCGTGCCGATGCAACCGGTCGGGGCGGCAGAATACGGGGCGACGCTGGGGCCGTACCCCCAGGCGGGGACGATCGTCTACCGCGTGGTGGTGGTACGCGGCGGCCAGCAGACGATCTCCGCTGACCAGACGCTGGAGGTCATCGACTGCCCTAACCCCACGCCGCTGCCCACCAACCGCTACGGAGTCTCCCCTACCGTGACGCCTACACCCCCCTACGGAGCCGCCCTGAGCGTGCGGGCCATCGACCAGACCGTGACCGTCCCCCCTGACACGCCGACGACGATTGTCCTGACCTGGGAAGGCGGCCTGCCTCCTTACGTGATCGATCGTGTGACCGAACCGCGCTATGGCGCACTCGATGGCGCAGGGCCGATGCGGATCTACATCCCGCAGCCGGGCTTTACCGGCAGGGATAGCTTTACCTTCGTGGTCACGGATGGCAACGGCCAGGCGTCGATGGGCACGATCACCCTGCTGGTCGGGAGCGCGCCGCCGGGCTAGGCTGTTCATGTAGCTGGCCAGTATGCCCCTGCGGGTACCGGGTGGAGAATGGTCCGGTGCCCGCGATGTTTCCTCTGTCCGCCGGGTGCGGCGGCAGGCAGTGCTACGCCGGAAAAGCCTTCCGGAAGGCGGCCTGGGCTGCCGCCCGCCCCCAGGCGATCAGCGTGGTGCTGGCGTCCTCATCGTAGTCGATGATTCGTTCCACCGGCAGGAATTCCTCTGGCGCAGCGATCACCACGTCAATGCGGCGGTAGCGGCGCGGGATGCCCGCCGCCTCGTCCAGCGCGATCTGGGCATTGAAGGAGCGCAGCAATTGCAGGTTGGCGCGGAAGGATGCCAGCAGTGCCCAGTCCAGCGTCCACGTGATGGCCTGGCCGAAGTCACGGGGGAGCGTCTGGCGGGAGGGTGGGATCTGCCCGCTTTCCCACCAGGGCGTCATCAGCACAACGACCGCTTCCATCGGCTCGTCCAGGTCGTACTGGCTGGCCGCTGCGTCCAGCGCCGGGCCGAGCGGCGTGTTGGCGACCACTGCGCCGTCCCAGTAATAGTGGTCACCGATGCGTGTCCAGGGGTAGATCAGGGGGATGCTGCAACTGGCCAGGATGCGATCGACGTCAATACCCACTTCGGTGTCGGTGCGGGCCTGGCCGGTCTTGCGGCTGATGATCGGCCGGTTGGCAAAGACGCGCAGTTCACCCGTCTGGACGTTGGTGGCGCTGATCAGCAGGGTTCTGGGGCTGGCTGCCAGCTTCCCCGGGCTGATACCCCAGTCTTCGGTCAGGGTTCTGCGCAGCGGCCCGGTATCCAGCAGGTTGGCCCAGCGGCCAAACAGCCGTTTGCTCAGGGCCGGAGGCAGGAAGGGCAGTAGCGGCCAGGTCTCCGGCGGTGGGACGGAAGTCGCCGCTTCCCGGGGGACGGTAGGCAGTCGCTCGTCCAGGATGCGCCGGTAAACCTGGTTGGAGAACCAGCGGGCCAGCGGCCCCATCGTTGGCGGCAACCCTTCGACATGCGCTTCCTCCAGCGCCCGCCAGCGGTCGATCAGTTCGCTGCTGGTCATGCCCTGGGCGATAGCCGCCCCGTTGACCGCCCCGATCGATGTGCCGACGATGATCTCCGGTTCCCACGGCCCCTGATGTGCAGCGTCGACGCCGGGCTTGTCCGGCTGGCTCAGGTAGTCCAGGACACCGATGTGAAATGCGCCGCGCCCACCGCCGCCCGACAGGATGAGCGTTCGAATTGCCATGGCCTGCCCCCATTTCTCCGCTTTTGGACCCTGCCCAGGCATTGTGGAGGAGATGACGGCGGCTGTCAAACGCCCGATGAAGAGATGTGCGGTAACGAAACCGGCAGGAAGGTGTTCCTACAGGCAACAAACACCTGTGTGATGGCTGGAGCCGGCAATGCACAGCCGTTTCTTCCTCAATCTGATTGCTCTTTTTCTCCTGCTGCTGAGCCTGTTGCTGCTATTGCTGGGCTGGCCAGCGGTTATCTGGCATGAAGAGTCCGCCAGCATGCCCCTAGACGCGCCGGAGATACCGTTCAGCGTTCTGCCGGAGAGCTTCCGCCCGGTTGCGTTCCTCTTTCCTCACCTGTTATCGTCCGCATAATGCCGATATCAGCCTGATCATAAAATAACTGTGACATAATCAGGCACTTCTTCTCTACTTTCTTGATCCCAAATTTATGAAAATTTCATAAACGTCGGCCTTAGCCATCCTATAATGGGGTGTGAGTGCGCTCACCGCCAGGATGAGCGTGGTTGGGGTTTTGCTCTTCATCAGCTTCGCTTTATCTCTGATTTGTTCTTTCATGCTACTGGCAGGAGATCATCCGGACATGGAACTCATGCACCGCATGGGACAGGCCCCTCGCGGACAGGGGCTGGTGGAATATGCGCTTCTAATCAGCCTGGTTGCTCTGGTGGCGATCGTGGTGCTGTCTCTGGTGGGGCCGGCGGTCGGGAATATCTACAGCAACGTTGTTGATAACCTGAACAGGAGCAGCGAGCTGGCAATGGGAGGAAATCCCGGCGGCAATGGCAACGAACATACCGGCGGGGACAGCGGCAGCTATACCGGCGGTGTTGCTGGTGGAGATGCGAGCGATGATGCCGGCGGGGACAGCGGCAGTGAGACTGGGGGGACAGCGGCGGCGGTACCGGCGGGGACAGTGGCAGCGATACCGGCGGGGAGGACGCCGGGGCAGGCACAGCCAGCGATCCGTTTGCAGATGATGACGGTGATGGCATCGCCAATAGCAGCGACAATTGCCCGGCGGTCGCCAACCCGGATCAGGCCGATGCCGACTATGATCGAGCCGGCGATGTCTGCGATACGACGCCCACCGGTGACCCCGATAATGATGGGGTGGATAACCTGGTCGACAACTGCCCTCTTGTGCCGAATACGGATCAGGCCAATCGCTATGGCGGTCCGGCGGGCGACAGGTGCGAGGATACTGACGGCGACGGAGTTTACGACGCCTTTGACAACTGCCCGGTGACGGCCAATCCCATGCAACAGGATACTGACGGCGATGGCGTAGGGGATGTCTGTGACGCTCTGGACTGCGCTAACCTGGTACTGTCCGCCCCGGATGCCACGGCGAAGCGGGCGTCGACGGTTACCCTGAGCAGCACTGAGGCTCGAATGGTCTGGCTGCAGCAGATCGACTTCACGTACACGCGCCACAACAGTCAGACGAAGATCACCGATGTAACCGTTAATGGCACATTACTGTGGAACGGCTCAGCCCCGACGTCTGCCGGCGGTACATTTTCGGTCAGCCGAAATGGCATCGGCCAGGCGCTAGATGGCCCCTTTAGCTTTGCAGCGGGGACATTCCCGATCAATCTGAGTTACGACAAAAACAACGGCTTGGTGCTCACTCGTGTTGTGCTGATAGTCACCACCGGCGATGCAGAGGCCTACAATGGCAGCAATGGCTGCATGCTGGTCGTACCCTAGCGGCGGCGAGTCAGCGGATCGGCGCGGCAGAAGACCGGAGAGCGCCGGCGACCAATCTCCCGTCTGTCAGCGTCATCGAGTTCGCTGCCAGTCATGGCCGGTGTAGGCCTCGGTGAAGCCGAGGGACTCGTACAGGGCATTGGCCGCGATGGCGTCGCCAGTTTCAACGGCGACCTGTACCGCACCCAGCGCCTTCAGCCGGTGCAGCCCTTCGATCATCAGCACCTGGGCCAGCCCTTTGCGGCGGTGATCGGGGTGGGTGCAGACCGGCTCATACAGACCGCGACGGTTGGTCTCGTCATAAATGACGCCGACATGCGCCGCGAACGTGCCATCCGGTGCCTGAGCGACCAGATGAAGGTCGGGGTTGAAGCATGGCGCGTTACAGGCAAAGGCCAGGAAATCCGCGCCGCGGTGGAAGTCGCGGTTGAAGGCCGCGTTGAGCAAGGCCGCCATCCGTTCGCCATCCTCCGCGCTGTCTGCCCCGACTGTGCGCAGGGTGTACCCTGTGGCCAGGGATGGCAGCGGCAGGGGGCGGTTCCCCAGGTACATCCGCCGGTGAACACCGCTGTCCGCCAGCCGCGTATAGCCGCGTTCCCGCAGCAGCCGCAGGCGCGGGGCGTCGTAGTCGTACACGAAGAAGGTGATCTGACGCTTTCCGTCCGCAGTGGCGATGGCCAGATTCTCCTCCGCCCAGGTGATCATTGCCGCCTCAAGTTCGGGCCGGTAATCGGGATGGATCTGCAGGTGGGCATAGCCGGCGCCTTCCGGGTGGGCTGCGCCGACGATCCGCCCAGTGGCCGTCTCCCACACCTGAATCTGGCTCCGCCAGGCGGCGCTGTTGGTCGGATCGGCATCGTGGAAGTGGCTGCCATCCCAGCGGCGAATCTCCCAGTTAAAGCCCGGCCCCGTGATCGGGAAGGTCTCCACAAGCAGGTCGCGCACTGCCCGGAAGTCCGCCGGAAAGCGGTAAGGCCGCGCTGTCAGGGCGGAAGGGGAGATCATCAGGGGGTCCTTTAGGTGGGGGCGCAGCCGGTCGCTGCGCCGGGAAGTCAGGTCTATTGTATGTGTGGCTATCCGCCCGGCGCAAATTGCCGTCCGCCTGCTCCCAACCTGCAGCAGAGTGGTCGCCGTGGTGCTATAGTCGGCGTGTATTGGCTGCGCTACACACGGGGAGAAAAGAAATCCATGTTTGACGAATCCGCGCGCGAATTCCTCAAAAAGCCGCTGATTGCCCGCCTGGCTGTCAACGGGCCGGATGGTTACCCCCACGTGGTGCCGCTGTGGTTCATGCTGGATGGCGACGAACTGGTCATGATCAGCGTGGAGCAGACGGCCAAAGTCCGTTACCTGCGGGTGGATGGCCGGGCAGCCGTCGTGATCGGCGGCGACGCGGGCGATGGCGGCGGTTACCTGATCAAGGGCGATGTGACCGTCAGCGACGATGTCGATCGCGTCTGGACGCGGGCGCTCACCTTTCATTACGAGGATCCGGAACAGGCTGCCAGGGATGTAGAAGCCTGGTCAGACCTGGATATGCGCGTGCTGCGCCTGAAACCGGTCAAGGTGCTCAAGGTCGCCTGAACGGCGGGGGCGGCGTTTGACGCCGGGGGCGGCTGCCGGGCATAATGAGCACAGCCGCACGGTAGAGAGGTGGATAATCCTTCAGGAGGTCACCCATGATTGTCGCCCGCCGTATGACCCGCAATGTGATCACCGCCACACCGGATACCGCCCATTCGCAGGCCGTCAAGCTGATGCGCGACCACAACATCCGCCACCTGCCCGTTGTCGACCAGGGCCATCTGGTGGGCATCGTGGTGGAAAATGACCTGCTTTCCACCCAGCCGTCGCCCGCGACCACGCTGAGCATCTATGAGATCTACACCCTGCTGGATAACCTCAAATTGCGGCAGATCATGTCTGCGCCGGTGTACACCGTCGGGGAAGACTGCCCCCTGGAGGAAGCGGCGCGAATCATGACCGAGAACCGCTTCAGTTGCCTGCCGGTGATGCGCGGGGAGGAGATCGTCGGCATCATCACGGAAACGGATATCTTCCGCGCTTTTGTGGAGGTTCTGGGCGGGCACGAGCGCGGGTTGGCCCTGACTGTGCGCCTGGAGGACAAGCCCGGCGCGCTGGCCAGCGTAGCTGCGGCGGTCGCCAGGGCTGGCGGCAACATGCTCAACATGGTCGCTTTCCCGGAGCCGGGCGGGGCTTACGCGGAGATCTACATCAAAGAAGTAGGGGCGGATCGGGAACTGCTGGAAAAACTGATCGCGGAGGAGGCGCAGGCCGATCTGCTGGACATTGGCCCCTCGCGTAAGTACGAGCCGCGTCTATTCGGCGGCAAGAAGAAGTAGACACACAGCCATTTAGCGGGGCGGCCTAAAGCAAGCCAGGCCCACAATCGGAGTATAATCGGGGCTATCCGCAGCGCCCGCCCGCGGCCTCTGGCCGCTATTCTCCGGAGCGAGGATTCCCATGGTTTCCGCACGCACCTACGCCGTTGAAGATTTCGCCGCCGAACTGCGCCCTCAGCTTAAGGGCGCGGTTCGTACCGATCACTTCAACCGTGTCCTGTACAGCACCGACGCTAGCATCTACCAGGTTATGCCCCTGGCAGTTGTGCTGGCGGAAAGTCCCGAAGACGTGATCGCCACCATGCAGATCGCCGCCCGCTACGGCCTGCCTGTCCTGCCGCGCGGCAGCGGCACCAGTCTGGACGGCCAGGCGGTCAACGAGGCGGTGATCATCGATCTGTCGCACCTGGGCCGCATCCTGGAGGTCAATGCCCCGGAGCGGTGGGTCAAGGCCCAGCCGGGCCTGATCCTGGCCCGCCTCAACAGCGCCATGGCTCAGCGCGGTCTGATGTTCGGCCCCGACCCGGCGACCGATAACCGGGCCACGCTCGGCGGCATCTGCGGCAACAACTCCACCGGCTCCCACAGCCTCCTGTATGGCATGACCGCCGACCACGTGATCAGCATGGAGGTTGTCCTGGCTGACGGTAGTGTGGTTACCTTCGGCCCGCTGGAAGACACCCTCATCAACCAGAAAGCAACCCAGGACACCCTGGAGGGCCAGATCTACCGCCACATCCCGGCCATCCTGGCCCGCAAGGAAGCCGCCATCCGCGCCCGGTTGCCACGCACCTGGCGGCGCTGCGGTGGCTACAACCTCGACCGCCTGCTGACCGGCGATACCAGCCAGATCCCGCTGGCCCCTATCCGCTGGACTGACCCGCGCTTTAACCTGGCCCGGCTGATGGTGGGCAGCGAAGGCACACTGGGGGTGATCCTCAGCGTGACGCTCAACCTGGTGCCGCGGCCCCGCCAGCGGGCGCTGACCATCCTGCACTTTGACGATCTCAATGCCGCCCTGGAATCCGTCCCGGCCCTGCTGGAGGTGGATCCCAGCGCGGTGGAACTGCTCGACCGGATGCAGATGAACCTGTGCCGCCAGTCGCCGTCCTGGGCGCCGCGCCTGTCCTTTGTCAGCGGCGACCCGGCGGTGATCCTGATCACGGAATTCTACGGGGAAGACGAGGCCGATCTGGTCAGCAAGCTCGACCGGCTGGACGCGCACATCGCTGCCCGTCATATCCTGGCCGGCGATCACCGCCCCCGGATGCTGGACGCTGCTTCCCAGGCCAATGTGTGGGCTGTGCGCAAGGCCGGGCTGGGCTTGCTGATGAGCCTGCGCGGGGACGCCAAGCCCGTGCCCTTCATCGAGGACGTGGCCGTGCCGGTGGAGCATCTGGCCGCTTACGTGCGCGATTTGCAGGGCGTGGCGGATGAACTGGCGGTCACGCTGGCGACATACGCCCATGTCAGCGCGGGGTGTTTGCATGTCCGCCCGATCCTCAACCTGAAGGCCGGGGAGGACATCGAGAAGATGGTGCACCTGTCGCGCACGGCCTGCGACCTGGCGATCAAGTATGGCGGGGCGTGGAGCAGCGAGCATGGCGATGGCCGTTCGCGCTCCTGGCTCAACCGCCACTTCTTCGGCGATGAGGTCTACGAAGCCTTCCAGCAGGTCAAGGCTGCGTTTGACCCCGCCAACCGCCTCAACCCCGGCAATATCGTCGACGCCCCGCCGATGACCGAGCATCTGCGCTTTGGCCCCGATTACACCACCCTGCCGCTTTACGAGCATCTGGACTGGTCGGCGGACTTCGGTTTTGCCGGCGCAATCGAGATGTGCAACGGCGCCGGGGACTGTCGCAAGCTGGACGCGGCGACGATGTGCCCCAGCTACATGGTCACCCGCGAGGAGGAGCACAGCACACGCGGGCGGGCTAACCTGCTGCGGGCGGCCATGAGCGGCCTGATCCCCCGCGATCAGCTCTTTGGCGACCGGTTGGCCGAAGCGATGGAACTGTGCATTTCCTGCAAGGCCTGCAAAGCCGAGTGCCCCTCCGCGGTGGACATGGCCAGGATCAAGCTGGAGTGGCAGGCTCATCGCTACCAGCACGCCCGGCCTTCGCTGCGTACCTGGCTCTTCGCCAACATGCCGGTTTTCAGCCGGCTGGGCAGCCTGTTCCACCCGCTGGCCAACGCCGTTCTGCAGAACCGCCTGACCGCCGCCCTGCTGGATGTGACACTGGGCATCGACCGGCGGCGCAAGCTGCCACGCTTCGAAAAGGCCTTCCTGAGCCGCAAACCCGCCCCGAAACTGACCGGCAAGAAGGTCGTGCTGTATGTGGATACCTGGGCCAACTACAATGAGACAGCCATCGCCCGGGCCGCCCAGGACGTCCTGACCGCCGCCGATTACGAGGTGATCATCCCCCCCTATGCCTGCTGCGGGCGGACGTACCTCTCCAAAGGCTTTGTCAGGCAGGCCAGGGCCGCCGCCGAGCGGGTGATGAACATCCTGGCTCCTTACGGGCGGGCGGGCATCCCGATCGTCGGCCTGGAGCCGTCCTGCATCCTGACCATCCGCGATGAACACCAGTACCTGAGCGACCATCCCGACCGTCAGGCGGTTGCCCTGAATACCTTCACCTTTGAGGAGTTTGCCGCCCTGCATGCTGATGAGTGGGCCGATCTCTTTGAGCCGGACGCCACGCCCTGCCTGCTGCACGGTCACTGCCATCAGAAGGCGCTGGTCGGCACCAAACCGGCGCACCGGGCGCTGGGGCTGGCTCACCGCGGTGTGGAGGAGGTCGATTCGGGCTGCTGCGGGATGGCGGGCGCCTTCGGCTACGAGAAGGAGCATTACGCGCTCTCCCGGGAAATGGCCTTCCGCCGCCTGATCCCGGCGGTGGACAGCACGCGCCCGGAGGCGACGATCGTCGCGGCGGGCACCAGTTGCCGTCACCAGATCAAGGACTTCACCGGGCGGCAGGCGCTCCACCCGGCGCAGGTTCTGGCCGCGCGGCTGAAGAAGTAGAACCGCTCTGAACGCTGGATGATACCGCGAATCAAACAGGGGCCTGCCGATGGCAGACCCCTGTGTGTTGTTGTACCCGGCCTCCCTTAACGGAAGCGGCGGGTGTAGCGGGCAACCCCTGCCGCGCTGAGGAGTGCCAGGGTGGTTGCGCCGCTGATCGCCAGGCCGATCGCCACCGAAGCCGGGCGGAAGGCCAGCAGGATAGTATGCTCGCCCGGCGTAGCCACGTAGATCGCCCGGAAGGCCGTATTGGCCCGGTAGATCGGCGCTGGCTGGCCGTCGATGAGCGCCTCCCAGCCGGGGTACCAGGTCTCGGCCAGGAGCAGGTAGGCCGGGGCCGGCGTGTTGACCACCACGGCCAGCACGTTGGGTTCGTACACGGTGAAGAAGAGGCTCCCGCCTGGCGGTGTAGCGTTGTCCAGTGCCGGGCCGCCCTCCACATAGACGACGGCGCTGGCATCCCAGTCGGGGGTGTGGATTGCTTCCCAGGCCGCTTCCGGTGACTCAACCGGGATAGCGCGGTAGACCAGCCGGGCCAGCGGTTGCGCGCCGGTGTTGAGGTAGATCGTCACGCCGGAGGCGGCCTCATAGACCGGGATGAATGTTGCGTCGCCGGGCGGCTCTGCCCCGCTGGCGGCAATCACGTACTTGGCTCCCAGGAAGTTGTAGGTCGGCGAGCCGCGCCGTCCCACACCCCAGTAGTAGGTGTCATAGGTAGCCAGGGCCAGCGGGTTGCTGACGCCATAGAGGTCGTATAGCTGGCCACCGTGCAGACTGGCACTGTCCGGCTGCCAGTTCGGAGCCGCTCCCTCGATACGAAAAGGTGCATCCGGCGCAGCCTGAAGCCAGGCGACGGCGTCGGCATGATCGTAGCCCGCCCGCGGATCTTCCCCCTGGACCTCGATCCCTGCGCCGAAAGCGATCAACTCCACCGCCACCAGCGCGGCGATGATCCAGCTGCCTGCCTGCCGCCAGAAGCGCCCATTGCTGTGCGCTGTGAGCGCCTGCAGCGCCAGCGCGGCCAGACCCGCAGCGGCGAAATCCGCCAGCAGAACAAACCGCGCCGGAGCACGCAGACTCCCGAAGCCAGGCAGGATGGTATAAGCCAGCCGGTGAAGAGGGAAGTGCTCACCCAGCGCCAGCAGGAAAGCGGTCACAGCGACCAGCGCCAGGAAGATCGCCAGCCCGTCGCGGCGACGCAGGCCGTGCACCATCCCGTAGATGGCCAGGGCCAGTGCCAGCGCGCCGATGTAGCCGACCTCGACGCGATCCCAGCCGCCACTGAAGTCACGCGGGCCGCGTCCGTAGACCCATGGCGCGATCAGCCCGATCAGCGCCTGTGGCGGCAGGCTGTACTGCGCAGCCTGCGGATAACTCAATCCGGCGCGGGCGGTGTAGCCGGTCAGCTCCAGCGCGGGTAGCACTGCTGCTGCGCTCAGGCCCAGCGCGATCAGGCCGATCATCAGCAGCCGTCCCGCAATGCAGGCCGCTTCCGCGCCCTGTTGCCGGGCGATCGCCCCGCCCAGCTGCCACAGGCCTACCCCGCCAACCAGCAGAGCGCTGAAGTACGTCATCTGGGCGTGTCCGGCCAGCGTCCCCAGACCGAAGGCGATGCCCGCCAGGATGATCCAGCGGTCGAGCAGTGCCGCCGCTACCCGGCTGAGACGCGCCCGGCCCGGCACGGACTGCGCCGGATCAAAACAGGCTGCTTCCAGCCCACGCCAGACGCCTAGGAAGACCAGCGGCAGCCAGGCGGCGACGGCGATCAGGTTGAGGTTGCCCTGATGGGTGACGAACACGTCGGAGAACATGAAGGCGATCGCGCCTGTCGCTGCCGCCGCGGGAGGGATCGGCGCGCGCAGTCGAATCAGGCGCAGGCAGGCGTACATCCCCACGCCAGCCAGCCAGAAATGAGCCATCACCAGCGCTTCCAGGGCCTGGTAGGGCAGCTCATCCAGCAGCAGGGAGAGCAACAGATTGGGCGGGTAGAGCACGCCGCTCTGGTTATCCGCCCAGAAGGGCGCGCCGCCGTACTGGTGCGGGTTCCATAGCGGCAGTTCGCCGGGCAGCGACCGCGCCGCAAAACGATAGGTTGGCCACAGAAAGGAGACCAGATCGCCGCCCCCGTAAGGCAGCCAGCCATCCCCTGCCCAGACCGGGGCGAAGAAGACCAGCGCCGCCAGCGTGATCAGGAGCAGGGCGGCCAGGTCGGCACGGGGACGGTCGACGGTGGGTTGCGTGCGGGACATGCGCTGACTCCGGGCGGCAAAGCGACACGGGGACGAGTATAGCGCGCGGGCGGGTCTACTGGCAGTTGACCGGGCTGTTCTCCAGCCGCAGCAGCAGGGTGGCATTGCCGGAGATCGGGCGTGTGCCGTACAGGCCATGCAGGTTAACCACCAGCAGGTATTCGCCGGGCGGCGTCTGGCTGGCGTCAGCGTAGAGCGTCACCCGGTCGCCGAAGCGGGCCTGATCGGTGGAGACCAGGGCCTGCGGCATCCCCGGCGCGGGGATGTTTTGCGGCTCCAGCGTAATGGACACAGACGCCGGCCAGCCAGTGTTGACGATCTGGAACTCGCCCACCGCCACCACGCGCGGGCAGAAGGCGGCCAGGGTGTATGTCCACTGGCCGTTGATGTCGACCGGGATCGAATCGAAGCCCGGCGCGCTGACCGGTACGGCTTCCACGCGGGGCAGGTAGGCGCTGTAACGGTGCGGCATGGCCGCCACCGCGCGGAAGACCTCGGTTGGCGTCCCGTCCGGTTCCAGGATGCCGAACCAGCGCAAATGGCTGCAGGCATCTTCGTAAGCGGTGTCGTACTGCTGCCAGTTCAGGTTCCACAGGAACAGCGGCCCGGCCCAGGGCCAGTAGCGATCAGCGTACTGAAAGGCGCGGACGGTGTAATCAGCCACCAGGCGCTCCGGCAGGCGCATCCAGTCAAAGCCAGCCATGGCCGGGCTGCCGGAACAGTCCCGGCCACTTTCCGCCGGGTCACGCAGCCAGCCGAACTCGGTTAACCAGACCGGCTTATCGCCCGCGCCATAAGCCACCAGCAGATCGCGGACGCGCTCTACACGGCGGAAGACCAGTTCATTCGTGTAAGGGTCGGCTTCCGGCGGCTGGTTGAAGCCGTAGGGGTGGTAGCCGAAGGCGTCAAAGTAGTCCGCGGCGCCGTTTTCCAGCATCTCGCGGGCGAAGTCCAGGTCGTTGATCGCCCCCCGGTCAGCGGTGGTCAGGGTGGGGGCCAGCCCGCCGGAGACCACGATCACGTCCGGGGCGATGCCCTTGATGATGCCGTAGGCCACGCGCAGCATTTGCGTGTATTCCCAGGCGTTGGGACCGTGCGGCCATTCCAGGGCCAGATTGGGTTCGTTGTGAATCTCAATGGCGTCCACACCATGGGCAACCAGTTCGCGCGTCCGGCGGGCAACCTCAGCCCGGAAGTAAGCCCAGTCGGTTGGCCAGTCAAGGTCCATGCGGTAGAGGACGCGGAACATGGGATAATCGGCGACCTGCCCGGCCTCATAGACCTTGACCCAGTCCATGCCCAGTTCCTGAATCAGGGCCGGGGCGGCCTGCAGGTGGGGGCCGAGATGGATGCCGTAGCCCAGATGTGGTGGCGGTAACGGTGGGTCTTCATTTGACTGGGCCATCGCAGGAGCAGCGATGACCACCAACACCAGGCTCAGCAACATGAGCCGGGCTGCCGGGTGAGCAGTCATCAATCGGGGGGCAAAGGGGCCGTTTGCGATCATGCCGACCATTGTAGTTGTCGGGCGCGACCCCCGCCAGAAGAGGGCAGGTGGGAGCGGAAGCCGGGAAGGGCAGCGACTTCCCCCGGCTGGCCCTGGCAGCAGCGCGGAATGGAAATCCGCTTATAATCGTGCAATGGCCCCCGCGCTGCAAACGGCTGAGGCCGTCGGGGGATCGGGGATGGTGATGAGTAACAATCGGCTCCGTGTGCTGGTGGTGGAAGATGATCCGCGCCAACGCCTGGCGACCGTGGAAAACCTGCGCCAGCATGACTTCGAAGTGCATGTCGCGGAAGGGGAAGGCGAAGCGCTGATGGCCAGCGCCCACCAGCAGTTGATGGAGCACTACTGTCATGTGGTGGTCGTGAATGCCCGTCTGATCGGGCCGGTTGGCCTGCTTGATCCCACCAGCTTCGATCTGGGCCGTCGGCTGGCCCCCGCCGGTGTGGTGCTCTACAGCGCCGACCGTGACGACAGGATCGCCTACCTGGCCGGCTGGCACCGGATGGGGTATGTCCGCGCCAGCGATTCGCCACGCACCCTTGCTGAGAGTGTCCGTCGGCAGGCCGATCAGCGCCAGGTGCGCATCGACTGGCCGCATGAGGGCTTCAACCGCGACATCGCCCAGGCGCTCCGGATGAAACCGGAGCACCTCCAATCCCAGGATCTGGTCGATCTGCTGGGCCGACTCTTCCCCAAAGCGGTGGCGGTTGAATTGAAGCTGATGCCCGGCATGAATGACACAGCGCAGAACCCGGCGGCTACACCTGTCCGCCGGGCGATGGTGCTCTGGACCCAGGAACGCCGCCAGTACACCAACTACCTGACGCCCAAAGTCACCAAGATCAGCACCCGTGACCGCATCGAGCGCGAGGTGGCCAATTATACGGCGCATGTGGAGAGCCAGATCAAGCAGAATCGCCAGGCCCGCCTGGAAGGGCATGCCCTGCTATGGCATATCGGCGCGTGCGCCTACGAGTTCTTGGGCGTGGCTCCGGATGACATCCAGCCCTTCCGGCAGTTCTACGCCCAGAAGGATGCTGAAACGATCCTCGAGGTACTGCGCATGTTGTTCCTGCAGACCTGCGAGGTCTGGTACGTGACCGAGCGGCAGGTGGTCAGCGGGGAGAACCTCTACGCGCGGTACAACAGCGTTCTGGATCTGGACGAGCATCTCAAGCGGGTGGAGCAGGGCGAATACCGCCTGCGCTTCCCCGGCGTGGCCGGCGATCTGCCTAACCCGGCACTGTGGGTGTTGCGCGAAGGTCGGCAGCAGGTTTTTGATAGCCTGACGACCTGTATCGCCCATGGCGACCTGCACGGGGACAATTTCTTCGTCGATAACACCCACATGACCTGGCTGATCGATTTTGAGCATACGGGCCGCGCCCATGCCCTGCGCGATTTCGTGGAGCTGGAAGCGGATATCAAGCTGCGCCTGAGCGCCTATCCGGATGATGATCTGGGCGGGCTGGCTGCGCTGGAGCGCTCCCTGCTGGCGGCCCGCTCGGTCGGGGATCTGCTGGTTCCGGCGCCTGCCGTGGTCGCCGATCCGGGGTTGCTGAAGACATTCCAGGTGCTGGCCGGGTTGCGTCATCTGGCCTGCCAGGCGACCGGTGTGGCGGATATCACCGAGCACTTGCACGCCCTGCTCTATGAGACGCTGTTCATGGCGACCCTCCGGCGTCTGCGCGAGAATGTTCGGAGGCGGGCCTTGCTTTCCGCCGCCTTGATCGTCGACCGCCTGACAGCTCCCGGCGGTCTGCGCGACCGCTTCCAGACAGCGGTTCCCCGCCTGGATACCGCTCTGCTCGACCAGCAGCCCCCTGCGGAAGCGCTGCCTGTGGTGAGGGATCATCTGCAGCATCTGGCGCAGTGCTACCGTTGCGCCGAACTACAGAAGAAGCTCTATGGCGGGCTGGCCCTGCCGGAAGGATTGCGGCGCGGTCTGGAGCAGCTAAACGAGGAAGGCCGCCATGCCCGCGAACTGCAGAGCAGGCTGAGCAGGAACCTACAGAACAGTTAGCAGATAACGATTTATAAACTTCCACAAACGATATATTAATGTTTGCTATAAGCGAAATATTGTCATATACTCAAAATGGTCGTAAACCGGGCTAAGTACTGTTTTACACATAGACGGGTCTGACGGCAGGTGATCGGGCATCGTGATGCCGGGCCGCCGGCAGACGGTGGCGCTCCTGGTATTATCCAGGAACCCCTGTTTGCTTCCGGGTAGGCAGAAAATACGGAAAATAGTTGTTCTGGCGTTGCGCGGTTGTTATTGATATAATAACACCATACCCTAAGGATTTGAATAGCAGGGTCTTTATTACGGATCGATAAAGATTTAGGTTGTCTGCTGAATCGCACCTGAGGCCGGAGAGAGGGAAGAGTCATACCTGAGCATCCTGCTTCCCCTGCCGGCCGATATTGAAAACTCGTTGTGTCTTATGCACCAACAGGTCAGGTGAAAAATGACTACGAGCAAGGCCGAACGACTGGTCAACGAAGGGCCTCTGGCACTGAAGCAGGAGACGGGCGGCAGCCCCCTGGTAGTCCTCTACCCTCGCAACCGCTACCGCAACGCTTATCTATCCCGCTATCTGCGGGAACCCGATTGTGGTCTGTACTACTACGCGCTGCAGACCAGCGATCGCAACCTGCGCAAATTCCTCAATAACCTCATCGAAGACCTCGACGCCTCCACCGACGGTTTTGGGGATAATCTACGCGCTGCCATCGCGGCCAAGGCCAGGGCGCAGGATCTGGCGGCGGCGCTTGCGGAAGACCTGCAAGCGCTCAGCAGCGAACCATTCACCCTCCTCCTGGATCAATACGACCGTCTGCCGGAAAAAGAAGAAACCAAGCGCTTCATGGAAGCCCTGATCGAGCATATGCCGGAACACGGTCAGATCATCATCAATGCCCGCGAGCAGACTTACCTGCCCTGGTTTGATCTGGTCTCGGAGCAGAAGGCGACTGTCCTGGGAGCGGAGTATGTGCCGGAGGAAAGCGCTCCACCGGAGCCAGCGCCGGAGGTCCCCCGCATTGAGGTTTTCTCCCTGGGGCGTGGTTACACGCTGGTCAATGGGGTGCCGGTGACCCACTGGGATGGCGAGCTGCCCAAGAATCTGTTCTACTTCTTCATGGATCATGAACTGGTCACCCGTGACGAGATCTTCGATGTCTTCTGGCCCACGCTCTCCGTCAAAGAGGCGACCAATGTTTTCCATGTGACCAAGCGCAAGATCAACGAGCGGCTGGGCTACGACCTGACGCAGTACGCCAGCGGCTTCTACAGCCATAGCGACAAGCTCGACATCTACTACGATGTTTCCCGCTTCACCAAGGCTGTTGAAGAGGCCATGGCTGCCGATGAGCAGCAGGCTGAGCCGTTCTGGGAGGAGGCCGTTCGCCTTTACCGCGCGCCTTTCCTGCACCGCCTGGATATGGAATGGGCCAGGGAACGCCGCGCCGAGTTGCGCCGCCAGAACGCCACCGCCCGGATCGGGCTGGGCCGCATCCGCGAAGCGCAGGGACGGCTTGACGAGGCCCTCAAGCACTATCTCCGCGCCCTGCATGAGACTCCGGAGCGCGAGGATATCCACCGCCAGGTGATGAGCCTCTACTACCGCAAGGGCGCTGTTGACAGGGCGATCGAGCAGTATCACATCCTGGAGCGCTCCCTGCGGGAGACGCTGAATATCGCCCCTTCGCCGGAGACGGTCAGCCTGTACAGGCAGATCACCGGTCAGAGCTGATACCTGTCCCGTGCCTGAACACACCGGAGGCTGCCCGCGCTGCCTCCGGTGTTTTTTGCGGCTGCTCAGATTGCCCGCTGGAAGATCGTGATCCAGGAGGCTTCTATCTCTATCGTCAGGATAGCGAAGCCTTCTCGCTGCCCTATCGCCACAGCAACGGGTAGCCCCAGCCGTTGACGGCCCGCCCCTCCAGCAGGATCGCCTGTGCCCCGTCGAAGCCGACCAGC
>FWPV01007416.1_pt1 | contig 19918 bp, 17 predicted proteins | sample 2228371 | NCBI WGS metagenome assembly FWPV01 (sample SAMEA103939776, study PRJEB20133) | metagenome | reverse complement strand
GGGACTTTCTTCTCTTTTTTAGCTGCCTTACTCATGCTCTATGAGCCGGTGAAGAGGTTGAGTGGCGTGAATAATACTATTCAACAGGGACTGGCTGCGGCCTCGCGCATCTTTGAAATCTTGGATACGCATCCGGAAATTCGCAATAAACCCGGGGCAAGGATTCTGCGGGCCATTAACCAAGGGATTGAGTTTCAAGACGTCTCTTTCCGTTACGAAGAAGAGTGGGTTTTAAAAAATATTAATTTACAAATTAGAGCAGGGGAAATGGTGGCATTTGTAGGCGCCAGTGGTGGAGGGAAAACTACTTTGCTCAACCTTTTACCCCGATTTTATGATGTTAGCTCAGGGCGGATTCTAATTGACGGCGTAGATATTCGGGATTACACCGTGGAGTCATTAAGATCCATGATCGGTATTGTTACACAGCAGACAATTCTTTTTAATGATACCGTAAAGAATAACATTGCCTACGGAAAAATAGGTGAGCCGATGGAAGAAATTATCAAAGCGGCGCAAGCGGCTAATGCTCATGGCTTTATTCAGAATCTGCCCCAAGGGTATGAGACGATAATTGGGGAACAGGGAATAAAGCTTTCTGGTGGAGAGAGGCAGCGCATTAGCATTGCCCGCGCCCTGCTCAAGAATCCGCCAATTCTTATCTTGGATGAAGCTACTTCTTCCCTTGATTCGGAAGCTGAAGTAGAGGTGCAGAAAGCACTGGAATATTTAATGCGCGGCCGAACGACCTTGGTCATAGCCCACCGCCTTTCCACTGTACGCCGGGCTGATCGTATTGTGGTCATTTCTAATGGGACCATAGCAGAGATGGGTACGCATGAAGAACTGTTGGAGAAGAACGGGGAATATAAAAGGCTCTACCTTATGCAATTCATTGATGGGGAAATGGAAAAGATAAAGGAGCAGGAAGAAATTATTAGCTAACCTTTCATCTATTAATGCCTTATCTATCCGCAAAAATTGTCCATCTTATTTCTCAAGAAGAAGAAAGTTTCTGGCAAAAAATTTATCTGGCGCCTTTAGCTCTCCCTGCCTTTTTTTATAAACAAGCAGTGACCATCCGTCTCCTCTTATATTCCTTAGGTTTAAAGCAAGTGAGATCTCTTCCTTTAAAGGTGATAAGTGTGGGTAATATATCCGTAGGAGGTACGGGCAAGACTCCTCTGGTCATGGGGTTAGCGGAGATACTGCAGCAGAATTCTTATCCCATTAGCATCATTAGCCGAGGTTATAAGGGAAATTATAAGACCAAAATTTTCTTGGTCGCTGATCAAGAAAAAATTTTGGCCCAGCCCGAGCAATGTGGTGATGAACCATATTTATTAGCCAAGAAGCTCCCTGGTATTCCCATTGTGGTAGGCAAAGATCGTTACTTATGTGGCCTTTATGCGTGGCAAAACTTTAAAAGCGAAATTCTTATTTTAGATGATGGCTTCCAATACTTAAGTCTAAAGCGCGATTTGAACCTTCTCCTCTTAGACTCCACCCTACCTTTTGGCAATGGCTGGCTTTTACCGCGCGGCCTTCTGCGCGAACCCATAAATGAAATTAAGCGAGCTGATGCCATCATTTTGACAAAGGCTGGCCAATCTGGTAACATTTTAGAATTAAAAGAGAAATTGCTAAAAATAAAAAAAGAATTGGCCGTCTTTGCAACGGATTATGTTCCCTGTTCCCTTTTGATGGATGATGGAAAGGTTTATTCTCCCGAATTTCTGCGAGAAAAAAAAGTGTTAGCTTTTTGCGGGATAGGACGGCCCCAATCTTTTAAAGAAACATTATTAAAATTAGAGCCTCAATCTTTAGAGATGGAAGTATTCCCTGATCACCATAGGTATAGAGAAAAAGATTGGCAAAGGCTAATGGCTAAGGCTCAAGAGATAAAGGCCGATATTTTGATCACTACGGAAAAAGATGAGGTACGTCTGCCGAAGTTTGCTCGGGGAACTATTCCCTTAGGAATTTTATCAATCCGCCATGTTTTCTTAAATAATGATGGGATTAGCTTCAAAGAATTCCTTTTCTCCAAATTAGGTCTTCCGGCATGAACAATGGTTTTCTCTCTAACTCCAGACCTTCCTTTAGCCAAAAATTATTCATCAGGCTCATAAATATTATTCCTCTAAAGTGGCGCCTTTGGCTCGGGGAGCAGGCAGGAAGAATTATTTTTTGTTTAGATCTCTGGCACCAGCGGATTACTCTGCGCAATTTAGCTCTGGCTTTCCCTGAAAAAAGCAAGGAAGAGTTGCACCAATTAGGTAAAAAAGTGTTTGCCCAATTAGGCCGGGTATTAGCAGAAATTACCTTCATTCCTAAGTTGAATAAAGAAAATGTAGGGAAGTACGTGGTCCTGGAAGGGGAAGAAAATTTTCATAAGGCTTACCAGAAGGGAAAAGGAATCATTTTTTTGACGGCCCATTTCGGCAATTGGGAATGGATGGCGGCTACCTTTCCTTTGTTGGTGGGTTTTCCATGCCATGTAGTCATGCGTCCTTTAGATAATAAATTTTTCGATCAGCTGGTGGAAATACTGCGAACCTGGACAGGGAATAAAACGATCCCCAAGAAAAAAGCGCTGGGCCGCATGTTGCGTTTATTGCATGAGGGAGAAATTGTCGGGGTTTTATTGGATCAAAATGTGGATTGGAGCGAAGGAGTCTTTGTAGACTTTTTAGGGCATTTAGCCTGTACAAACACTGGACTCGCTCTCTTAGCTCGGCGAACTGGCGCTCCTGTTCTACCGGCCTTTAATATTCGTCAGAAAAATGGGCAATATCGGGTAATAATTGAGCCGGAAATTCCTTTACGGCGCACAGAAGATAGAGACATGGACATTTTGCAGAATACAAGAGTTTTTAACCAGATTATTGAGAAATATGTCCGCGCTTACCCAGATCACTGGCTTTGGCTCCACCGCAGATGGAAGACGCGCCCCTGGAGAGCCAAGAGTTTAGAAGGCAGAATATGGGCAGCCAGAGATGAGGGGAGTATAGACTTAGGGAAGGGGTAAGCAATAATTTATTCCAGGATGATAATCTCTGATGTAAAATAAAATGGGCATGGCGAGGGGAAGTTCGTCTGGTTTGAGAAAAATTTTAGTACGTTCCCCAAACTGGATTGGGGATGCGGTTATGTCTTTGCCTGCCTTATTGAGCATTAAGTCAGCTTTCCCGACTGCCGAAGTTTCTGTATTAGCTAAGCCCTGGGTAGCCGATATATTTCAGGGGGTCTCTCCCCTGCAAAAAATAATTTTTTATGAAAGCCCGGGAAAACATCAGGGATTGACGGGCCGATTGCGCCTGGCCCAAAAATTAAAAGAAGAAAAATTCGATTTAACCATTCTTTTCCCCAATTCTTTTGAATCTGCGCTCATCGCCTACTTAGCTCGGATCCCTAACCGGGCCGGGTATAAAACTGATGGCCGTGGTCTTCTTTTAACTCATGCTGTCCCAGCCCCAGAGAAGAAAAAAGGCCATCAAGTTGATTATTACCTAAACTTAGTCAGCTATCTCGGCTTTCCTATACTTACGCGCCTTCCCTTTTTGAAAATTAAACCTGAGCAGGCTGCCAGGGCGCGCGCGCAACTTGAATCTTTGGGCATTAAAAATATGGATTCTTTAGTCGGTCTAACTCCTGGAGCATCTTATGGTCCCGCCAAACAATGGCCTCCAGAAAAATTTGCCGAATTGGCCTATTCAATAAATAAAAGATTAAGAGCCCAGGTTATTATTTTCGGTGCCCAAAATGACCAACAAGTAGCTCAAAAAATTTTATCGGCCGGGCCAAATTTAGGTTATGATTTAACAGGACAAACAAATTTAGCTGAAGCAATGGCCTTAATAGCGTGTTGTCGCCTCATGGTAACTAATGATTCCGGTTTAATGCATGTGGCTGCGGCGTTAAAAGTACCTGTGGTAGCTATATTTGGATCCACCGATCCGAACCACACGGGGCCGATTGGGGAACATTGCCGGGTAATTAAAAAAAATTTATCATGCAGTCCGTGTTTTAAACCCAGATGCCCTAATAGAAATGAGCAATGCCTGGAAGGTATTTCTGTGGAGGAGGTCTACGGGGAGATTGCCAAACTGTGGGACTTATCGTCATCTCCTCACCACCCTCCTCTTTTCAACGAAGCTGGGTCGTAATTAGGCCAGAGGCAGGCCGGAGCCAGGCAAGCATTTTTGGCTTGCCGGATGCTTTCTATTAATCGTAGGGCAAGCCCTTGTGGCTTGCCGAATATGCGACAAGGGATAATCCCTTGCCCTACGTTGGAAAATTTATGGGATAAACCATTGCCCTATTTCTTAAAGCCCATCGCTCTCCGCATCAAGAGAGGGATGGGTAAAAGAGATAAAAATTTGACAAAATTGAAAATTGATAATCCAATAAGCTTAAAGCAAAGTTCAAATTAGGGTTATTAGATGGGGAAAAATAGAGCTGTTTTCTTAGATCGGGATGGAACAATTTGTGAAGAAGTTGGTTATTTGAACTCTCCTGACCAGATGCACCTTCTTCCGCGCTCGGCAGACGCCATCCGGCAATTAAATGCCCATAACTTTAAGGTAATAGTAATTACGAATCAGTCGGGAGTAGCCCGAGGGCTAATACCTGAAGAAAATTTAGCAGATATTCATGCCGAAATGGTGAGGCAGCTAAAGGAAGAAGGAGCCTTCTTGGATGGGATCTATTATTGCCCGCACCATCCCGCGGAAGGGAACCCGCCTTATCTGCAAGAATGTACCTGTCGCAAACCAGGTACTGGTCTCTTAGAAAAGGCTGCTGAGGATTTTAATTTAGACCTTTCTTCTTCTTATATGGTGGGCGATCATTTTTCGGATGTGGAGTGTGGGAAAAGAATAGGAGCTAAATCGGTCTTACTCTTAACTGGGCATGGCCGCCAGGCTTTAGAGCGGCAACAAGACTGGCCCTTCCAACCAGATTATATTGCTGCCGATCTTTATGAGGCCGTGCTTTGGCTATTGGAGCAGGAGTGTAAAAGAGTTGACTGAAAGGGTAGAACCGCAGAGAATTTTAATCGTCAAATTAAGCGCCTTGGGAGATGTGGTTCAAACTTTACCAATGGTCGAAGCCTTGCGCCAGCAATTTCCCACAGCCCAGATAGATTGGCTAGTCGAAGAAGAAGCAAGCGAGCTTCTTTTGGGGCATCCGGCTTTGAACCGCGTTTTGGTGAGCCGGCGTAAATCTTGGTTAAAGCAATTGCGGCAAACAGGTCAAAGGCAAAAAGCTGTGCGGGAAATTATAAGATTCCTGCGCTCCTTGCGCTCCGTCAATTATGACTGGGTCATTGATAATCATGGCCTTTTTAAGAGTGGGTTGATGGTCTTCTTAACTCGCGGAAGAAGGAAGATAGGTTTTCAGCCAACGGCCGGTATTGCTGATGAAGGCAATTATCTATTTACCCGCGAAAGGTATAAACCCCTATCTATTGAGAGACATGCTTTAGAGAGATATTTAGATCTGGTTCGTCAACTGGGAATAAAAGTTAATAAACCGATTTTAAAATTTCCGGTAGCTGATGAGCTGCGCGAGGAGATGAAAGCCAGATTGGCTCAAAGAGGGCTGGCTTTAGCCCCTTTGGTGGTCATTCATCCCTTAACCAAGTGGCCGACCAAGCAATGGCCCCAAGAAAATTTTGCCCGCTTGGCAGATTGCTTGCTCGATCTGGGGGTTACCGTACTCTTTACCGGTAGTTTAGAAGATCAGCAGGGTATAAGAAAAATTTGTTCTCTGATGCGCCATAATATAGAAGGTATAAACCTGGCCGGGCAAACAAGATTAAAAGAGTTAGCCGCCCTTTTCTCATTAGCTGATTTAATAATTACTACGGATACCGGTCCCATGCATTTAGCTGCTGCCGTACATGTTCCCCTAATTGCTCTCTTTGGACCCACTGCCCCTTGGCGAACTGGCCCCTATGGTAATGGCCATATAATCATAAGGAAAAATCTGCCCTGCAGCCCATGTTTTCAGAAAAGTTGCCCCAGGGTAAGATGTATGCAGCAGATAACTGTAGAAGAAGTGTTGGCCACCGCGGCAAAAAAGTTAAATATTCAAGAGACAAGGTGCTTAATTCAAGATTAAATAATTCATAGAAAGAAGGGGAAAATTAAAATGGCCCTCAGTAAAGATTTATTAGAAATTTTGGCTTGTCCCAAATGTGTACGGGAACCAGGCTGCACTGGAGAATTAGAATACCGTGAGGCGGAGAATCAATTAATTTGTCATCATTGTCGGCTGATCTACCGGATCGAGGATGATATCCCCATAATGCTTATCGACGAAGCTATTCCGCTGAAAGAAGAATAAATTTGTTACCACATAGATCACCTGGTTTACGAAAGTTGGCAAAGTTAATAATAAATTTTGCGGTGGTCAGGACCTCGGGAATAAATTTTTAAAAAATGGAAAAAGTTTCGGTGGCCGTCATTACCAAAGATGAGGAGAGGAATATAGGCCTCTGTTTAGAAAGCGTGCGCTGGGCAGATGAAATTATTGTCGTTGATGCAGGGAGCAAGGATAAGACCCGAGAAATATGCGGGCAATACGGAGCGAAAGTTTTTTTAGAGGAATGGCAGGGATTTGGCCGACAAAAAAATATAGCTGTAGAGAAAACTAAGAACGAATGGATTTTGAATATAGATGCTGATGAAAGGGTCACTCCAGAATTGGCCGCTGAGATTGCTGAAGTCTTAGACGAGAAACCGGTGGTAAATGGCTTTTACATTCCCCGGAAAAATTTTTTTGGTTCCCGCTGGATTCGTCACGGCGGATGGTACCCTGATTACAATCTCCGCCTTTTCCGCAAGAGTAAAGGCCGTTTTCAAGAGAGAAAGGTTCACGAAAAGGTTATTTTGGAAGGCCAAGCTGGGTATTTAAAGAATCCGCTGGAGCATCGGACTTATAATAACCTCAAAGAATTCCTGCAGCGCCAGGATTTTTATTCGGACCTGGCCGCGCAAGAAATGTTGCAGGAGGGAAGGAAGAGTTATTTTTATGACTTTTTATTTCGACCTTGCTGGACTTTTTTACAGATGTATATCCTGCGGGCCGGTTTCTTAGATGGTTATTATGGTTTTCTTCTGGCCAGGTTATATGCTTATTATACTTTAGCTAAATACGGGAAGTTGAAAGAGCTAATAAACAAAGGTGTTACCCCTTCTGGAAAGTAAGAATATTCAACGCATTTTATTGGTTCGTCTCCGCCGAATAGGTGATGTATTACTCATGGTGCCGGCGATTAGGGCCTTCCGCCAGCAATTTCCTAACGCATTTATTGCCGTCTTGGTTAACGCGGGCACAGAGTCAGTGCTATTTGGAAATCCTCTTTTAGATGAGATTCTTATCTTCAACCCCCAGTGGAAGAAATTACCTTGGCCCCAAAGAATAAGAAGAGAGTGGGCTTTTCTCCGGCAAGTTCGGGAGCGGCGGTTTGACTTAGCGGTTAACTTTACAGAAGGAGATCGAGGAGCATTTCTTTGTTTAGTGAGCGGAGCACGTTTTAAAGTAGGAGTTTTAAGAAAAGATAGTTCTTTTTGGTGGAAGAGAATTATTTTCGATCAACTTTTTGATCTTAGTACAGTACGCGGTCATGTAATAGAACAGCTTTTAGAGATTCCTCGCCGTTTAGGCATAGAAAATCAGGATAAGAAGTTGGAAATCTTTTTTAGTCTTGAAGATGAGACGCAAATAGATCATTTATTGCAAAAGGCCGGAATAAAAGAGCAAGATATTTTAGTCCATATTCATCCAACTTCTTACTGGCTTTTTAAATGCTGGCGGGATGAGGGCGTAGCCGAAGTTATAGATGCCCTGCAAGAAAGGGATAGATTACGAGTTGTTTTAACCAGTGGGCCTGATCAAAGAGAACTGGAAAAGGTTACCAAAATTTTGAAGCTGTGCCGCACCCAACCCATAAATTTGGCTGGACAACTGACTTTGCCACAGATGGCAGCTCTGAGTTCCCGCTGCCATTTATTTATTGGCATTGATACGGCACCTATGCATATTGCTGCTGCGGTGGGAACCCCAGTGGTGGCCCTTTTTGGGCCCTCAGGAGAGATGAGTTGGGGGCCATGGGGAGAGGGCCATATCGTAATAAAGAAAGACATGCCCTGTCGTCCCTGCGGTAAAGATGGCTGTGGCGGAAGTAAAAAAAGCCAATGCTTAGAAGCGATTACGGCTGCCGAGGTTTTAGAGGCGGCTTGGTCTATATTAGGGGAAATGAATAAGCAATCTCGCCCAATTCCATCTGGCGAGGGCTAATTGGCGTTGACGAGGTATGAAGATCGCTTTAATTCGCAAAAGTTATACGCCCTATGGGGGAGCAGAAAAGTATCTTTCTCGTCTGGTGGCAGGACTTTGCTCTTATGGCCATGAGGTTCATATATTGGCTAAGCACTGGGCAGAACTTCCTGACCTCAATACCCGAGTTTACTTTCGGCCTTTAAAAGTCATTTCCTCAGTTTCTTTCCTGGAATCTTTAACTTTTGCCATTGCTGTTTATCGAGTAGTCCAGCAAGAAGAGTTCGACGTTGTTCATAGTTTTGACCGCACTTTTGGGCAAGATATATATCGGGCAGGGGATGGGTGTCATCGGGAATGGTTAAAGCAGCGTAAGAAAATCGAACCCTGGGTTAAGGTAAAGATCAATTATCTTAATCCCAATCATTTAGCGATTCTCTATTTAGAGAAAAAGCTCTTTAAATCCCCTTATTTGAAATATGTGATTGCTAATTCCCAACGCGGCAAGATGGAGATAATCCGGTACTACGGTTTACCCGAGAGAAAGATAAAGGTGGTCTATAATGGGGTAGACTTGCGGCAATTTGATCCAACCTCAGTGCAGCAGAAGCGCCAGGTTGGGCGAGAAAAATGGGGATTTAAAAAGGATGATTTGGTATTTCTTTTTATTGGCTCGGGTTTTGAACGAAAAGGGCTACCCTTTCTTTTACAGGCATTGCCCCTCTTGGACAAGAAAGTAAAACTATTGGTAGTCGGCAAAAATGGCCTTCAAAGATATAGAGATTACTGCCACAGATTGGGCGTGAGGGAAAGAGTGCTTTTCTTGGGACCACAAAAAGATGTGGAAATCTTTTATGGAATTAGTGACTTTTTCGTTTTGCCTTCGATTTATGAGCCATTTAGCAATGCCTGTGTGGAAGCATTAGCATGCGGTTTGCCAGTGATTACCTCGCAGATCAATGGGGCGGCGGAGCTGATCAAAGAAGAAGAAAATGGCCTCCTTATCCGCGACCCCACCAATTCATGGGAGATAAAAGAAAAATTACAAGAAGCTTTAAAAATATGGGGCAGAGGTGGCTACCGCGAAAGGATTAGGGAAATTTCTCCGTTAACTACAATCGAATCAAATATTCAAGACATTCTCAGTATTTACGCAAAAGTCTCAGAGTCCAAGAGAAAAAATGTGGATTAAGAGATGCTAACCATCTTGCATACAGAATCTTCTCTCGGGTGGGGTGGACAGGAAATACGCATCCTCCAAGAATCTTTGGGGATGAAAGCAAGGGGGTATCGGGTCCTGGTTGCGGCCTCGTCTAAGAGTCTTCTTCTGCCCAGAGCTGAAAAAGCCGGACTGGAAATAATTCCCTTAGATTTGCAGCACAAATATCCTTGGATAATTTCCCAGATAGTTTCAATCTTGAATAAAATGGATGTCCACATTTTAAATACCCATAGCTCCTCCGATAGCTGGTTAGCTACCCTGGCGGCGAAAATGGCTAAGCGAAGACCTATAATCATTCGCACCCGCCATCTTTCCACCCCCATCAGCAAGAATTTATGGAGTCGGTTAATATATGATTTGCTTCCTGACGCGATAATTACTACAGGCGAAGAGATTCGCCGGCAAATGATCCAAGAAAACAATTTTGACGGAGACAAAATTTTTTCTATTCCCACAGGGGTAGATTTAGAACAATTTGATCCGGAAAAAGTTAAGCCCTGTTGGCCTCGTCAAGGTTTTGGGGTAGGGATGATCGGAGTTCTCCGGAGCTGGAAAGGACATCAATATTTTTTAAAAGCCGTTCCGCTTATTCTGGCCAAAATCCCCGAATCGCGGTTTCACATTGTGGGTGACGGTCCGCAATTTAATAACCTAAAGCAGATTATTGAGGAACTAAGGTTACAGGATAAAGTTTTTCTTTGGGGACATCGAGAAGATATTCCTGAAGTCTTGGCTTCGCTGGACATTTTAGTTCATCCATCCTATGGTCATGAAGGAGTTCCCCAAATTATTCTCCAGGCTCTGGCCATGAAAAAACCTGTCGTGGCCACGCCGGTGGGAAGTATTACTGAAGTGATTATTGAGGGCCAGACGGGTCTTTTAGTTCCCCCTCGAGATGCCGAAAAGATTGCCGAGCGGGTAATAGAACTCTATAAAAATTCGGAATTACGGCAAACTCTCATAGATAATGGCCGGGAATATATCAGAAGGAAATATTCTTTTCAAATAATGCTCGATCATCTCGAAGATTTATATGCCGCTTTGCTTTCCGGTCGCCTAAAGAAGAAAGAAAAGGCTATTCCGCAAATAAAAAATCTTGTCATTAAAAATTTTTTGTTCTTGGCTGATAAAATTGGTTTAGGCCCTAAAAGGTATCTTGATGACCAACCAGAGAGGTTCTTAATCGTTAGCACTACGGGTATAGGAGATACCCTTTGGGCCACCCCAGCTCTAAAAGCATTAAAGGAGGTATATCCACAAAGCTTTATCGGATTTTTAACTAATAGGCAGGGAGCAGAAGTATTACATGGAAATCCCTGGATAGATAAATTTTTCATTTTTGACAAGGGCTGGCGGAATATTATTTCCTGGCCCTGGCTTCTGGTATCTCTGCGCCAAAGCAATTTCCATAAGGCTTTTATCTTTCATTCCTCTGATCGCCTTATTTGGCCCTTATGCTATTTGGCTGGTCCGCCAGAGCGCCTAGGTTTAAAAGGAGAAAGCAAGGGATTGGAATTTTTGTTAACAAAGACCGTCTCCCCTCCCGCTGGTCTCCATGGTGTAGAAAAGAGGATGTATTTGTTGCAACAGTTTGATCAAAATTTCTCTAATTTCCAATATCCCTTGGAATTATATTTAAATAAAAAGGAGCGAGGGGCGGTTAAAAATTTTTTAGAAGAACATGGAATAAATTTGAACCAGCCATTAATTGGCCTTCATCCTGGAGCTCAAAAACCCTTCAAATGCTGGCCCGAGGAAAAGTTTATAGAGGTAGGCTTGGTTCTACAGAAAAAGTATCAGGCATTTATCTTAATCACCGGTAATAGAAAAGAGCGAGAAAAAGCTCAAAAAATAGCAGATAAAATCCCTCAGGCCCTTGCCGTTGCCGGCCGACTCTCTTTGAGAGAAACGGCAGCATTAATTGCCAGATTAGCCCTCTATATAACAAATGATACAGGACCTATGCATATAGCTTTTGCCTTAGGCACACCAACCATTGCCCTTTTTGCCCCCACAGATCCTTCTTTATGCGGACCTTATCGTGATCCCCGTCCGGTAATCATATACCGGGAAAAAACTTGTCGCCTTTGTCTGGGTAAACAATGTTTATACCCCAAATAACTTGAGCAGATTGATGCCGAGGAAATTCTGACCGCTGCCGAAACCCTATTAGCCCCTAAACCGCTATGAATATTCTTCTTAATTATAAAAATCCCCCCAAAAGATTAATAGAAGCTTTTGAAGCTTTAGGGCATCAAGTATCTTGGAGCTTTTGGGAGGCAAAAAAAATAGAAGAATATAAAATTGACGCGGTTATCTTTGAAACTAAACCCATTTTGAAAAAAGAAATAAAATTTTTAATCTTCTCCCTATGGTTGAAGCGTAAAAAAGTTGTTAGAATTACTTGGTGTCTGGATTGGCCTAATGTGGGAGTGAATTTCTGGAAAGTTAAGTTCCTGCTCAAGTTGCCTCTTCTGGAAATATTTGCTTCCCATGATATTCATGGACTGGCCAGCCGTTTAATTTCTATAATATATTTACCCAATGCCGCCTGGACCAGTAAATATAATTTAGGCGGACATTCAATAGCCGAAATGAGAGATCCAGGTTTCTATTGGTTTGATGTTTCTTTTTTAGGTAACCTTGACTATCAAAATCATCCAGAACACCGGGAGCGATTTTTTTTTCTGCAAAAATTAGGGGAAAAATTGTCCAGGGAAAGAATGAGTTATCAATTTTTAGATAGTAGGCACTTGAGTTTTGAGGAGCAGGTCCAAATAATCCAAAGAAGCCGCATAAATTTAAATATCGGGGCGGCTGCTGATGGGCAGGGGCGGAGAAGTTGGGGGTTGCCGGAAAGGTGCTATGGCATTCCCGCGTGTGGGGGGTTTCTTCTCTCCGATGAGAGAGGGCATGCCGCTCAGGATTTTGTCTTGGGCAAGGAATTAATTACTTTTCGCAACCTGGAAGACTGCTTAGAAAAGATTAAATATTATCTTAAAAATTTTACCGAGGCGAGATGGATTGCCGAAAATGCCCACAAAAAAGTTTATAACGAACATACTTACTACCATCGAGCAGGAAAGATAGCAAAACTGATCGAGAATATAAAAAGTAAGCAATGAAAGCTAAAATATTTAACTTTTTCTCTAATTTGGAGAAAAAGAAATTTTGTTTTTTGATCCTCTTAGCCGCTGCTTTACCCTCTTCTGAGTCAATTAAAGAGATAGCTATTTTTTTATCTTTCCTAATTTTTTTAACGCAAGTCTTGCGCCAAGAATTGAAATGGGAACTAAACTGGTTTTCTTATGGACTGTTTCTTCTTTTGGGGGGCGCTTTGATTTCTACGATTTTAGCGGAAAATTGGAGGAGGAGTCTTGATGGGTTCAACGATTTCCTATTTTTTGCTGCTCCTTTTTTTGTGGCGCAAAGTATGGGCAATGATAAACAAAAAAGGGCTGTAATTTGGATCCTTGGCTTGGCTACAACCTTTGCTGCCTTACCTTATATAATAAAGGCGGTCCAGATAAAAAAGCCTTTAGAAATATCTGCGTTGGGAAATCAGAATTACACCGCTATGTTTTTAACGATTGTGATTTGCTCTTTGCTGAGTTTGCTTTGTTTTTCAGATCAGGAAAGTAAGATAAGAAAATTAATATTAACTACCAGCATTTTACTCTTAATGTGGGCAGCAGTAATGACCGCAATGCGTACTTCATTTTTGGGATTATTAGTATTCCTGGCCATTCTTTTCTGGCACTTTAGAAAGAAGACTTTCTTTCGACTTATTTTCTTTGGTTTTCTTTGTTTTTTATTTTTGGCAATTTTATTTATGGAGCCGATGCGCTCAAAGTTATTTATCACCAGCTCCTTATATGCTCGTTATGAAATTTGGAAGCATGCCTGGTTTTTATTCAAGGAAAACTTAATCTTTGGGGTTGGTTTAAATAATTTTAGCTTCACTTTTCCTTTAAATTCTCCGGTGGACGCAGGAGTAACATACTTTGATGCCCACAGTCTTTATTTCCAAACTATCTCCCAACTTGGTCTCGTAGGCTTAATCGCAATCTGCCTCATCATCTATGGATTTCTTTCTCATTGGCTAAATATTAGACCTTCTTCGAGCCTTAATCTGCCCGTGAAATATGCTGCCTTAGGGGCTTTTTGCATAATCTTTATAGGCGGAATTTTTGACCATACTTTGCATCATGGCCACGCTATTGCCTTTTCTATACTCACTGGTTTTCTTTTTAATAAAAATTTAGTGGAGTCCGCTTCAAAATGAAGGAATCCTTAGTCAGTATCATTATTTTGAATTGGAATCAATTGGCTTATTTAAAGCAATGTGTAGATTCTTTGTTGCAGAACACAGAGTACCCCAAGTTTGAAATAATAATTTTAGATAATGGATCCGTAGAACCAGGAACAAAAGAGTATCTTAAAAATCTGCCCTTCCAGGTTATTTTAAACTCCCGTAACCTGGGCTATGCCAAAGGGAACAATTTAGCGGCAAAATACGCCCGGGGAGAGTACTTGCTTTTCTTAAATAACGACACTCTGGCGCAAAGAAATTGGTTAAGCCCATTATTGGAATTGATGGAGGAGAGGCAGGATTGTGGAGTTGCGGGCAGTAAACTTTTGTATCCAGATGGCACGATTCAACATATAGGGGTAGCTTTTGATTGGCGGGGGAATAGGAGACATCTCTATAAAAAATATCCCGCCCATATTCCTCCGGCGCAGATGATTCGCGAGTGTGAAGCAGTCACTGGAGCTTGCTTGATGATTAGAAAAAATCTCTTTAATACTTTAGGAGGTTTTGATGAAAAGTTTATCAATGGTTCAGAAGATATTGATTTATGCTTGCGGGTGCGGGCTAAAGGTTATAAGGTTTTTTTCTGTCCGCAAAGTGTGTTAATTCATTTTGAAAAGACCTCCCTAAATACCAAAGGAAATTTCTATAAAAAATGGACTACGAAGCTGAACAATCGGCGGTTTAATAAAAAATGGGGTAAGCAACTCGATCAATTTAGATTGCCCGACATGAATGAAGGCTTAAGGCCAATTCATTACTATAACCAGGAGAGGCTTGACTTACTTCAGCTCGTGCCCAGGCAAGCTAAGATTATTCTGGATGTAGGTTGCGGCCGGGGTTTGCTGGGTAAGGCCCTGAAAAGCAGAGATAATTCCGCAACTATTTGGGGAATTGAAATTAATCCACCAGCGGTGCAAGAGGCGCAAGCGCATTTAGATAATTGTTTGCTGGTTGATTTAGAAAACTTAGAGGAAAAGATTATCCCTTGGCCTGAATTTGATTGTATCATTTTTGCCGATATTTTAGAGCACCTTCGTGAGCCATGGAAAGTTTTGAAAAAATTCAGCTACCATCTCCGCCCCCATGGAAAAATTATTTGCAGCCTTCCCAACATTCGTCATTACAAAGTAATCAAGGATATTTTGCGTAATCGATGGTATTACCGCGAAGAAGGAATATTAGATGAATCTCATTTAAGATTTTTTTCTTTAGCCACGATCAACCGCATTATGGCCTTAGGCGGGTATGAGATTGAATTAATCAAGAGGAAAAAAAAAGCAAGCAATTTTATGAAAGGGCTTAACTACCTCTTTTTTAATCTTCTGGATGATTTTTTGACCCAGCAATATCTAATAGTAGCACGGAAGAGAGATGAACCTAAAATTGCTTTTTAACTTTAGAGAAAAGGAGTTTGATCGGCTGCTCAATAAAGCAAGATGCTTAAATCAGAAAAAATTTCTTTTAGTATGGAATCGCGGGTTGGGCGATATTGCGCTGGGAGTTTATAGGGTTGTCCAAAAGATTCGCCAGACTATTCCTACAGCGGAAATTACAGTCTTAACCAGAGAAGAGCTGGCCGAAGGTTTTGCCATGCTAGAGGGGGTGAGCATAATTGCTGTGCCGGGATGGAAAAGAGGGGAACCCGTGCAACTCTTAGAAAGACTGACCAGCTGTGGGAGAAAAAAGGAAGAATTTGAGGTGGTCTTAGAAAAGATGGACCCCACCCGTTGGTTTAAAAATGATTTAGGGAAGTTTGTTCCCCGATTAACATGGAGGCCGGAATACGATGGACTATGGAAAAAATTTAATTTAACCCCTAATAAAAATAAATATTTAGCGGTTCATTTGCATACAGAAACAGAAAAATTTTACAGCTATAATAAAAATTGGCCGGTAGAAAAATTTAAGGAAGTATTTAATACTCTGATAAGCGAGGATCCCTTTTTAAAAATAATTCTTTTGGGCTTACGCAAAACTACATTTGAAATCCATTCTCAAATTTTAGATTTAAGAGGGGAAACCTCTATTCTCGAAATGCTTTCCATAATAAAAAACTGTTGCTCCCTTTTAATCGCTCCAGATGGGGGCATCCTTTCTTTAATCTATTATTTAAATGTGAATTTCCCTATAACTATTATTTCACTATGGGGAGATGCCCATCAGGGAATTTTAAAGCAATCTGTGCCTTCCCCAAATCATTCTTTAAAACATATACCCATAATTGGTCAAAATAAGGATATTAATTCCATAACTCCAGCAGAGGTTTTGGAAGCAGTACGCTGCAGTCTAAAAGAAACTTTTCAAGAATAATGACTGCCCAAAGCATTATTAATTCTTTTTTATGGCCTAAATCTTTGATTTATTTTAAAAAGTTGCCGATAATAATTTAAGAAAATATTTCAAGAAGGAGATATTAATGATTTTAGTTACTGGAGGGGCAGGATTTATTGGTTCCCACCTGGTGGAGGCTCTAGTAGCCCGGGGAGAAAAGGTGCGCATTCTGGATAATTTAAGCACCGGCAGAAAAGAAAATTTAGAAGAGATTACCGGCAGTTCGTTTCCCGATTTGGAAGCCCTGCCTGAAGGAACGTTCATTTCTCTGCATGAAAAAGTTGAGTTTTTACTTGGTGATGTAGGAAACTTAGAGACCTGTCGGCAGGCCTGTCAGGGAATAAGGGAAATTTTTCACCTGGCTGCTCTTGGTTCAGTGCAGCGGTCCGTAGAAGACCCCGTGGCCACTCATTACGCAAATGCCACCGGCACTTTGAATATATTAAAGGCGGCTGGAGAGGAGGGGGTGCAGAGAGTTATTTATGCTTCCTCTTCTTCTGTGTATGGGAATATTTCTGCTAACCCAGAAGAGGTAATTCCTAAAGTAGAAACCCTTCCCCCTCATCCGCAGTCTCCTTATGCTGCGACTAAGTTAATAGGCGAGGAGTATTGTCGAATTTTTGCTGATCTCTATGGTTTGGAAACGGTTTCGCTTCGCTATTTCAATGTTTTTGGGCCACGCCAGAATCCCGACTCAATTTATGCTGCCGTAGTGCCCAAATTCATAGCTGCTTTGCTTTCTGGGCAGGTACCCGTGATTTTCGGTGACGGAGAGCAGACGCGAGATTTTACTTATGTAGGGAATGTCATTGAGGCAAATTTATTGGCCCGACAAGCCAAAGGAGTAAATGGAAAAGTCTTCAATATTGCTTGCGGCCAGCGCACATCCGTAAATAACCTGCTCCTCTATATCCAGGAAATTTCGGGCTGTTCAATTCCGCCTAAATACGCGCCGCCCCGCAAAGGGGAAGTCCGTCATTCATTAGCAGATATTGAATTGGCCGAGAAGGAGCTGGGTTATCAAGTTACGGTTGATCTAAAAGAGGGCTTGGAAAAGACGTGGAAGTGGTTCCAGGAAAAATGGGCAGCGGCCAGTTAAAACTTTCCTTGCTTTTTAATTAATCTTGCCCTATAAGATAGAGATGGTGGGCGGCTCTTGGAGGGTAATGGAAGCGGGAGCATTGGCTTATCCCTCTCCTCAGCGCGGAAAGTCGAGGAGAATCGAACACCGGAGGGAAGGGTGAGGGGGAAGAACTGAACTCTGACATAGAAAAATATGAAGGAGTGTCAATGAATATTTGTGTCATTGGTACTGGTTATGTTGGTTTAGTTACGGGGACTTGTTTTGCTGAATTTGGTCTCCATGTTACTTGTGTGGATAATGATCGGGAGAAAATAGCTCTCTTAAGTCGGGGTATCTCGCCCATTTTTGAGCCTGGCTTGGAAGAAATGATCAAGAAGAATTTGCGGGAGGGGCGCTTAATATTTACTACTGAAATTGACAAAGCAATTGAAAATTCCTTGGTCATTTTTATAGCCGTAGGTACACCTTCCAAAAAAGATGGATCAGTTGATATGACTTATATTGATGAAGTGGCCAAAAGTATAGGGGAAAACCTTAATGGCTACAAAGTTATTGCCACCAAGAGCACTGTGCCTGTAGGTACCGGGGAGAGAATTAGGAAAGTAATTCAGCAGTATAGCAAAGGGAAGAAGGTAAGTTTCGATATAGTTTCTAATCCTGAATTTTTGCGGGAAGGTTCCGCAATCGAAGATTTTATGCGCCCCAATCGAGTGGTAGTAGGTGCGGATAGCGAGCAGGCTATTGCGATTATGAAAGATCTTTACAGGCCCTTATATTTAATTGAGACACCTTTTGTCATTACCAATGTGGAAACAGCTGAGATGATTAAGTATGCTTCTAATGCTTTTCTGGCCACGAAAATTTCATTTATAAATGAAATCGCCAATATTTGCGAGAGGGTCGGAGCGGACGTCAATGTGGTGGCCAAAGGAATGGGGCTTGATCAGAGAATTGGACCAAAATTTCTCCATGCTGGGCCAGGTTATGGTGGTTCGTGCTTTCCCAAGGATACTTTAGCCATTGCTAAAATTGCCGAAAAGCATGGCTACCGTTTTGAGATCGTACGGGCCGTAATGAAAGTCAATCAAAGACAGAAAGAGCTGATGGTAGCCAAGATTAAAAAAGCAGTGGGCGTATTAAAAGGAAAGACTTTAGGCGTCTTAGGTCTTTCTTTTAAGCCCAATACGGACGATATGCGGGAAGCTCCCTCCATTACTATTATTCAAGCTTTGCAGCGGGAGGGGGCCAAGATTAAAGCCTATGACCCTCAGGCAATGGAAGCGGCCAAGAAAATATTCAAGAATATAGAATACGGCAGAGATGCCTACGAAGTGGCCAAAGGAAGTGATGCACTGATTATCGTCACCGAGTGGAACCAATTCCGTAATTTAGATTTGAAGAGACTAAAGAATATTATGAAGACTCCGATTTTCCTTGATTTGCGCAATATCTATGATCCGGAAAAGATGAAAGAGATGGGCTTTAAATATTATGGAGTAGGGAGGTAAAATGCGGGCTTTAATTACCGGTGGAGCTGGATTTCTTGGGTCTCATCTCTGCGATCGCTTGCTCAAAGAAAAAATCGAGGTTATCTGCCTGGATAACCTTTTGACCGGCTCTACAGACAATATAGCGCACCTGGCAGGTAATCCCCTCTTTCATTTTATCCATTATGATGTCACCAATTATATCTTTGTCGAGGGGCCCCTTGATTTTGTATTACATTTTGCTTCTCCAGCCAGCCCTGCTGATTACCTGCAGTATCCCATTCAAACACTAAAAGTTGGCGCCCTGGGCACCCATAAAGTTTTAGGGTTAGCCAAAGAGAAGAAAGCCCGATTTCTCTTAGCTTCCACCTCGGAAGTATATGGAGACCCCCTAGTTCATCCCCAGCCGGAGAGTTATTGGGGGAACGTGAATCCTACTGGTCCGCGCGGAGTTTACGATGAAGCTAAGCGCTTTGCCGAAGCTATCACCATGGCTTATCACCGCTACCATGGACTGAATACGTGTATTGCCCGCTACGAGCGCACCTATGGTCCAAGAATGCGCCTCCAGGACGGGCGGGTGGTTCCTAACTTTATCCAGCAAGCCTTACGGGGAGAAGATTTAACTGTTTTCGGAGATGGTTCGCAGACCAGGAGTTTTTGTTATATTGATGACATGGTTGAGGGCCTTATTAAACTCCTTTTCTCTAAAGAAAATGATCCGGTTAATTTAGGTAATCCAGATGAATTCTCCGTAATGGACCTGGCTCAATTAGTGCTGGAAATTACGGGGAGTAAATCAAAGATCGTTTACCATCCTTTGCCCATTGATGATCCAAAGGTGAGGCAGCCTGATATTTCTAAAGCCCGGCAGGTTTTAAGCTGGAGTCCAAAAGTCACTTTACGAGAAGGGATCGAGAAGACAATCCCCTATTTTAGGCAGAAAATGTCTCTCTGAGGAGATTATAAGTTTTTATGGCAAAAGAGCTGAGTTCAGGAGGGAACAAGCAGAGTAGAAATCAAAATTTTTAATAATGTGTTTCTCAAAGAAGAGGAGTTAGGAGTTATAAAAAGAGGGTCATCTCCAAATTAGTTGCAGCAAAAAAAACCTGGAATATCTGAAATGTCCTGTAATTTCAAGGGGCCGGAAGAAAAGTCATCTTGCTGGCAATCATAAGGCACCTATCTGTCCC
>FWPV01007411.1_pt1 | contig 19927 bp, 24 predicted proteins | sample 2228371 | NCBI WGS metagenome assembly FWPV01 (sample SAMEA103939776, study PRJEB20133) | metagenome | reverse complement strand
CCTGCACTCTTTCATTCTTCCTTTCTCCTGCACTCTTTCATTCTTCCTTTCTCCTGCACTCTCTCATTCTTCCTTTCTCCTGCACTCCCTCATTCCCTTCATTCTGGTATAATATGTCTTTATGGAAAACGAAAATCTGGAACGCTTACAGAAAATTCTGGCCAATGCCGGCTATGGTTCGCGGCGGGCCTGTGAAGCCCTGATCGAAGAAGGGCGCGTGACCGTTGACGGGCGCGTGGCTCAGCTAGGGGATAAAGCCGATCCGACGACGCAACGCATCACGTTGGATGGGGTGCCAATTCGCCGCCCGCAGGCTCACACCTACATCATCGTCTACAAACCACGCGGTTACATCACTACAACCGATGATCCGGAGGGACGCCGGACAATCATGGATTTGATTCCCTTGCCCCAACGGCTTTACCCTGTAGGTCGTTTGGACGCCGACAGTGAGGGATTAGTCCTCCTCACCGACGATGGCGAATTGACCGAACGCCTCACCCATCCACGCTATGGCCATGCACGTGTTTATCGTGTGCTGGTCGCCGGAGAGCCGACCGCGGAAACATTAGAACGCTGGCGACGCGGCATCACCCTCGACGGTAAACCGGCTCGTTTCACGCAGGTCAAAATCGAATACCAGGAGCGCGGCCAAAGCTGGCTGCGGGTGACGGTGCACGAAGGCCGCAAACACCTCATCCGGCGTATCGTCGCTGCCCTGGGTCACCCGGCACAACGGTTGATCCGTGTGGCAATGGGATCATTGCAACTCGGCGATCTCACCACCGGACGGTGGCGATATTTGCGCGACAGTGAAATCAATGCCCTCCGTCAGGAAGCCGGCCTCAGTAAGAAAGCCTTCGGCGATCAAAAGCCCATCCGGCAGCACGACAAGCAGCGGCGTCAAGAGTCGGCGGAGCGACGCCCAGGGCCAACACCGCCAAGGAGACGCTCATGAAACCCTCGACAATTGCGATTGACGGACCGGCCGCTTCCGGCAAAAGCACTATCGGCCATCACCTGGCGTGTTACCTTGCCTATCTCTATCTGGATACCGGTGCGCTCTACCGCGCCGTGACGTGGGCTGCGCTCCGGCGGGAGATTCCTATTGGAGACGAAGGGGCCATTACGCAGTTAGCCGAGTCGCTGCGTATCGAGGTAAAAACCCCGATCGAGGCGGATGGACGACAATATACGGTCTACGTGGAAGGACAAGATGTCACCTGGGATATCCGCTCTCCGGAAGTGGACGCCGCCGTGTCACCGGTTTCTGCCTACCCCGGCGTGCGTGAGGCGCTCACCCGGCGGATGCGCGAAATTGCCGCGCTGGGGCATGTGGTGATGGTAGGACGTGACATCGGCACAGTGGTCATCCCCGATGCCGACCTCAAACTTTATGTCATTGCGTCGGCAGAAGAACGCGCGCATCGCCGACAATTGGAGATGCTAAAAAAAGGAGCATGTTCACAGTATGAGGAGGTATTGGCAAGCCTGCAACGCCGCGACAGCATTGATAGCAGTCGCCAGGCCGCACCCCTCAAAGCTGCGCCGGATGCCATCATCTTCGATAATACCGATATTTCCATCGAAGAGATGTTGAGGCGGGTCGAAAAGCTGGTTGATGATTTTGACCCGGACGAGTAACAGCGGGAATCCAATCGCTCCAGGAGTTATATGAGTATGCCGGAATCGGAATATGATGTAGTTGTTATAGGCGCCGGGCCGGGTGGATATGTCGCCGCCATCCGTGCGGCACAATTGGGAATGCGGGTTGCTTTGATCGAACGTGAACATTTAGGCGGGGTATGCCTTAACTGGGGTTGCATCCCCACGAAGGCGCTGTTGCGTAACGCCGAAGTTGTGCGCTTACTCGGCGAAGGCCGCGAGTTCGGCTTCAGTGTCGAAAATTTACAGCTCGATTACGGTGTCGCCGTTGAACGCAGCCGTAAAATCTCGGCCCGCTTGGTCAAAGGCGTCGAAACGCTGATGAAGCACAACCGCATTGATGTCATGTGGGGGAATGGCCGCCTTATTGCACCAACGGCCGTTCTCGTCACGACGCCGGAGGGCGTTGCACAAACGCTGCACGCCAAAGCCATCATCCTGGCCACCGGCTCGCGTGCTCGTCTCATCCCCGGCGTCGTCGCCGATGGTCAGCGCGTGCTGACCGCCCGCCACGCTCTGGAACGCCGCGCCTTGCCCAAATCCGCCCTCATCATCGGCGCGGGACCGATCGGCCTGGAATTTGCGACGGTGTGGCGCTCCTATGGCGCCGATGTGACCGTCGTCGAAATGCTGGAGCACATCCTACCGGCGGAGGATGAAGAAGCTGCCGCCGAGTTAGCGCGTCAGTTTCGTCGCCAAAAAATCAACATCCTCACCTCCACCCGGGTCGAGAACATCGCAACAACCGCCGACGGGGTCCAGGTGCGGGTGAACGGGTCTAAGGGGGAACAGGTTCTTGCGGCTGAGGTGGCCCTGGTGGCCATCGGCGTGCGTCCCAACAGCGAAGAGCTAGGTTTAGAAACTGTGGGCGTGGCGACCGAAAGGGGCTGGATCAAGGTGGATGGTTTTATGCGCACGAACATCCCCACCATCTATGCCATCGGGGATGTGAACGGCTTGTTGCCTCTAGCCCACGTCGCCTCGGCGCAAGGCATGCTGGCGGTGGAGACTATCGCCGGCCGCGAAACCAAGCCTTTTGATGTGCATCTGATGCCCCGTGGCACATACACCTCTCCCCAAGTCGCTTCTTTCGGTCTCTCGGAAGCCAAGGCGCGGGAACAGGGATTGAAGGTCCGCGTCGGCAAATTCCCCTTCCTCGCCAACGGCAAAGCCTTGGGGTTGGGCGATAATGCCGGTCTGGTCAAGATCGTCGCCGATGAAGCCCATGGTGAAATCCTGGGGGCGGTCATCGTCGGCCCGGAGGCCACAGAGCTGCTGCCGGAGCTGGTGCTGGCGCGTGCAGCAGGGCTGACAGCCGAAGCTATCGCCCGTACCGTCCATGCCCATCCCACCCTCAACGAAGCCGTCATGGAGGCCGCCCACAGCGTTTTCGGGAAGGCAATACACAACATTTGAGAGTTAAGAGGAAAGAGTTAAGAGGAAAGAGTTAAGAGAAAGGAGTGTGACCGAAGCGGGGTGCAGCCCCGATGATGGAAATTCGTCAACGGACTCTAACGGATTTCCCAACTTTCAACCTGTAACGTGCAACCTGTAACCATTTTCAGCAGAGAGCCTCAACTCATTACTCATTTCTCGTTACTCATTTCTCTTCACCAAGCTATGGTTAAACAACAAGACGCAATCTTCCGCCAGGCGTATCCGGCGCCACCGTATTGGGTAGCGCGCTTCGATGTGGCACACCCGCCCGCTGCCGGCACGTTCGTGCTGGCGGATTTGGGCGGGCCGTTGCGCGAGGTACTGTTCCCGGCAAGTTGCGATGCCGACGGATTCACTGCGATGTTGCCGCCGCGCCACCCGGTGACACGGCTCTTGCCCGGCACGACGGTCAATATACTGGGGCCCCTCGGCCAGGGCTTCCGGCTTGGCAACGCGACGCGGTTGCTCTTGGTGGCCGAAGCTGCCTTTTTGCCACCGTTGCTGCCGCTGCTTGAGTCTGCGCCCGCCATAGCACTTGTCGTCGAGGCACCTACACGCGCGCAGTTGCCGTCTCCTGATTGCTTCCCGCCCACCGTTGAATTGACCCTGGTGACGTGCGATGGCTCCGCCGGCTATCTGGGGCCGCTCGACTCTCAGGAATCCGCGCCTCCGAACTTACAACGCGTCCTGCCGCATCTGGCGGAATTGATTGCCTGGGCGGAATGTGTCTGCTTTGCCTGTGCCCCCGCGCGCTATCCGGCACTCGCCGCGATGGTGCGTGCCGTACGTCTCCGACCTGCGCCGGACTTTGCCCAAGCGTTGATCCAAACCACGCTGCCCTGCGGTGTGGGGGCGTGTGAAGTTTGTCGGATGCCGACGCGGACCGGCGAAAAACATGTCTGCGTGGATGGCCCGGTTTTTGACCTGCTGACCCTATGATCGAACTTGCGCCCCGCCATAAATTCGGTCTACCCATCGCCTCACCGGTGATGCCGGCGGCCGGCGCGTTTGGCTACGGCGATGCTTATCGTGATCTGATTGACCTGCACGTTCTGGGCGCGTTGGTCACCAATCCGATAAGTCTTAATCCCCGCGAGGCCGTGCAGGGACAACGGATTGCCGTGCACGGAGAACACTTTGTTGTGCATACCGGATTGCCCAATCCCGGTGTGCAGCGTGTGGTACGCCAATACCGCCTGTTATGGGAACATTTACCGATCCCGGTTATCGTTCACCTCATCGCTACCACACCCACGGAGACCGCCGAGGCAGCGCAGCGTCTCGCCGGCATTCCCAATGTGGTCGGTATTGAATTAGGATTGATAGACAACATCACCCCGGCGCGGGCGTTCGATCTGCTCGATGCGGCGCGTGCCGAAGGGGATCTCCCCGTCATTGTGCGGCTGCCTTTCAACAGAGTTGATAGCCTCGCGTTAAGCCTCGCCGATGGTGGCGCCGATGCCCTCACTTTCACGGCCCCTCCGCGCGCCGTGTTGCCCGTGGTGGCCGAAGACAAGGAGAATATTCATTACCTTCGCGGGCGGCTCTATGGGCCGGCGTTGTTCCCTCTTTTATTGAACACCCTGGCACGTTGGCGCGCCAGGCTGCCGATTCCGATCATCGCCTGCGGGGGCATCGCAACCCTCGCCGACGCCATTGCTTGCCTGGAACTCGGCGCAACGGCGGTTCAGATTGACGCACTGCTCTGGCGCGATCCCACGCTGGTCCAACGCATCGCTGAAGGGCTGGCAAGGTTTGATCCTTCGACCGATTAAGGAGGTCTTTCCCATGAAATCGTATGTCCGCTTTTGGCTGGCCGGCTTGACCGTTTTAGTGTTGATCTCCCTGGCGCTGAACGCCTATTTCTTTCTCGTCATCCGCACCCTGCGGCAGGGAACATTGAATGTGGTCAGCAACGCCCGCGTGAGTCTGGCCATGATGAGCCGTGAACCGCTCGTGGCCTACATCAACGTTGATCAGGAAATTCCATTGCGTACCAGTGTGCCGATCAGTCAAACGTTCGTCCTGCCGCTTGACATAGATTACCCACTTTCCACCGTCGTGAACACCTACCTCAACCTGCCGCTGTTGGGCCGCCAGGATATCGCCCTCCCTATCGAGACGGTCATCCCTATCCGCTATACCCTTGCCGTGCCTTTTCAGATGGAGATACCGATTTCGCTCACCTACCCCTTGCAGACCACCGTGCCGGTTGAGATCACCATCCCGCCCGAAATCGGCCTCTCACTGGACGAAATCCTGCGTCAGGCAGAAGAAGGGTTGCAATAACAACGCACTCGACGGGCATGGTTCTGCCCCCTAGAGAATGTGCAGAATAGCTCCCCTAAAATGCCGTCAACGGGTTGACCACGCTGAGTGACCACTTCAGATAAAGGCGCCTCTCGATAAGAAACAGAATTTGTCACCCTGGGAAGTGACACTTCCCACTACGGACACACCCCAAAGCAGGCTATAATGCCAAGCAGTCATAGCGACAGATTTATGAGGCGATAGGCGTCTCCCGAAAGCGGGTATTCGATACGTGTCCAATGCGACTCACGCGGATCAAAAACGAACGATACGCGCGCTCTTTACCCATATCGCGCCTAATTATGATAGAATCAATCGGCTCCTTTCGTTAGGGCAAGATCAAAAGTGGCGCCGCTGCGCTCTCAACCGCGCTCAAGTTGCACCCGGCGGAAAACTGCTAGACGTGGCCACCGGGACGGGCGATGTAGCACTGCTGGCAGCGGATCAGCTCCCCGGCGTAGAGATTGTGGGAGTGGATTTAACGTCGGCGATGTTGGTGGAGGCTCGTCGAAAAGCCTCGGCCCGTTCAGCCGCTACGCAACAGATTCACTGGGTGCATAGCGACGGCCTGGCACTGGCCTTTCCGAGCGATATTTTCGACGCCGTTATCTCGGTGTTTATGATGCGCAACGTCCCCGATATCGCCCGTGTTTTCCGCGAGCAAGTACGCGTGGTGCGTCCGGGGGGAAAGGTGATATGCGTGGAAATGACGTGGCCACAGCATTTCCCGATGAGGTGGCTTTTCACGTTATACTTCTTCGGCCTCGCGCCCCTGCTCGGACAACTCATCGCTCAAAACCGTGCCGCGTACACTTACTTACCCCGATCCGTGAAGCATTTTCCTGCGCCGGCAGCCATCGCCGAGGTGATGGAAGCATCCGGCTTACGCGAGGTGGCGTGGGAATTAAAAATGTGGGGGACGGTGGTGATTTTTGTGGGGGTCAAATAACGAGTAATGGGAAATGAGGAATCGGCAACCCACTATTCGTAACGTGCTGATTCTTTTCAACGGAGATTGGTTTGATGGAGATCACGAACATGCGGCTCGATGAACTTCGGGCGCGCCAAATAAAAGCGCAAGCCGGCGGAGGATCCGCCCGCATTGATCAACAGCACGCCAAGGGTAAAATGACGGCCCGTGAGCGTATTGCAAAGCTGCTCGATCCGGACACATTCCAGGAATTGCAACCCTTCGCACTCCAACATCCTGAAGATGAGGATGCCATTCTCGATGATGGCGTCGTAACCGGCTTCGGGCAGCTTGAGGGGCGCAACGTCTGTGTATACGCGCAAGACTTCACCGTTTACGGTGGCTCCGTTTCTCTGACCAATGCCCGCAAGATCACCCAACTTCAGGAGTTGGCACTCTATAACGGGGTGCCCATCATCGGCTTGTTCGACTCCGGTGGCGCACGTATTCAAGAGGGTGTAACGGCGCTGCATGGCTACGGCGAGATCTTTCGCGGCAATGTGCTGGCCTCAGGGGTCATTCCTCAGCTTGCGGTGATGATGGGGCCCTGCGCCGGCGGAGCTTCATATAGTCCGGCCTTGGCCGATTTTATCATCATGGTGGATAAGACCTCTATGATGTATATCACCGGCCCGGATGTTGTGAAAAGCATCACCGGTGAAGAGAGCGACCATGAGCGGCTGGGTGGGGCGCGTGTCCATGCCACAACGAGCGGGGTGGCGCACTTCATCGCCGCAGATGAGGAACAGGCGCTTGGTTTAGTGCAGCGTTTGCTGAGCTATCTGCCGTCGAACAATACCGAAAACCCGCCCGCTCTTCCTTTCAGCGCCGAGATGGCCCCCACCCAGCCGGCGCGCCTCAATACCATTGTCCCGGCCGATCCCAACCTCCCTTATGATATGCGGACGGTGCTGGACGAGATCGTGGATCGCGGCAGCTTTCTTGAAGTGCAGGCCCTGTGGGCACAAAACGTCATCGTGGGCTTTGCGCGCCTGGCCGGGCAAGCGGTCGGCATTGTCGCGCAGCAGCCGTTGGTGCTTGCCGGGGCCATTGACATCAATGCCGCCGACAAGATCGCGCGTTTTGTGCGCTTCTGCGATGCTTTCAATTTGCCGTTGATCACCTTCGTGGACTCGCCCGGCTTCTTGCCCGGCGCCGCTCAGGAACACGGGGGCATCATCCGCCATGGCGCCAAGATCATCTATGCCTACGTTGCCGCCACCGTGCCTAAAATCTCCGTCGTTGTTCGCAAGGGTTACGGCGGCGCCTATATCGTAATGAGCAGCAAAGCCATCGGCGCCGATCTCCATCTGGCATGGCCCACGGCAGAAATCGCAGTTATGGGGCCAGAGGCCGCCGTCAATGTGCTCAATCGCCGCGAGTTGGCAGCAGAGGCGGACCCCACGGCGCGACGCGCGGTACTCGTGCAGGCTTACCGTGAAACGTATGCGACGCCCTACTATGCGGCGGAGCGTGGTATCCTGGATAACATCATCGAACCGGCCCAGACACGCCCTACCCTCATCACGGCGTTGCGTCTGTTGCGTGAGCAACTCCGTCCCAAACCGCTCAAGAAACACGGTGTTATGCCGGTGTAAAAGAGTAATGGGTAAAGAGTAATGGGTAAAGAGTAATGAGTAAAGAGTAAGGGGGGGCGTTGTTGAATCAGGCTTTGCTATTGACCTTCATCGGCATGACAATGACATTTGCGGCGTTGGGATTGCTCGTCGTGGGTATGTACGTGCTGACGGCCTTCATTACCGACCGGCCACGACGCAAAGCAAAGCCAACAGAAGAAGTACCGGTGGAGGGGACTCTTGTCAAGCAAGTTGCGGATGTTGCGCTTCACCTGGCACAAGCAGCCACTTCCGCGTCAACGGCGCCGGCGGTGTCGCCACCCCAGGCTATAGAGCGGCCGCCCCTGGCGACGGTGGTCACGCAATCCGCCACTGAAGAACGCCGGCGTGCCGCTGCCGTGGCAGTCGCCCTGGCCCTGGCCGAGGCCCCATTGCCATCGGATGATCGCCAACGTGCCGCTGCGGCTGCCGTTATCGCCGCCCTGTGTGCGTTCGAACCGCCATCAACGATGACGCCCCCTTCCACTCCCCCATCGGATGCCTGGAACCACCATGCCCGTTTGCAACATCTCACTCGGCGTCAGCGTCTGGCGCGTCCATAAGCACGGCCAACAGGATACCTATCGCACACCAAAACTACAGGACTAAAGACTACCTGACTATTTCCGAAGGAGTGTAACCGTCCCGATGGGACAACGCCGTTAAATCAAAATTCTGCCAAAGAGAGCCTAGAGTTTTTCTCTGTGTCCTCAGTGGCTATTTTTAGAGGAGTTCGCCATGCCTGTTTACTACGTCACCATTCGTGATAAACAATACACCGTAGAGATTCCCGATCCGCACACCCGACCTGTGCGCGCCATCGTGGATGGAGAAGTCATCGAAGTCCACGTTGCTCCCGCCCCCACGGTCACCTCCTCCCCATCGCCGGTCGTTCCGCTGCCGCCCCCTGTTACCCCACCAGCGGTCGCTGCACCGGACGAGACACTAGAGGAGATCAAGGCGCCCCTGCCCGGCACCGTGGTCAGTATCAGCGTCAAGGTGGGGGACCGCGTGACGCACGGGCAAGAAGTGTGCGTGCTCGAAGCGATGAAGATGAACAACCCCATCTGCGCCAGCCGCGCCGGTATCATCAAACGGCTCTGTGTTGAGGTGGGGCAACAGGTACAATACGGTGACCCTATGATCCTGATCGGGGATTAGCCCATGCAGACAGGCGGACATACGGAACGCTTATCTTCACACTTGGCCGCTCAAATTGAGGCCCAAACGCGCGACCCTGAATGGGCGCTGGCCCATTTCACTTTTGTTGCCAGCGTCACCACCCTGGCCGCCGAGTGTGATATTGCCCACTCGCCGTCGATGTCCGTCGCCAGCCGTCATTCTCTACCCAGGACGCATCTGGCTTTCTACGGTGAGTCGGCAGAACTGCTGGCAATCTATGCCATCTTTTTGGTCAACCTTGGCAGCGAAATCGAGCTGCTGGTAGCCGAGTCGCAACGCGCCATCGCCGAAACGGCCTTCCACATTCTCAGCAATGAACCGCAATGGCAAATGGTTTTCCAGGGCCAAGCTGAGACTGTGGACGACGGCCCCGCCGTCAAGTTAACCAACCATGACTTGCCGGCGATGCAAACCCTGGCCAAAAATGAGCACGCGGAACTTCTGTTCACCACCAAGAACCCCTTTGAACAAGGTCCGGCGTTTGGGATATGGGAAAAAGATAAATTGGTGGCGATGGGAACGACGGAATTGCGTTTGCCGGGCGCGGTGCAGATCGGCAATATCATTGCCCGGCAATTCCCGCGGGGGGGGGCTTACCGCGCTAACATCATGGCCGCCTTCGTCAAAGCGTATGCCGACCTTGATCTCAAACTATTCAGTATCGTTGCGCAACACGATGAAGAAACTATCGGAGTTTTTGAAGAAGTGGGGTTCATCCGCGCACGCCCGATGTACCGCCTGCGCGGCGTCTTCAAAGAGGTATGATCGGCGCGAAAGCGCAAAGAAACCTCTGCGTTCTATTCCGAAAATGAGTCAGCAGATTGAGCAGATTTTTGAATGCGCAAAGAACGATCTGCGTGAATCTGCGAGAATCGGCGTCCAGCAGCTTCTGAACCATTTTCATCTTTGGTGGAGAACGGAGTTCATGGTGTCTGCTGACAAACGTTCCGCGATTGCACAGGTTGAATTTTTTAATCTCGGCTCATATCGTTTCTGGTCGCACCTCCTGCATGATAATGGTTTAACGCATCGTAGCGGCAATCTGTAACAATTCATCTTCCGAAATGTAGTCAGGGTCAGCCGTCAGGGAATAACCTGCGCCCTCGTCCGGGTGCACCCAGGTCAGAGAAATCCATCCACCGCCCCCCGCTTCGCGGGTCAATGCGGTAGGCTGCCCATTGATTTCCACCGTCTCTGCGACTTGCATCGCCATCCCGCCGGCCGGCCACCATACATTCAACCGTAAAGGTATTGCATCGCCTTTGGCCCACCCCGTTGAGAGTAAACCGATTTTGCCCTGGGGGGGCTCTATAAACGCTATCTGGGTTGGCTCAAGTCCGTCCGGCAGCCACGTCGGAACGCGCAAAGGAAAAGGGACTTTTTCGCACGCCTGTTCAATGTCAAGATAGACCACTTCGAGCGGCGTCCGCTTCTCGGCGTTACCCGCTGTTCTGAAAATGGCAACTGCCGACTCTCCGATTACCCTGGCGACGGGTGTCTCGATGGCCTCCAGAATTGGGGTGCGGATTTGTGGCGTCGCGCATGCGATGATGGTCATCACGGTCAGCATGACTGCCACAGCCGGACCAAGCCAGCGTTGCGGACGACGCTCAGGAATGGTTTGGAGTCGCGCATACAAAGCCCGTGCAAATTCCGGGCGCACTTCTTCTGATAACTCGCGCAAAAACTCATCGTTCATCGTGACCCTCCCATTGCTTGCGTAACTGACCAACGACGCGATGTAGGATTGTACCCACGTTGGTCTCGCTGTATTTAGTCACACGCGCAATCTCCCGATTGGTCAGCCCCGCCCCATATTTCAGGATGATCAATTCCCGTTCACGGGGAGCAAGTTGCGCCAGCAAGACGCGCAGGCGAGCGCGGTTCTCGCGTTTGGTGAGCACATCCTCGATTGCATCCTGCGCTTCACACGCGGTCGCCTCTTCCAGGCGCACTTCCCGCTGCGGTTGACGGAAATAATCGCGGGCGACATTACGCGCCAGGGTAAACAACCAGGTAGAAAAAGCGCCGAGATCGGCTTGATAACGTCTGCGGTTCCGCCAGGCTTTTTCAAATACAATGGCGGTCAAGTCCTCCGCTGTCATAGCGTCGCTAACCCAATAACAGAAATAATTGTACACACGCGGCAAATACTCGGCATACACTGCCGCCCAAACCACCTCGTCTGGCGTCGCGCGCGAACCGTCGTCCTGATTTTTCGTGAGCAGCATCATGATATGGGTGTCTTTTCGTCAGGTATCTGCTATGCTGGCAATGATGATCTGTTTGGTTCTGCTCAGCCCTACTGAATTATACGTTCTACACCGAAAAGTATCACAGACACTTCGAGATCTGCCTTAACGGGTGTTTCCCTTTGACTTTTAGCATACTCATGCGAAGATATGGAGAATTCACAACCAATCTGCGGTTCAGCAGCACAGGGGAACATGTTGATTTCTGTCGCACCTGTGCGCAGATTGAAGGTGAATTCAGCAAACCATATCAGGAGAAAACTATGCCTCGAAGACGCAAACCCAACATTCTGTTGATCGGTATTGACTCGCTGCGTGCGGATCATATGAGCTGCTACGGCTACCGCAGGCTGACGACGCCGCACATTGACCGCTTCGCGCAGAGTGGGACGCTGTTCGAGCGCACGTACAGCGCCTACATTCCCACAACCAGCGGCTACGGCTCGATGCTCACCGGGATGGATGTGTTCAACACACAAATGGTGGCGCTGCGCCACAAGGGACCGCTGCGCCCGGAGATCAAAACCCTGGCGGAGATCGTCAAGGAACAGGGCTACAACACTACCTGCGTGGGATTCCGCGGGAATCCGGCGGCGCGCGGCTTCGACACGTATCTCGACTACGCCGGGTGGGGCAGTTGGAACGAGGGCCGCAGTCCGAAAGCCGAAAATCTCAACGCCGTCACGATCCCGGAGTTAAACCGGTTGGCGAAACAGAAGACGCCGTTCTTCCTCTTCCTGCGCCACATGGACCCGCACGCCCCCTACCTGCCGCCCGCGCCCTTCGAGCGGATGTTCTACCACGGCAACGAGTGCGACCCGCGCAACCACTCGATGGACCCGGTGATGAGCTTCAAGCCGTTCCGCGACTTCTTCGCCACGTGGATGCCGCCGGGCATCACCGACAAGGATTACGTGATCGCGCAGTACGACGGCGCAGTCGCCTACATGGATGCCGCCATCCAGACGATCCTCACGGCGGTAGAGACGCTGGGCCTGCTCGACGACACCATCGTCGTCATTAACGCGGACCACGGTGAGACGCTCTACGACCACGAGTGCTACTTCGATCATCACGGGCTATACGACCAGACGCTCCACGTGCCGCTGATCCTGCACTATCCAGGCAAAGTGCCCGCCGGGAAGCGCGTGAGCGGCTACAATCGTCACCAGGATTTGGTCCCCACCCTGCTGGAACTCGCCGGCATCGAAAGTGAGATTCCTTTCGACGGCAAGAGCCTGATGCGGCTGGTGGATGGTTCGGTGGCTTCCTACGACAGCGAATTCTACATCACCGAATGTACGTGGATGCGCAAGCACGGCTGGCGCACGCCGGAATGGAAGCTGATCGTGGCGCTGGAGCCGGACTTCCACTTCAAGCCGGAGGTCGAGCTGTACAACCTGATCACGGACCCCGGCGAGAACCACAACGTCGCCGAGGCCGAACCGGAGATCGTCGCCATGCTGCGCGCGCGCATGGATGCCTGGATCGCCAAACGCGAAGCCGAGACCGGCCTGCCCAACCCCATCCACCACCAGGGCGACTGGCACGGGCACGAGGGCGTCGGCGCGTTCACGAGTTCACAGCAGGCGTATGATACGCTGCACATCGGCGATCCCACACAGGCGGCAAAGTTGCAGGCCGAAGCACGGAAATGAAGCAGGATGCACGATAAAAAATGCAAGATGCAGGAAGCATGACAGAATCTTGCCTCTTGCATCCTGCCTCTTGCAGCATAAAAAGGAGTTACAGACATGACATTAAACGTAGCCATTGTCGGAATGGGCAATATCGGGAACACGCACGCGCGAGTGTATCAGCAGCGCAGTGACGTGAAAATTGTCGCGGTGTGCGACATTATCAAGGAACGCGCGGATAAGGCGGCGGCGGCTTACAACTGTCCGGCGTTCTACTCCGTGCAGGAGATGCTGAAAAGCGGCATCAAAATTGACGCGGCCAGTATGTGTACTGCCGGGAAAGAAAACGGCGGCGATCACTACCAGCCCACGATGGAATTGCTGGAAGCCGGCATCCCCACCCTGGGCGAAAAGCCGATCTCCAACGAGATCGCCAAAGCCGAGGAAATGGTCGCACTGGCGAAGAAGAAGAACTTGCGCTACGGCATCAACCTCAACCACCGCTTCACGCCGGCCGCGCTGCGGGCCAAGGAATGGGTCACATCAGGGCGTTTGGGCGAGATCAACATCATCAACATGACGATGTGGATCAACAACCCCAACGAGACCTCGCCGTGGTTCCACATCCGCGCGCTGCACCCGCACTCGCTGGACGTGATGCGCTACTTCGGCGGGGACGTGGAGAAGGTGCAGGCATTCTTCAAGCGCGGCCCGCGCGCCGACGGGCCGGGCGGACGGCGCGTGTGCTGGTCGAACGTGCAAGTGAACCTGCTCTTCAAGAACGGCGTCATCGGCCACCTCACCGGCAGCTACGACGCCGGCGGCAGCTACGGGCTGGAAACGCTCGAAGTCGTCGGCTCGGAGGCGCGCTTTGTGCTGCTCGATGCCTGCGAGCACCTCACGTTCTACCCGCGCTTCAGCCGTGAGACCGAGACCTACGACTATATCGGCGGCATGATGAGCTTCGGCGAGACGTTCAATAGCCGCATCGGCGTGTGGGTGGAGCAGAACCTCGCGCAGGTCAAACCGGAAGAAATCGACGCTTCCGGTGCTGACGCCCTCCACGTCCAGCGCATCATCGAAGCGATCATCCAATCCTGGGAAACCGGGCAGGTCGTCACACTGTAAGAGGCAAGAGGCAGGAAGGAAGAGGCAAGAAGGAAGAGGCAAGAAGCAAGAGGCAAGAAGCAAGAGGCAAGAAGCAAGAGGTAAGAGGCAAGAGGCAGGAAGCAAGAGGCAAGAGGCAGGAAGCAAGAGGCAAGAGGCAGGAAGCAAGAGGCGGGAAGCAAAGGGGGAGGAGGGAGGAGGGGAGGATGGAGCAAAGGTGGAAGAGTTTTGAGGAATGGATGGCGCAGGTGCCGGAAAGCATAAAACGAGATCCGCTGTGGAATTTCCAGGTTTATCCGAAAACGCTCTTTCTTGCCGATCTGGCATGGGAAGATACAAATCGGTGGATGGGAAATCCACGGGGAAAAGAAATTGCTAAACAGTTGATCAGAAGTGCCGGATCTATCTGCGCGAACCTCGAGGAAGGACATGGGCGTGGCTTTGGTAGAGACAATGCCTACTTTCAGCGTGTTGCCTTAGGCTCTGCTCGCGAATCCCGTGGATGGTACTATCGCGGGCGGCATCTGCTGGATGAACAAGTGCTTCAGCACCGCATCACCCTCCTTGACGAAATCATCGCCGCGCTTGTCCTTTCTTCCAGTCAACAACGGGACTTCTCCAAACCCAAATCCAAATCCTGAACCTTGCATTCTGCCTCCTGCCTCCTGCATCCTGCATCTTGCCTCCTGCATCTTGCATCTTGCATCCTGCATCTTGCCTCCTGCATCCTGCATCCTACTTTCTTTAATTGAGGCAAAACTATGACCACCATCACCATCATCGGCCGGGGACACTCCGGCACACGCGCGATGTCACACACGCTTTCGGCGAGCGGCGTCTTTATGGGCAAGCCGCTCAATGTCTCCGGCGACCTGCTGCCGCCAGAGACGATGTACGACGCCTGCCGTGTCTTCGCCCGCTACGTGGATTGGCAGGGCGGCCTTTCGTGGAATTGGGAGCGGGCGCTGGCGGCGAAGATTCCCGACGAGTTCAAGTTCCTCATCCACACCTACCTGACCACGGTGCGGTTGCACAAAGGCGAATACAAAGGTTGGAAAATCCCGGAGACCACGCTCGTTTTCCCGTGGATTATGCGCATGTTCCCGGACTACAAGTACATCTTCTGGATCCGCGACCCGCGTGACTGCATCATTGGGCGGCACCTCACCGACGACCTGCGCGACTTCGGGATCGAGTATCCGCCCACCGAGGACGAACGCCTGCGGCGCGCCATCTCGTGGAAGTACCAGTACGATCTGGTGCAGGCCACGCCCAAGCCCAAACACTGGATCGAAGTCCGTCTGGAGGATTTCGTACTGCACCAAGACGAGACGCTGGCGCGCCTGGAGGACTTCCTGGGCATCCCGCTGGCGAAAATCCCGGTCAACCCGGAGGTCATCGGGCGGTGGAAGACGGACGAGAAGCCGCACGACTTCGATTTCTTCGCGCCGGCGATGGCGCAGTATGGTTACGCAAGCGCAGAACAGGCATTGGTCTAGGGGGAGCAAAGCTCAATGGGTTATTCCCACGTCATCGAAAGTCATGCTATACTGTAGGAAACGATCTAGGAGGTATAAATGCAAACAGCAGCACAGAGGATATCCACCGGCGTGCTTTACTCTATTGTGCGGCGGGCGCGATTAGCAGGGGTGTCACGACAGCCTTTGACGTTGACCCTTTCTCCAGAAGAAAGTACAGCCTTAGCAGACGTTCTCACAACCGTTCTCGAAGATGACCAATCCTGGTATTGGACTGAAGCCTGGCAAGCAGGTGAACGGGCAGCAGAAGAAGACATTGCAGCAGGGGAAGGGGAAGATTTCGAGACTATGGAAGCCTTCCTTGAAGACCTGGGGCTGGATTTGGCTGAGGTGAAGGCCGCATGAAATATCGCCGACTGCCGTCCTTCAAAAAGGCTTTCGCGCAATTACCTTATGAGATTCAACTCAAAGCCGGAAAGGCTTTTCTACTATTCCAGGAGAACCCACACCACCCTTCGCTTCACATCAAACGGGTAGGTGGTATGCCGGGCGTGTGGGAAGGCCGAGTAGACATTCACTACCGTTTCACATTCCACTATGAGGGTGACACCGCCGTCTTCCGTAACATCGGTCCCCATGATATATTGGATCAAAACCCATAGATGCGCACATCACGCATCACGTTCTACGCAATATCCCCAAAGGAGCCAACGCTATGCTACGAGTCTGCGTCATCGGCATGGGCCCCATCGGCAATCGCCATGCCACGATCTACAAGGAAGACCCGCTCGCCGAGTTAATCGGTGTGTGCGACATCATCAAGGAACGGGCCGATGCGGCGGCGGCGCGCCTGGGCGTGCCCGCGTTCTACGACGCCCCAACGATGCTGGCGGCGCTCGCGCCCGACCTGTGCAGCGTCACGACGGGCGGCTACGAGTATTCCAGCGACCACTATCTGCCCACGATGCAGGCGCTCGACGCCGGTTGTCATGTCCTCGGCGAAAAGCCCATCAGCAACGAGATCGAGAAGGGTGAGGAAATGGTCGCCAAAGCGCGCGAGAAGGGCGTGTGCTACGCCATCAACCTCAACCACCGCTTCACGCCCGCCGCGTATCTGGCGAAGCAATGGCAGAACGAAGGCCGCATCGGGCATCTGCTGTTCGTCAACATGGCGCTGTGGATCAAAAACCCGGCGGAAAGTTCACCCTACTATATGATCAAGGCGCTCAATCCCCATTCGGTGGACATCATGCGCCACTTTGGCGGCGACATCGAGGCCGTGCAGTGCTTCGGGACGACCGCGCCGGGACGCAGCATCATCACCACCGCGCATTTCAGCATGCGCTTCAAGAACGGCGCAGTCGGCGGCCTGACCGCCTCCTACGACATCGAGCGCGGGCATCCCATGGAACGCTGCGAGGTGGCGGGGATGAAGGGGCGTTTCGTCATCGAGGACATGTGGCGCGAGGCGACGCTCTACCCGGCGGGCGACTACGTGAAGCGCGTCTACACCAACCCCATCTTCGGCGGGATGCGCGACTTCGAGGACACCTTCCGCAACCGCATCCACAAATTCCTGGAAGAAGTCACCGCCGGCGTCCCGCCCGACCAGATCGACGGCTCCGGCGCCGACGGCCTCGCGGCGCAGAAGGTCTTGCAGGCAGCGATCGAATCTTTGCAAACCGAATCCGTTGTTAAAGTAGACGGTAGACGGTAGACGGGGGGGAGAACCCCCGTCTACCGTCTACTGTCTACCGTCTACCACCCCAAGACCTACAGGAGAAGACATCATGAAACTTGGCGCAAATTCGGTATTGTTCGGCGCGTTCGATGTGGAGACGGCGTTCAAGTATACGACTATGGCAGGCTACGACGGCATCGAGCTGTCGGCCATCGGCGGGATGAGCGAGCATCTGGTCATCGAGCGGTGGCGGGAGATCGCGCCGGAGATCAAACGACTGGCGCAAGCCTACAACCTGGAATTGCTGGCGATGGAGCAACCGTCGCAAGACCCGGCGATCATGGAGCAGGCGTTTCAGGCGGCGGTGGAAATTGGCATCCCCATCGTCAACTGCGGGCCGGGCGGTAAGAGCGAGGACGAGGCCGCATGGCCGCAGGTCATTGATTCGCTCGGCAACCTGGCAGCCATGGCCGAGAAGTACGGCGTGACGTTGTGCGTCAAGGCGCACGTCGGTGCGAGCATCTACAACACGCCGACGACGCTGCGCGCGATGCAAGCCATCACGTCGCCGGCGTTCGGCATTGATATGGACCCCTCGCACATCTACCGCGCGGGCGAAAATCCCGTCGAGGCCATCGCTGCCGTCATCTCGCGCGTGAAGCACGTCCACATCCGCGACTGCAAAGGCCGCCAGCAGGGACCTGGTTCGCCCGCCGACCAGACCAACGGGCGCGGCGACATTGACCTGGTGGGCTACATCCGCGTGCTGCATGAGCACGGGTATGCGGGACCGCTGGATTTGGAGATCATCGGCACGAAGGGTCAGGGCTACACGCTAGAACAATGCATTACTATCGCCGCCGAATCGCGGGGGCACATGCAAGCGTGCCTCCAAGCCTGCGGGGCACGGTAAAGGAATGATACGTGATACGTGATACGTGACGTGATGCGTTGGACAAAGAGAACTGCTATGTCGGTATCTTTTATGCTATAATGGAGTCAATGAGCATCATTTACCTTGACTACAATTGCTTCCAACGCGGATTTGTGCCCTGTACCAGAGCGCAAAGAAGCCGTCTGGCGATTGGCGTCGCTCTGCAAAATACGGATTGGACCGGTTGAGGAAATTCGCACATTGGCGCAGTCACTTCAAGACAGAAGCGGGCTATCTTCAAAGGATGCCATCCATGTGGCTTGTGCTATCCATGCTGGAGCTGATGCTTTCTTGACTTGCGATGACAGACTGGTAAAACAAGCACAGCGGTTGGATTTGAATATGAAAATTGCAGATCCCGTAGAGTATGTCAGACAGGGGATGATAAGATGACAAAAACTCGGGTGATGATGAATGATACAGAACTCCGCATCAGCGGCATAGAAGCGCTGTACAAAGCGCTCGGTCCAACTGCGATGCTCAGATTCCTATCTCTTGTCCAACACGAGCCAGCGGACTACGTCGAAATCTCCCGGCACATTTACGAAGGGCAAACGATTGACGAAATTTTCGAGCGGGCTAAACAGCACTGGGTAGAGTAACACGACCCCGAAGCATAACCGGCAAGCGCCTGGAATGGCTGCTTGCCGGTTTTTTTTAGCAGATTAAGCAGATTCTTGTCTTACAAATAAAAAATCTGCTTAATCTGCTCAATCTGCTGACAGAAAAGTTCAACCGCGCTGCCATACCGCCTGTACGCCCCACGCCACGCCGAAGCACGCCGTACAGGTCAGCACGATCGCTGCGCCAGAGGCGACACCAACGTAGTAGGAAAGATACAGCCCCACCACCCCGGAAACTGCCGCGATGACCGCCGCCAGCGCCATCATCGGCAGCATCCGCTTGGTGAGCAGGTAAGCCGTCGCCGCCGGGGTGACGAGCATGGCGACCATCAGCGCCACGCCCACCGTTTGCAGCGACACCACAATCGTCACCGCGATCAACACGAGCAGCAGCGCCTCGAAGAAGCGCGCGGGCAAGCGCAGCGTCGCCGCGAAGACGGGATCGAACGAGAGCACCAGGAATTCTTTGTAGAACGCCGCCACCGCCAGCAGCACCACGCCGCCGAAAACGACGATCAGCGCGAGATCGCCCCGCGAGACGCCGAGTACGTCGCCGAACAGAAAGTGCGTCAGATCCACGGTGTAACTGCGCGCCGTCGAGATCAATGCGATGCCCAGAGCGAACGCGCCGGCGAAGATGACGCCCGTGGCGGTATCCTCGCGCACCTTCGTCTGCTTGCTAATTGCGCCGATGCCGAGCGAGGCCAGCACCGCCGTCGCCAGCGCCCACCAGAACAACGGCCCGCGCGCGCCCCCGCCGACGAGGTAGCCCACCGCCACGCCCGGCAGAATCGAGTGCGCCAGCGCATCGCCGAAGAACGCCATCCCGCGCAGCACCACGTAAGTCCCCACCACCGCGCAGACGACGCCCACCATTACCGCCGCCAGCAGCCCGCGCACCATGAACGGGTAGGCCAGCTGCTCGACGATCCAGGCGATCCAGCCCATCACAGGTCCCCCCCACAGCAGGTGTCGCTCACCACCACCACGCCGTCGTCGGTGGGCACCAGGCGCAAGTGACCGCCGTAGGCCGTC
>FWPV01007410.1_pt1 | contig 19931 bp, 25 predicted proteins | sample 2228371 | NCBI WGS metagenome assembly FWPV01 (sample SAMEA103939776, study PRJEB20133) | metagenome | reverse complement strand
TTCAAGACGCAGGTTCGGGCAGTCTCCTGAGCCTGCGTCTTTTTTCAACGGGAGGGCAACAAAGAACGCCAGAGGTAATGCAAAGAGCAGCCGTGTCACGTATGTTCGGCCCCCGCAGGGAGGTGACAAATGCGAATGCTGGAGACCGAGAGATGTCCATCATGCAGGGGATTAGGCTCGCGAAAATGTACAAGTTGCTCTGGCACCGGTCGGAAAACGTGCACATCCTGCCACGGAACGGGGTGGGTAGACTGCCGGTGGTGCCACGGGGTTGGGCTCAGACAATGGAGTATCCGCAGAGAAACCGAACAATGCTCAGTCTGCCAAGGATCCGGACGGGTGAAATGCTTTCACTGCGATGGGACGGGCCATACTCAATGCATACACTGCTCTGGAACTGGGCGCACCCCCTGTACCCGATGCGACGGGACGGGGATGATTGGTCGGAGCACGACTCCAAGGATATTGTCGGATTTCCCTGAATCATCGCTCTCTGTTCTTGGACATCCTTCTCTTCTTGACACAAAACCAAGCCTGCTCGACCCCATTGCACCGGACTTTAGACCCCATCTCAGAAGCCCCCAATCCACCCGCCGTACTGCCAATGAAGGTTTTGGTGGACTGGCCAGTGGCATCTTAGCGGTAGTGCTGACCTTGATTACGGTGCTCCTCCTCATCGGGCTTGCTGGAGCCGTACTCGGGGCAGTGCAAGGGTACTTGAATCGCTAGGGCTTTCCCCACGAACACCTCCAGATAAGCGCAAAGGGGCGTTGCTTTGGCGCTTCTTATTTATCCGACGGCGTCCAGGGCCGGGTTCAGCGAACGCCAGATTGCAACGATCGTTGACGCGCGTAAGGACCGCCGCTATAATTCGGGCGAGGAATCATGGTCGCCCACAAGCACGGACCGGCGTCGCGCCTGTCGGCGCAAGCGGAGAAAAGACGTCGGCACACAGATTGTAAGGAAAGGCTCTTGCGAGACGGTGATGGCCACGTTGTATCGCGATACCCATCCGAAAATTGAAGCGTTGCAGATTGACTTGATCCGGGACATGCCGCCTTGGAAGAAACTCGCGATTGTAGACAGCCTCAACGAAACCGTCAGAACGCTGGCGATCAGCGGCATCAGGCAGCGTCATCCCCAGGCCACCCCTGACCAAGTCCGCCGCATGCTGGCCGAAATGGTGTTGGGCGTGGAGATCGCAAACAAGGTGTACGGCCATGCTAGGTGAAACCACGCGCATCACGCTGCTGGTTGCCCAGACGCTAGAACGCCTTGGAATCCGTTACGCGGTAGCGGGCTCGTTGGCGAGTTCCCTGCACGGCACCATGCGCTCAACGCTGGATGTGGACATCATAGCAGACATGCGGCTGGAGCATATTCCGCATCTGGTTGCGGCACTCTCCGATGAATTCTATATGGACCGTGAAACCATACGTGAGGCCATTGAGCAAAGCGGTAGTTTCAACCTCATTCATTACGGAACGTCCTTCAAAGTGGACATCTTCGTTCGCGGTCTGCGCCCCTTTGACCAAATGCAACTGGAACGGCGGCAGGGCCTAGTCGTCGCAACCGAACCGGAACAAAGTGTGTACGTTATCAGCCCCGAGGATACTATCCTGTCCAAACTAGACTGGTTTCGGATGGGCGGCGAGGTCTCCGACCTCCAGTGGCGTGATGTGCTTGGCGTGCTCAAAGTCCGAGCAGGTGAATTGGACATGGATTACTTGCGGAAATGGGCCGCCGAGCTCCGCGTCCATGACCTGCTGGAACGCGCTTTGACGGAGGCACAATAGCGGCGACCCCAGACGCCCCGCTCCGCGGCAGACAAGGGCGCGTTACACCCGCACCGACGGCAGGAGGGTGTCCAACTCCTCTATAGACCCGACCACATGCGTGGAGAGATACCGCACTGCCCAGTTGCGCGTCAGCGGCGAGATGGTGATGACCGTCTTGCCGGCGCGCCGTGCCTCCCACATCTCCACTGCCGTCCCCATGCTGCACGACGGCACGAAGGCAATCAGCACATCGGCGGCTCGCGCCTCCTCAATCATCGCGAAGAACGTATCTCGCGCCTGGTCGTCGGAATACTCCAGGCTGTTGGGGTTCAACGCGACAGGGTCCACGATGCGTGCGTCGGGGAAATGCCGCCGAACGACTGCCGCGATCTCCGCGCGGTAGTCCTGCTCATGCATTCCGTCGGGCAGAGACCCTTGAATGATGCCCGCGATGAAGAATGTGAGACCCACACATGCCCCCTTGAGGATGAATCGCTTCGCCGCCGAGACTCAAAGGACACGGACAGAACGAGCCGCGATCTTGGCGCTCGCCCCGATCTCAACAGCAAACGGCAGGACCGAATCAGGCGTATTCCTTCGCCTGCTCCTCACCCCGCAGGACGCGGAGAGCGCCCATCGTCATGGCCTCCATCTCGTCCTCGCCCGGGAAGATGAGGACGGGCGCGATCCATTCCACCCGCTCGCGAATCCAGCCCGTCAGCATTTCGGAGTGGGCCAGGCCGCCGGTCAGCACGATGGCATCCACCTCGCCCTTGAGCACCGTGGCCATAGCGCCGATCTCTTTGGCGGTCTGGTACGCCATCGCCTCGTACACAAGGCGCGCATGCTCGTCGCCCTCGGCGATGCGGCGCTCTACCTCGCGGGCGTCGTTGGTGCCCAGATGCGCCACCAGCCCTCCCCCGCCCACACAGCGCCGCCACAGTTCATCAAAGGTGTACTTGCCCGAATAAGCCAACCGAAGCAGGTCGCCGATGGGCAGCCCGCCGGCGCGCTCGGGCGAGAACGGCCCTGTGCCATCCAGGGCCTGGTTCACGTCAATCATGCGTCCCTTGCGGTGGGGGCTCACGGAGATGCCGCCGCCCATGTGCACGACAACGAGGTTCAAGTCCTCGTACCGCTTGCCCAGCGCCTTAGCGGCCTTGCGGGCAGACGCCTTGAGGTTCAGGGCATGGGACAGGCTCTTGCGCTCAATTTCGGGCAAGCCGCTGATGCGCGCGATGGGCTCAAACTCATCCACCGACACCGGGTCCACAATGAATGCCGGCACGCCCGCGCGATCCGCGATCTCGCGCGCGATGAAGGCGCCGAGGTTGCTCACATGCTCCCGTTTAGGCTGGCGCAGGTCCTCTAACATGCGCTCGTTGATGCGGTAAACGCCGCTTGCGACCGGAGGCAGCGCACCGCCCCTGCCCACGACCGCGTCCAGCGAGTGGATATCCACGCCCTTGTCTTCCAGCACGCGAAGGATCACATCGCGGCGGAACTCGTACTGATCCACGATGCGGCTGAACTTGGCGATCTCGTCCGCCGAGTGGCGAATGACCTCCACAAAAACAGGTTTCTCGCCCTCGTACAGTGCGATCTTTGTGGACGTGGAACCCGGATTGATGCTCAAGACCCGATACATGTATCACCTCGTCATTGAGTTTAGGCGTCGTCGCTCCAAAGAATTCGGCCGTCCACCTCGTGGAGGCTGGCGCAACCGGTCAGGATCATGGCCGACCGCAGTTGATCCGCGTACTGCGCCAGGAGTGCCGCAACGGCATCCTTGCCTCCCCCGACCGCGGCGATGGCCATCGGCCGCCCCACCATAACGGCATCCGCGCCCAGCGCCAGCATTTTCAGAGCATCGTAGCCCGAGCGCACTCCGCCATCCACGAGAATGGTGATCTTGCCCTTGACCCGCGCCGCAATAGACGGAAGCACGTCTGCCGTGCCGGGCGTGTGGTCCAGGATTCGCCCGCCATGATTGGAAACAACAATGGCCGCCGCTCCCGTGTCCAGGGCCATCTCGGCCTCGTCGGGCGTCATGATGCCCTTGAGGATGAAAGGCCGCTCCAGGCGGGCGACGATCTCCCGCCAGGCGCCGACCGGCTTGGGGCCCACGTACTGGCCCGCGCGCACCATATTAATGATGCCCGCCGCGTCTATGTCCACCCCGACAGCCCAAGCACCCGCCTCTTCCGCGCGGTGCAGGAGGCGCAAGATGTCCTCGGTGCGGCGCGGCTTGGAGATAAAGCACCCGCGACCCTCGTACCGCGCCAGCGTGGCAAAGCCGATTTCGGCGAGCGCAGGGTTCGGCCCGTCGCCCGCCATGCCCAGCGAGCCAGCGGCAGCGGCACCACCCAACAAGGCGTCCGCGAGATCCTCCTCCGGAATGGCGCTGTTCATGTTCAGCGGCGTGCCGGCTACCGGGGCCACAAGGATGGGAATCTCCAGTGTGCGGCCGAACAGGCTCAGGCGGGTGTCGGGGGCATCCTTGTCGTGCAGCGTGCGCAGGTTCAGGCGGTAACGGGCCAGCGCCGCAACGTTGTTCATGAACGACACGCCCGATCCGATGCCGCCCATGCCGGGCATCTCGCCGGCACAAACCTTGCCATCGCACGTAGGGCACACACGGCAAGCCCCGCCGAAGCGCTCTTTCGCAACCTTCTTGATATCGTTCCAGTTCACGGCACACCCCTACCTGTCAAAGTAGATGCTCTTGCCTGTCGCCGAGAGGGGAATTCCCATCACGAAGTCCGCGTCTATGAGCCCCATTTCACGGGCAACCGTACCGATTCGGTACATGATGCGATTGTCCACGTTCAGGATCTGCGCCGTCTTGACCGCCGAGCCGAGCGCGATGCCCATGTCCAAAAGGCGGTAGGCGCACTGCGGGCCTTTGAACTCGCCCTCAAACGTGTTGATCTTCAAGCACTTCTCAAACCCGCACGCGCCGCAGTTGAGACCCACCGGTGTCGCGTTCTTGATGCCGATGAGCACCACCGCCGCCGAGTTGGCCACGTTCTTGCCGTCGCGGTCAAAGTTAGGCTTGCCCGTGCGAACGCCAAACTCCACCATTTTCTCGGCGAGTTCGCGCAGGATGTCGCCTTTGAGCGTGCGCACAACGACGAAATCCTTGCCGGCCGCCTTGGGCGCGGTCCGTGCCGAAACTTCCATCAGTGCGGTAACGATGTCCATTGCGTCCATGTACGTGTGCCTCCGTAGTCAACTAGGTTAGGATTCCGACCGAGATCCCGAATTGGATTCCACTTTAGGCTCTGCTTGAGATTCCTGGGCCGTCTCATGCTGTCCGACGGACTTCCGGTAGCGCTTGAGTTCGGCATTGGCTCCAATGGCGTAGACCGACCCAGGGAGCAAGTCAATGACCTCATTGAGTTGGTGCACGGCCTCTGCGGATTTGCCGCTCCGCATAAGGGCGAGGCCCAAGTTGTAGCGGCAAGCGGCCTCGTGTTTGGGCGACAGATGCCCTTTATCCGCACTCTCCATGAGGGCGCTGAGGGCTTGGATGGCTTCCTCCAGCCGCCCCTCTTTGAGAAAGCACGCGCCGGTATTGATGCACGCAGCCCATCGGCTTGGGTCGCTGGTGCTAATCCGACAGCCGAGATCGTAGAGCCTGCGGGCTTCTGTAAACCTTCCCTGCCGCGCGAGCAGATTGCCGAGGTCCACCAGCATCTGCGCCCGCATGGTCAGCACATAAAGAAGCACCACGAAGAGAACCGGGTGTATGAGAGCACGTGTCAGCCAGTATACCCCATAGACGAGAGCGGTAAACCCCAGGCTTTCCAGAGCAAAGCGCAGGCTCAGCGGTTCGCGCCTTAGCAGGGACAGGCCGCCGAAAGCCACGATGTACAGCAGTGCCAACAGCAGGGGGAGCCACGGACCCATGCGAACATCCTCCTAGCAAAGCAAGGCCCTTGTCCCGGACGACAAGGGCCTTGCGCAAGTGTCCTCACATCTTATTTGAACAAGTCGCGCGCGGTGCGCTCCAGCATCGTAACGCCGCGGACTTCGGTCTCGTACAGCGGCACGATCGCGCGGACGCCATCGCCAAAGGTGCGGTGAATGACCTGCATGTACTCGTCCTGCATGGCGATACGGTTGCGGACGAATTCCGGCGTCGTGTCGGTAACCGTGCTCTTGTCAATCACCATGTTCACGATGACGCCGCCCACGGGAATGCCGAACTCGGTGAACCAGTTGATGAACCGCGTGATAACCGCGATGGGAAGCGCTTCGGGCAGAGTAACGAAGAAGAACGCGGTTTTCTCGGCATCCGTGAGGAGTGCCTTCGCGTGGGCCATGCGATCCTTGAAGCGCAGAAGATACTCCATCAGCGGGTCCTTCTCTTGCTTCTTCTTGCTGTACGACAGGAGTTCGCGCAGACTCCGGGCCTCCTCGCGGCTCTGAACCATCTTGTTGACCCACAGCGAGTACACCGACGACATGCCGAGCAGACGGCGGGCATTCGCCGTGGGAGCCGTGTCAAAGACGTAGGCCTCGTACTTGTCCTCAAACATGATGTCAATCATGTTCTCAAACATGGCCGACTCTTCAAAGGCGGGGTTCATCGTGGCCGATTCCACAAACTCGTCCGCCTTCGTCTTGATGTCGGCGAACTTGAGGAACCACTCTATCTTCTCGCGAATCTCCCGCTTGGACTTCTCAATGGTCTCCCGCGTATCAATCTCGTGTGCCCACAGGTTGTTCACTCCCACGACTTGAGTCGGTTTGCCAAAGACATCCTGGCCGAGGAGGCTCGTCAGGCTGTGGACCGGGTTGGTAGAAGCCAGGAGGGTGCGCTTGCCTTGCTGGGCGAGCCAAAGGGCCGCCGCGCCGGCCATGACCGTCTTTCCCACGCCGCCCTTGCCGCCGAAGAACACGTATTTCATCTTGGGGTGTTCGGCGAGGAATTGCTGCGTTGTCTTCGTAATCATGCGCCATTACCTCCAAACATCGCGTTTGCGACTTTCTCAATCATCGGCAGACCGGTGATGTCCCGCTCAAATTCCGGCACCCACGCCAGCACTTCGTTGCCAAAGGTGCGGTTGATCTTGTCCAGATACTGCCGCTGCATCTCAATGCGGTTGCGGAGATAGGCGGGAATGTCCTGCTGGGTCAGTTCGCGCGGGATCACACGGTTGACGATGTAGCCAGAGAGAGGCACATTGAACTTCGCAAACAGACCTGCGGCCTTCTGCGTGTCCAAGATGATCATCTCTTCAGGGACGAGGACGAAGAAGAAGGCCGTCTTCTGCTTGTCGGTCAGGATGCTGGAGGAGGTGTTGATGCGGTACTTGATGTACTGCAATTCCTTGAGGATTTTATCCTCCTCGGTCTCCTTCTCGCGCCGCATCACGGCCGCCACCTTCTCATATTCGGCCATTTCCTCGCGCAGCGCCGTGATCTTGTCAATCCACTCATCGTACACGGACGCCATGCTGAGGTAATACAGCGCGTGGCCCAGCGGCACCAGGTCGTAGATATAGTAATCGTACTGTCCGCCGACCACGATGTCCACCACTTCGTCGAAGATGGCGCTTTCTTCCATGGCCGGCTCGGCCGCCGCAGCCTGGATGTAATTCTCAATCTCTTGCGGGACCTCGGGCAGACCGTACATATCCAGGATTTTCTGCCGGATCTCCTGCTGATACTCTTTGATGCGCTTGTCGGCGTCGATCTCCTGAGCATACAAATTCGGCATGATTTCTACCGGCCCCTTGCCGAAAATGTCCCTCTGGAAGATATCCGAGAGCGACGCCTGCGGGTCCACCGAGAATACGAGCACGCGGTGCCCCTGCTTCGCCAGCCAGTAGGCAGTAGCGGCGGAGAAGGTGGTTTTTCCGAGGCCGCCCTTGCCCCCAAACATGATGTACCGCCGATCGGGATACTGTTTGAAAATCTCAGCGAGCGACAACGCCCATCACCCCTTTCCTAGTATTGTGAGATACGCTGGTGTAACCGTGAGGCCGCTACGCGAGTGCATCGGTGAGGTCTCGCTCGCGCAGCATGCGCCGCTTCCAGGTGGCGATCTGCGGCACCACGTAGGGCAGCAGGCGCAGCGAGTAGTATGGCGGGAGAATCGGGATCCCCAGCAGGTCGCCCATGGTGATGAGGATGAACAGGTGCTCCATGCTGCCTCGCGTCTTCAGGGCGAAGCGCGCCATGTCGTGGCCTGCCATGCCATACAACACGCTCTTGGTGGTATCAAAGAACCTCTTGAATACACTCCTCTTCTCTTCTTCAGTCATACGTACCTTCCTCTCTATCCAATTTCGGAATCAAAAAGGTCCGTTAGGTCTCGTTCCCGCAGGACACATCGTTTCCACCGGTCTATCAGCGGCACTGTGTAAGGAATCAGTCGCAACGAATAGTAGGGCGGAAGAATTGGCACACCTACCATGTCCCCGAACACCACCAACACGAAGAACCGTTCCAATTCCCCGCGCTGCTTCTGCAACTCGCGCACCCAGTCATAGACCGTCATCCCGTAGAGGATCTGCCTCAGCGTGCGCGCCACCCGTCGGAGCCTGCTTTCGTCGCACACTTCTTCGGACATCAGCGGCGTCCCCCCAGGGCACGAATCTGCTGTTTCATCCACGAGGCGTGGGCAATCTCGTCTTGCAGGTGCTCACTCAGCATGGAGACGGTATCATCGTCGTCGGTGATGTCGGCCACGGCCATGGCATAATGCTTGATGGCCGCCTGCTCCTCGCCCAATTCCAGTTGCAGCATCTCCACAGTGGAGAGCGCCTGGCTGGTGGCCGCCGCGACCCTGCCCGCAACGGTAGCGGGCCCGCCCGGCTCCACGGGCTTGCCGCCCAGTTGGCGAATGCGGCGGGATAAGTTGACCGCGTGCTCCTGCTCCACTTCCAGGATCGCCCGCACCCCCTCCGCTACCGCCGCCTCAGGTATGGCCTTGGCGTGCGCGCCGTACATCTCCACAGCCGCCAGTTCGGACTTCAGAGCGTCTTGCAGAACCTGAATGACCTCTTCTTGAGTCATAGAGCCTCGCTTTCTACGCACCAGAACCTAGCAGAACGGGAACGAACAGCACAGGGATGGGAGTGCGACGGCGGACTTTATCCTCCACGTTACCCATGATCCAGCGAGACAAGGCTGTGCGCGGGCGCGTCGGCATGACGATGAGGTCGCAGTCGTGCTCCGCCGCATAGGTTACGATGGCTTCCGCCTCTGGACGCTCTGTGAACACCACCTCGCCGGAGAAGGCCACCCCTGCATCCCTGCTAATGCTCTCCAGGTGGGCAAATTCAGCCTGGGCCTCTTCGCGCAACTTCGCTCCGCGGGATCCCGGCTCAACCTGGATCTTGTCAAAAAACGCCTCACCGGAGGAAACGACGGGGACAATACGCAAGCCCATAATGGCGGCCCCATGAGAGGCGGCGAGGGAAACCACATGACGGGCCACCGCATCCGGGATTCCACTTGTATCAAGCGGGAGCAGAATCTTCCGATACATCATCGCCCTCACTTATCAGCGATCGCAGGCGGGATACAAGTGCGGACACCGCCTCATGCCCGACAAATCGCTCACCCTTGTTTAGAACGAACGTAGGATAGCGGCGAATATGGTAGCGCAGTGAGAGGTACAGGCCCCGAAGGGATCGCGGGTCCGACCAACGAATGATGAGGTCGTTGCCGCCGATTTGCGACAAGCGCCTGATAATGCCTAGCGTTGTCTCAAACTCATCACGCCACTCTTCCGGGTATACGTCTTGCCCCCTGTCCACGCCCGCGCCGGTCAACACAACCTGACACGTAAAGCACAAACCAACCCTTTCTAGGATCGGTGCAATCACCTCCAGCAGGATTGGTTTGCGCGCCATGACACCACCCATTTGTAGTTTTACCCACACGGTGCGTTGACAACAAGATCTACAATATTGTACGTGGTGCAATTCATTCCGTCAAGAACCGTTGGGCAAGCGATGGGAGAGCCTCATCGCTCTCCCATCGCTGAGATCGCTTGGTGCGACGCTAGGCCTTGGCTTTGGCCAGTTGCGCACGATACCGGCGGATGGCGTTGATCCCATCCCAAGCCAGAATGCCGGCGGCAACCACCAGTATCAGGGCCACGAGGCCGATGATCACCTGCGCGGCCGTGAACTGGCCCACGTTCGCGATCTTGTTCGCCACCGGGTCTGCGGTCTTCGGCAGGTTGATGAAGAACGCCTCGTAGGCCTTGTACAGCAAGGCGCCGATGGTGGTAACGAACATGAACACGAACGGCCAGAAGGTCCACTGGTAGTTCTTGCCTTTGGACATGAGCCACAGGGTGATGAGCAGCAGGGCCAGCGACGCCATCAGTTGGTTGGCCGCCCCGAACACGACCCAGATCTGCAGGAAGGGCACCAACCAGATGAGCGCCAACGTGAGGAGCAGGGCGATGGTGGTACCCACGTGCATGTTGCGGATGGCCGGGAACTTCTCGCCCAATGCCTCGGCACTGGCAACGCGCATGAAGCGGACCACCAGGTACATGATGGTCAGCGCCATCAGGGTCAGGAACACCATGCCGTAAGCCGCGCCAAAGCCTTCGCCCAGCAGGCTGTCAAGGCCCCACTTGTTCATGAACACCGAGAGGCCCTTGGCAAACACCGCCGCAGCGCCGCCCGCCTTGACGTAGCCATCATAGGAACCAAAGGCGACGGTGGCCGTCAGGAAAGCCATGGTCGCGAAGAACATCTCCAGGAACATCGCGCCACCGCCCACGAAGATCGCATCGCCCTCGCGCTCCAACTGGCGCGCCGTGCCGGATGAGGACACTAGGCTATGCCAGCCCGAGATTGCGCCGCATGCGATCGTTACGAACAGGATCGGCCAGAGTGGGCCGAGCCCCGGCACATTGAACATGCGGTAGGCGGGGAAGTCGCCCATACCCGGGCGCCAAATCAGCAGCCCCACCAACCCGCCCAAAATGCCAAGCGTTACAATCCAGAACGCCACGTAGTTGATGGGCTGCGCCCACCGCCAGATGGGCAGCACAGAACCGAAGTAGCAGATGACGACGACCAGCAGGCTGCCGACGAACTTGGCAAGAGTTACGTCCAGGAACAACTTCGGGCTTGCCGCGCCGCCCGCAGTTCCATAGAGCGTTGCGAAGAAGTTCCGCACTCCGGGCGCCATACCTAGCCAGATGCCCACAAAGGCCAGGATTACGGTGATTACCGTGGTCAGGATGATGTCCTGTTTCCACTTGTAGGTCATCTGCCCGGCCAGCAGGCCCACTAGGATGACGATGATGACACCCAGCGGGACGGCTGTGTTGGTCAGCAACACGAAGCCTACCTGCGTGCCAAATGCGCCCATGATCAACCACAGATAGAAGTAGATGAAGGTGAGCAAAATCATCCTAGAGCGCGGAGAGATCAGTCGGTAACTCAGCGCGCCGAAGGTCTGGCCCTCTTCGCGAACCCCCAGTATAATGCTGCTGTAGTCTTGCACCCAGCCGATGAAGAATGTGCCCAGCACGATCCACAGCAGGGCAGGGAGCCATCCCCACTGAACGGCCACAATCGGGCCAAGAATGGGGCCAAGAGCAGCGATGGACTTGAACTGGTAGCCGAAGAGGACGTTGCGGTTCGCGGGGATGAAATCCACGCCGTCCATGAACATCTTTGCGGGGGTCGCTTTCTGATTATCGGGCTGGATGATGCGGCGGTCAATGGACTTGGCGTACAGGCCATATCCTACGGCGATTCCGACGGCGGAAATAAGCAACACGAATAGCGAATTCATCTCCTACTCTCCTTGCAGCATTCGCAACTGAATTCGGACGACCCATAGGTGAGACGAACTCTGCCTGCCGAGGAACAATGCGTAGACCTGCCTGTGATCACCTCCTTTCGCAAAGCCGAGGCAAACACTGCATGAAACGAACCCCCACACCAGCGCTATTATTTTACCACCAAGTTGCCCGATTGTCAATACTCTGTTCTTGGTGTTATGTCAACGTTCTGCTCTCTCTCACTGCTAACAACACACGAACGCCCCAAAGTTGCGCCCCGGGGCCTTGCACAACCGCTGATCCGCCGGACTCGCCCCTCTCCCGTTGGGTGCCCCATCCTCTAGACAACTCCGTGCGCGTGCCGGCCTCTCACCGCGACCTCACCTACCCCCTCCTACACCCTCCCCTTAGAGAAGCGCTGCTCGCACAGGCCGCATTTTTGTATTCTGCGCAATTTGGACTATAATAGACTCGCTTGGGGATGAATGGTCTCGACGGTGGAGGCTGATCAGGGACTGCAAGCCGAGGCGCCCAACCGCGTGAAAATGGGCAAAAAGAGAAGTGCGGACTTCGCACAGAAGCCGGCTTTGGCCATCGCTGCCTAGTCAGCGAGCGTCAATGCCTTAGTTACCTGCGGGTAACTACGTCCTGACCGTCTCTCTCCCGGTGAGATGGCTCCAGGGCGTCATGAAGACCGGGATGCAGTCCTCCGGATGCCGATACGGAGGGCCTAAGAGCATCGGCTGGCTCCACGCAGACCCTGTTGGTCGGGCGCTCGTGGGGCGAGATTCCTAAAGACCGACTACGCTTGTAGATGTCTCTGGTCGAATCCTTCGGACGCGGGTTCGATTCCCGCCATCTCCACCTGGAGAAGCGGCCTCGGAGCCGCTTCTCGTTTTGTCCGGCCTCTGGCCCTTGCCGGGGCCACGGGGTAGTCTACCCCGCTTTGACAGCCATGCGGGCGGGGACTATAATGGGCCTCGCATTTCGCGGGGCGGCAAAGGTTGAAAGATGCGATTCAATGTAGCACAACTGCTTCTGGGCCCCACAGGCGGGGTTCGGGAATATGATCTGGACGATGACATCAGCGGCCTGGACCCGCTGATCGTCCCGCACAGCACATTGGTGGGGCACGTCAGGTTTACGCACGTCGGCCCGAATGTGCTGGTGGAGGGCAGCGCATATGCCGAGTTGGAACTCATCTGTGTGCGGTGCGCGGAGCCTTTCATCGAGCGGGTAGACATCCAGATCATGGAGGAGTTTGAGCCCAGCATTGATGTGCTGACCGGCCGCGTCCTGCCGGATACACATGAGGACCCCGCGTTGGTCATTGACAAGCACAACATGCTGGATTTGAGCGAGGTCGTTCGGCAGAACCTCCTGCTGGCAATGGAGGACCACCCCCGTTGCCGAGAAGACTGTGCAGGAATCTGCCCCCACTGCGGCCGAAACCTGAATACCGAGACGTGTACCTGCGTGGACGAGCCGGTGGACCCACGATGGGCCCCATTGGCCGACCTACAAGCGGGTTGACATCATCGTAAGGAGTGATTTGACATGGGTGCTCTGCCAAAGCGAAAACTATCCAAAGGGCGGCGAGATCGCCGTAGGTCGCACCTGGCACTGAAGACCACTGCGCTGGTCGCATGCCCACAGTGCAAGGAACCACGCTTGCCCCACACCGTGTGCCCCAATTGCGGCTACTACCGTGGAGCGGAGCGCGTTGAGATCAAGACCAAGGCCAAGGAGTAGCCATTGGCCTGCGCGCAGGAGCGACGCCCGTGGCCGTGGTGCGGGATTCCGCTGCACGGCCTTTCTTTTATGTGGCCTCTCCCTTGGCCATAGTGCACGCGCCGTTGCTCTGCTTGACGCCAGACGTGCAATGGGGTAATCTTATGGGCACGAGGCTGTTCGCAAGGGGGTATCTATGGAACAAGAAACGGCGGGCAAGATTACACTGGCTCCGAGCGTGCTGACCACGATCGTAACCCTCACGGTCAATGCGGACGAGGGTGTAGCCCATCTGTGCAAGGATTGGCGGAGCGACGTGGGCCGATTCCTCGGCGTCGGAGGACTGGAGGACGGCATCCGCGTGGACGTAGAGGGAAATAGCGTGGCCGTAGATGTGCATCTGGTGGCCAAGGCCAACGTCAATCTGCTGACGTTGGGGCGACGGTTGCAGTCGGCGATTGCGCGGGCGATCAGCGACATAGTAGGGCTGGTAGTGCGCGAGGTGAACATCTTCATTGAGGATGTGGAAATTCCAGATGCCGAGGAGCAGGTTTAGGCTGTGAAAGTACGACGGCGTGCGCGCATCGTGGCTTTGCAGGCGCTCTTTGAGATAGATAGTGTGGGACACCCCCCCGATGTGGTGCTCCAACATCGTCTAGAAGAGACACCCCTACCCGACGCGGGCGTGGAGTTCGCACGTTCGCTCGTCTTCGGAGTCTTGCAGCATCGCCGAGAACTGGATGCCTTCATCCAGAAGAATGCCCCCCAGTGGCCCATTGAGCAGATGGCCTTCATAGACTGCAACATCTTGCGCATCGCACTGTATGAACTGTACGTTGACCGAACGACGCCCATGAAAGTGGTCATCAACGAGGCCGTGGAACTTGCGAAGATGTTTGGAAGCGAGAGTTCCCACCGTTTCGTCAACGGCGTGCTCGGAAGTTTCGTGCTCCAGATGCAGGGCGCGGGCAAACCCGCTGTTTCCCAGGAAAAAGCAGAGCCGTCTCAACGTGCGAGCGAGTAAGGGGACACGAACATGACCCTGTTCGGAATTGGCCCAGGCGAACTCATCCTCATCTTCATTCTCGCCTTGATTATCTTCGGCCCCCAGAGACTCCCCGAGGTAGCGCGGGCCATCGGGAAAGCGATCAATGACTTTCGCAAGACCTCCGAGGAAGTTACCTCGGCGGTTGCAAAGGAGTTGGACATCAGTGAGGTGGCCCAGTCCGGCGCCGAGACGGCTCCTGCGCCGCCCCCTGCCATTCGGCCCGTCCACAGCATCCCCTTATCCAAAGTAGGCGAGGCCGTAGCGGTGGGCCCCGCTGAGTCGGGAAACGTAGCGGCCCCCGCCGCCGCAACCGACATCCCCACCAACGTAGACGCCGATAGCGAGACCCCCAGCGAGGGAGGCCCCAAGCCGCATGACTGAGAACAACAAAATGCCGCTGCTTGCGCACCTGGCCGAACTGCGCGACCGCCTGATCAAAGCCTTTGCCGCGCTGTTTGTGGGCACCGTGCTCAGCCTGTTTCTCTTTACCCCGCGGCTGTTTGAAATCGTCATTCGCCCGATGCAGCCCAACGTGCCGGTGGCGCTGCGGCCTACCGAAACCATCATCGTGTACTTCAAGTTGGCGCTCATCCTCGGCGTGGTTATCGCCATGCCCGTCATCGTGTACCAACTGGTGCGGTTCATCGTCCCGGGCCTGACGCCGCAGGAGCGCCGGTACCTCTACATCCTGTTGCCCAGTGCCACCTTATCCTTCGCCGCGGGGGTGCTCTTTGCGGCCCTGGTGATGCTGCCCTTTGCCATCGCCTATCTCAAGGGCTTCATGAGCGACATCGTTCGCCCCACGTATTCCATTGATTCGTACATATCGTTTGTAACGGGCCTACTGTTTTGGGTAGGCGTTACCTTTGAGACGCCGCTCATCATCTTCTTCTTGGCGCGGCTCGGCGTCGTAACTCCCGCGTTTCTCAGCAAGAACCGCAAATACGCGATCCTTCTCATCGCCATCTTGGCGGCGATTATCACCCCGACGCCAGACCCGTTCAACATGATGATCGTCATGGTCCCCCTCATTTTGCTATACGGCGTGGGCGAGATCCTGGCGCGGTTCGCGCGCCCCTTGGCGAAAGCCCGCGCCGACGGCAAATGACAATGACATGCAGATTCATAGACTAGACCAAAGGAGGCTTTCAATGGAGAAAGAACGAGTCCTAATCATGGGCGCAGCCGGAAGGGACTTCCACAACTTCAACGTCTACTTCCGGAACAACCCCAACTATGAGGTAGTTGCGTTCACGGCGACGCAAATCCCCAACATAGAAGGTCGGGTGTATCCGGCAGAACTGGCCGGGCCCAACTACCCGAAGGGCATTCCCATCTACCCGGAATCCGAACTGGTGAACCTGATCCGCGATTTGCGGGTGAATCAGGTGGTGTTCGCCTATAGCGATGTGAGCCACGAATACGTGATGCACAAGGCTTCCACCGCGCTGGCGGCAGGGGCGGAGTTTCGGCTCATGGGCGCCAACTCCACCATGCTCAAGGCCAGCGTGCCGGTCGTCTCGGTCTGTGCGGTGCGCACCGGAAGCGGCAAGAGCCAGACCAGCCGCAGGGTAGCCGGAATTCTGCGCGACATGGGTAAGCGCGTCGTCGCCATCCGACACCCGATGCCCTACGGCGATCTGGCAAAGCAAGCCTGCCAGCGGTTCGCCACGTATGCCGACATGGATCGGCATCACTGCACCATTGAGGAGCGCGAGGAATACGAGCCTCACCTGGATCGGGGCGTCATCGTCTATGCGGGCGTGGACTACGAGCAGATTCTGCGCGAGGCCGAGAAAGAAGCCGACGTGATCCTGTGGGACGGCGGAAACAACGACCTGCCCTTCTACAAGCCCGACCTTCACATCGTCGTTGTGGACCCACACCGACCTGGACATGAGGTGCGGTATCACCCCGGCGAGACAAACTTGCGCATGGCCGATGTGGTCGTCATCAACAAGGTGGACACTGCGGACCTTGCCAACATCGCCACCGTGCGCGAGAACGTGTACCAGGTAAACCCTCGCGCCATCGTGCTGGAAGCGGCCTCGCCCATCTTCGTGGAAGCGCCCGACGCCATCCGCGGCAAGCGCGTGCTGGTCATTGAGGACGGCCCGACCCTCACGCATGGCGAGATGGCCTACGGCGCGGGCACGGTGGTTGCCCGCCGACTTGGCGCGGCGGAGTTGGTGGACCCCCGGCCCTACGCCGTCGGCTCCATCGTGGACACGTTCCGCAAGTACCCCAACACAGGCGCGCTGCTCCCCGCTATGGGCTACGGCGAGAAGCAGGTGCGCGAACTGGAAGAGACGATCAACAACACGCCCTGCGATATGGTTCTCATCGCCACGCCCATTGACTTGCGCAGAGTCGTGAACATCAAGCATCCGTCTCAGCGGGTGCGGTACGAACTGCAGGAAATTGGCCAACCTACACTGAAGGATATCCTGGAGCAGCGGCTGAAATAGGCAGGGATCGCAGGCACCGATCTGCGAGGAGGAAGTGCGATGTCTCCAGATTGGACTGTGGTAGAACGCGAAGTTGTCCAGCACCTGCAGAACCTGATACGCATAGATACGACCAACCCGCCCGGCAACGAACTGCCCGCGGCCCGGTACGTGGCCGATGTGCTGCGAGGTGAGGGAATCGCGGCGGAGGTGCTGGAATCGGCACCCCAAAGAGGGAACGTGGTGGCACGGCTCGGCGGCGACGGCTCGGCCCGTCCGCTCTTGCTGATGTCCCACTTGGATGTCGTGCCCGCGGAGCCGGACAAGTGGGCCCATCCGCCCTTCGCGGCCGAACTTGTGGATGGATTTATCTGGGGGCGCGGCGCGGTAGACACGAAAAACCTGACCGCCGTGCAGTTGACGCTCATGCTGCTCCTCAAACGCGAGGGCGTGCCCCTGAAGCGCGACGTCATCCTGGCCGCCACTGCGGATGAGGAAGCCGGCGGACTGGCAGGCATGGGCTGGCTGGTTCAGGAGCGCCCCGAGTTGCTGCAGGCCGAGTACGCCATCAACGAAGGCGGCGGGTTTGGCCTGAACATCGGCGGTAGGCGCGTCTACGTCTGCCAGAGCGCCGAGAAAGGCGTCTGCTGGATGAAACTCACGGCGGAGGGCAAGCCAGGCCATGGCTCTACGCCCAAGGGCGACAACGCCGTGGCAACGTTAGCCGAAGCCGTCGTCCGCCTGTCGCGTGCACGCCTCCCTCTCCACGTTGTGCCGACGGTGCGCGAGTTCGTGCAACAACTGGCCCGATTGCTGCCGTTTCCGCAATCTCTCATCCTGCCGTTGGTGCTCAGCCCGGTGTTTGAACCCGTGGTCGCGAAGGCCCTTGCGCGGGAGGAGATGCTGGGGCCGCTGCTCCGCGCCTCGGTGCGCAACACGGCCACGCCCACCGTACTCAATGCGGGGAGCAAGACCAACGTCATCCCCTCGGTGGCCGAGGCCCAGGTGGACGGCCGGCTCATCCCCGGCCAGACTCCCGATGACCTCATCCGCGAGATACGGCCCTACATCGGCGACAAGATCCGGATAGACATCATCGGCACATCCGAGCCTTCGGAGGCCGGCTATCAGACCCCGCTGTACACCATTCTGGGGAACGTGCTGGCCGAGGAGGATCCGGGGGCCGTCCTACTTCCGTTTATGATCACGGGCTCTACCGACGGCCGCTTCCTGGCGAAGCACGGCGTGAAGGTATACGGCTTCTGCCCCATGAAGCAGGACACCGACCAGTCGCCCCTGGAAATGGCGCACGGACACAACGAGCGAATCTCGGTGGCGAACCTGGGCTTTGCCGCGAGGGTGCTGTACAAGGCCATCCTCAGGCTGTGTTCATAGGCATCATGTCGGCGGCTGTTCTGTCCCGTGCGGGGCCGGACAGCCGCCGACTGTGGCCTACACCTGGATCGTCTTCCATTTTCCGCTTCGGTAGCGCAGAAAGGCGAACAGCCCGCGGAAGAAGAGGTCTACCGACATCGCCACCCATGCCCACTCCAGCCCTAGCCCCATAATGGTGATGAACAGGATGGCGAGCGGCACTCGGATTCCCCAAATGCACCCCGCGACGATGTAGAGAGGATATTTGGTATCTCCCGCGCCCCGCAGTGCGCCGTTGATGATCATCGTGGCGGCGAGCGCCGGCTGGGCCAATCCAACGATGCGCAGCGGGCCTGTCCCCAGTGCAATGACCTCGGGGTCTGACGTGAAGAAACTGACGAGCGGCAACGGGAAAAGGATGAATACGATGCCCATCGCTCCCATGAGCACCGCCCCGATCGCAAAAGCGGTGTAGCCGTTGCGTTCGGCTTCCTTGGGGGCTTGCGCTCCCAGCGCCTGCCCGACCAGCGTGGTTGCCGCGACGGCGAAGCCGAAGCCCGGCATGTAGGACAGCGACTCCGCATTCAGGGCGACTTGATGCGCGGCAAAGGCGGCAGTTCCCAATGTGGCGACGACGCGTGCGTAGGACATTTGCCCGAAGCGAAATAGCAGTTGCTCCAGGCCCGATGGAATGCCGACGCGCAGGATGCGGCGGATGAGATCCCAGTCGGGGCGGAGGTTGTCCAGCATGAGGCGAAGCGCCCCGCGGCCCCGAGCCAGCGTCCCCAGCGCCAGGATGCCGCCCGTGAAGCGGGCAGTCGCCGCGCCGATGGCCGAGCCCGCGACTCCCATGCGGGGCAGGCCGAACGCGCCGTTGATCAGCGACCAGGCGACCACGATGTTGATGGCGTTCACGATGAACATGATTCGCAACGGCGTGCGCGTGTCGCCTGCGCCGCGCATGGCCGCGTTGCAGATGAACATCAGCGTGGCCGGAAGAAATACAGCGGCGACGATGCGCAGGTATGTGGTGCCTGGGCCAAGGGCTTCTGGCTCGGCTCCCATCAAGGCCACTGCAGGCCCCGCAAATGCAACGCCTAGCGCTGTGGCCGCAAGTCCGAGGGTCGCGCCAAGCAGAACCGATTGACGCAGCACGCGGTTGGCCAGCGGAGTGTCTTTGGCTCCTACCGAGCGCGCGATGAGCGCGGTACTGCCCACACCGATGGCCCCAAACAGCGCGTTCGTGAGGAAAACCCACTGATTGGCCAAGCCCACCGCCGCAAGGGCTGCCGCGCCAATGTGCCCCACCAGGAACGTGTCCACGATGCCCACCATCATCGCCAGCAGTTGCTCGCCGGCGGCAGGCAGGGCAAGGCGCAGGGTTTCTATCGCCGCAGACCGGCCCAACAGGCTCCCGCGTAGCGCGGCTGCTGTACGGTGGCGGGTGGCACTGACCGATGCGGAGATGTTGATGGGTTTCATGAGCGAATCTCTTCTTGTCAGCAGAGTGAGTAGTATCCATTATACGCGATGTGCGGTTTCTCACAAATACGCGGCGGGATCGCGAACCCGCACGCTCAGATTCGCCCGAGCAATTCTCAATATGGCCTTCCCGCTCCGGCGTGGGGCGCCAAGCGTGGCCGGAGACCCTCGTGATCGCGCGCTTCGCGAGCCGCGGACAGTTTCTGAACGGGCAGGGTTTGGGTGGGAATGGGGGAGTAGAGCAACGTCGCCCCGCGCGGTTCGGCCCGACGCTGAAGCATCGGGCTAAAGGGGTGGTG
>FWPV01007409.1_pt1 | contig 19939 bp, 21 predicted proteins | sample 2228371 | NCBI WGS metagenome assembly FWPV01 (sample SAMEA103939776, study PRJEB20133) | metagenome | reverse complement strand
GTCGCCGCGAGTGTGGTGGGGCAACCTTGCTCGCAGACGCCCGACCGGGCTGCGCTCCGGCCGAAGCGACGGGGGGCCGAGCCGCCCGGCGCCGGGGCTCCCTCGCGCCGGTCCGCGGGCTCGTCCGGATCCGCTGCGCCGTCCCCACCCGCACCGGCGGCGGCGAGCGCCTGGGCGGAGCCGCCACTCACGCCCGAACGCCTGGCCCGCATCCGCGGCGATCATCCCTGGTGGCTCTGACCGGTATCCACCTGGCTGGCCGGCTCCTCGGCCGGCCATGACAAGGGAGGTGCCGTCCCTGGGCGCTTCTCTCCTGTCATCCTCGGGCCCCGACGCGACCATCCACCCTGGATGGCCGGCTTCTTGGCCGGCCATGACGAAGGTGGAACGCCATCCTCGACCCCCTCTCATCTGTCATCCTCGGGCCCGCCCCTCATCCGTCATGGTCGGGCCTGACCCGACCATCCAGCCTGGATGGCCCGGTCGAGCCGGGCCATGACAGGGGTAGGCGTCCCCCTCGGGCCCTGTTCTCTGTCATCCTCGGGCGCCGACCCGAGGACCTCCACCTTCCCAATGTCATCCTCGGGCAAGGACCCGAGGATCCACCGGCACGACCGGTGGAGCCCGGCCCGCCGAGATCCTATGATGCCCATCGTCGAGCCCTGGGGAGTGCGAACCGCATGACCCGTCATCCGCGGATCGTCAGCGACCCGGTGACCCTCGCGGGCAAGCCGCGCATCGCCGGGACCCGCATCGCGGTCGAGCTGATCCTCGATCGGCTGGCGCAGGGCAGCACGATCGACGAGCTGTTGGCCGACTACCCCCAGCTGCAGCGGGCGGACGTGTTGGCGGCCCTGGCCTTCGCGGCGGACTGGCTGCGCATGGAGGAGGTCGAGCTGGCACCACCCGAGGCCGCGTGAGGTTCCTCCTCGACGAGAACCTGCCGCTGCGCGTGGCGACGGGCCTGGCCGCCGCCGGCCACGACGTGGCGCGCGTGGCCAGCCTCTGCCCTGGTGCGGACGACGCCACCGTGCTCGAGCGAGCCTGCGCCGAGGAGCGGGTCCTCGTCACGGCGGACCTGGATTTCGGTCGCCTCGTTATGGCCTCTGGACGCCGCTGCTGCGGAGTCGTTCTGGTGCGGCTCGAGCAGGCCCGGCTCGACCGGCTCGCCGCGGATCTCGCGGCCCTGGCGAGCCGGTGGGCCCCGCCTTTCGACGAGCCTGGTGCGGCTGGAAGCCGGTCGGGCGCGCCTGGTCGCCTTGCCGCAGGCCGTCGGGGATCCGCGCTGAGCACCGCCCCGCCCCCCGCCGCCTCCTCTATGTCATCCTCGACCCCCTCTCCTCCGTCATCCTCGGGCCCCGACCCGGGGACCAATGCCGCACCTCTGTCATCCTCGGGCGAAGACCCGAGGATCCAGCCTGGATGGCCGGGTCTGCGCCCGGCCATGACAGGGAAGAGCGTCGTCCCCGAGTGTCTCGTCCGTCATCCTCGGTCACCTCTTTCCTGTCATCCTCGGGCGCAGACCCGAGGATCCACCTCGATGGCCGGGTCTTCGCCCGGCCATGACAATGAAGCGGCGACAGGCCGGCCCCGTCTCCTCCGCCGTCTCCGGCCGCCTCTTCCTGTCATGGTCGCGCCCCGACGCGACCATCCAGCCTGGGTGGCCCGGTCGCGCCGGGCCATGACAATGAAGCGGCGACAGGCCGGCCCCGTCTCCTCCGCCGTCTCCGGCCGCCTCTTCCTGTCATGGTCGGCCTCCGAGCCGACCATCCATCCTGGCTGGCCCGGTCACGCCGGGCCATGACGGGAGGGCGCGTCACCCCCGGGCTCGACCCGGGGATCCACCGGCACGACCGGTGGAGCCGGGCCATGACGAGGGAAGAGCGTCCGCGCCCCGCGCGGGTCCGAGGATCCGAGCGACCCGATGACGGACCCCGACGCGACCCCCTGCGTTGTCCGGCGCACTCGGACCTGGACGTTCGGGCGTCTCTCCCGTAATAGGCGAACATGGCGCGGGCGTTCGTCTATCTCCTAGCCAGCCGGCGCAACGGCACCCTCTACGTGGGCGTCACCGGCGATCTGGTCCGCCGCGTCCACCAACACCGCACCGGCGCGCTCGGTGGCTTCACCGCCCGCTACGGGGTCACCCGGCTCGTCTGGTACGAGGCGCACGACGACATCGCGGCGGCCATCCGCCGCGAGAAGTGCTTGAAGCGCTGGCGGCGCAGTTGGAAGCTGGCGCTCGTCGAGCGCACCAATCCCGACTGGCGCGATCTGTGGGACGACATCACCCGCTGACCGACTCTCCCGGACCGCTTCTTCTCCCCTCGTCCCCGGCCCCTGCTCTCTGTCATCCTCGGCCTCTTCTTCTCTGTCATCCCCGGGCTCGACCCGGGGACCAATGCCGCACCTCTGTCATCCTCGGGCGAAGACCCGAGGATCCAGGTGGATGGCCGGGTCTGCGCCCGGCCATGACAGGGAAGAGCGTCGTCCCCGAGTGTCTCGTCCGTCATCCTCGGGGCTCCTCTTTCCTGTCATCCCCGGGCGCAGACCCGGGGAGCGAGCCTGGGTGGCCCGGTCGAGCCGGGCCATGACGAAGGGGGCGGCAGCTCGGCGCTCCGTTCCTGTCGTGGTCGCGCCCCGACGCGACCATCCAACCTGGATGGCCGGCTCCTTGGCCGGCCACGACAGGGGAGGGCCGTCATCCTCGGCCGCACGGCGCCGGCGTTGGAAAGCGCTCGCGGCCAGGCTAATGTGAAGGGGGCGAGCCGGCCACGGCGCCAGAGGAACCGACATGCGCTACCCCCGGATCACCGTCGACCCCGAACGCATGGGTGGGGTGCCCTGTGTCCGGAACTTGCGGATCCCGGTCGCCACCATCGTGGCGATGGTCGCCGACGGGATGAGCCGTGAGGAGATCCTGGCGGCCTTTCCCGACCTCGAGCCCGAGGACCTGGCCGAGGCCCTACGCTTCGCCGCCGAGGCGGTCCGCGAACGCGAGCTGCCGCTGCGCGTGCCGTGAGGTTCCTTGTCGACGCCGCGCTCGCCCCGGCGGTCGCGGCGGCCCTGCGAGCGGCAGGGCACGACGCGGTGCACGTCCGTGATCGCGGGCTCCAGGCCGCGAGCGATCGGACGGTTCTGGAGCTGGCCCGCGCCGAGCAGCGGGTGCTGCTCTCGGCCGACACCGACTTCGCCGCGCTGTTGCTGGCGGCCGAGGCGGTCGGCCCCTCGGTGATCCTGTTCCGACGCACGCTCGATCGGCGGCCCGGGCGTCAGGTCGAGATCCTGCTCGCGAACTTGGAAGCCCTGGCCGAACCGCTGCACGCGGGCGCCATCGTGATCGTCGAGGACACGCGCATCCGCATCCGGCTCCTGCCGCTCGCCGACGCCGATCGGACACCCCCGGCCGACGAGGCGACAACGTGACGTGGTCGGCTCGGTCGGCGAGCGGCCGTGCCTCGCCCCTCGCCATCCTCGGCCGCCTCCTCCCCGTCATCCTCGACCCCCTCTCCTCCGTCATCCTCGGGCCCCGACCCGGGGGTCCAGCCGGATGGCCGAACGAGGGGGTGTGGGTGGGAGAAGGCGGGCGTGTCGCCAGCCATTCGGATTGCCGACCTATTATAGGTTGACAATCTTGACATTCCGGCGGAACGAACGGAAAAGCAAGGGCATGGCCCACCATCCGGGAGCCGCAGCCTTGCCCGCCGAAGCCCGCACCCCACCGCCTCGCCCCCGAACCCCGGCCCAGATCGAGGCCGCGCGCCGCAACGGCGCCCGCTCGCGCGGACCCGTGACCGCCGCGGGTAAGGCCCGCAGCGCCGGCAACGCCCTGCGCCACGGTCTCTATTCGGCCCGCGCTTTGACCCCCGGCGAGGACCCCGCCGCCTTCGAGGCTCTGCTCGCCGCGCTGCGGGCCGAGCACGCGCCGCGCGACGTGACCGAGCATCTCCTGGTCGAGCGGTTGGCGCTCACCTTCTGGAAGCTCGCCCGCTGCGACCGGCTCGAGGCGCAGCTGGCGACGATCGAGCCGCGCTGTCCCACCGGCCGGCTGTTCCCCGAGCCCGGCCTGCCGCGGCTGCTCTCGCGCGTGCCCGAGCTCACCACGCTATTGCGCCACCAGGCCCAGCTCGAGCGCCAGCTGCACCGCTTGCTACGTCTGCTGGCGGAGCGCCGCCGCCCGGCCGTCGAGCCGGAGGCGGCCGAGGCCGCCGACGCCGGAAGCGAGCCCTCGTGCGATCAGAACGAGGAAAGTCGACGAAACGAACCCGAGCCGGCGGTTCCGGACGGGGACGGGACGGCCGATCGCAGCCCCACCTCTTCCGGCTCCGGGCCCTACGCCGCTCCCGGCCGCTCGCCGGCGGCCGACGGGCCGATCGATCGCGATGTCGCGGCTGGCCCCCTCGCGCCCGACCCGGCCGGCGCCCGAGCCGACCATCCGGACCTTTCCCTGTCATGGTCGCGCCCCGACGCGACCATCCAGCCTGGATGGCCCGGTCGAGCCGGGCCATGACGGGAGGACGCGTCACCCCCGGCCCCTGCTCTCTGTCATCCTCGGGCCCCTCTTCTCCGTCACCCTCGGGCTCCGCCCACCACAGCTGTCATGGTCGCGCCCCGACGCGACCATCCATCCTGGATGGCCGGCTCGAGGCCGGCCATGACGAGGGAGGGATGCGGCCTGCGCCTTCGTTCCCCGTGATCCTCGGGCGCTTCTTCTCTGTCATCCCCGGGCTCGACCCGGGGATCCGGCCCTTCCTCTGTCATCCCCGGGCGCAGACCCGGGGATCCAGCGGCCCGCGCCGCGGGGTCCTCGGGGGCGCGCCGGCGCCTCGCCGCGCGGCGGCGATGCGGCCTTGCGCCCGTGAGGCGGCCGTGGCCAAGGAGGGGAGCGAGCCCTCGAGACCTGCGGAGCGGAGCCCATGACCTGGATCCTCGGCCTCAATGCCTGGCACGCCGACAGCGCCGCCTGCCTCCTGCGCGACGGCGTGCTCGTCGCCGCGGCGGAGGAGGAGCGGTTCCGCCGGATCAAGCACTGGGCGGGCTTCCCGAGCGAGGCCGTGCGTTGGTGCCTGGCCCATGCCGGGATCGGCATCGAGGAGGTCGACCACGTCGCGGTCAACCGCGATCCCAAGGCGCATCTGTTGCAGAAGGCCCTGTTCGCCTTCCGCCGGCGACCCTCGCTCGCGCTGGTCCGCGACCGGCTGGCCAACGCCGCCAAGGTCGGTGCTCCCCTCGACGAGCTCGCCCGGGCGCTCGACGTGCCGCGCGAGCGCATCCGCGCGACCTTCCACGCGATCGAGCACCACGAGGCGCACCTCGCCTCGGCCTTCCTGGTCTCGCCCTTCGAGGAGGCGGCGATCGTCTCGATCGACGGCTTCGGCGATTTCCTCTCGGCCATGTGGGGCGTGGGCCGCGGTACCCGCATGGAGGTCCGGGGTCGGGTCTTCTTCCCCCATTCCTTGGGCCTGTTCTACCAGGCGATCACGCAATATCTCGGCTTCTGGTCCTATGGGGACGAGTACAAGGTCATGGGCTTCGCCCCCTACGGACGGCCCAGCCGGATGGCCGAGATGGAGCGGATCGTCCGACTCCTTCCCGACGGGGGCTACGAGCTCGGGCTCGACTTCTTCCGCCACCACGCCGAGGGCGTGGCGATGCTCTGGCAGGGAGGCTATCCCGAGATCGGCCCGATCTTCACCCCCGCCCTCGAGGAGCTGCTCGGTCCGGCGCGCAAGAGGGACGAGCCCCTCGACGAGCGCCACGCCGACATCGCCGCCTCCGCCCAGGCGATGTACGAACGCGCCCTGTTCCATCTCTTGAAGATCGTCCACGACACGACCGGGCTCGACCGGCTGTGCCTGGCCGGAGGCTGCGCCATGAACTCGGTGGCCAACGGCAAGGTCTACCGGCAGACCCCGTTCCGGCGGCTCTACATGCCGGCGGCCGCCGGCGACGCCGGTGGGGCGATCGGTGCCGCCTTCGCGGTGTGGCACGGGCAGCTCGGGCAGCCGCGCGGCTTCGTCATGGACCGGGCCTCCTGGGGCCCGGGCTGGAGCGACGCCGAGCTCGCCCGCTTCGTGGCCGAGCGGCGCGCGGCGATCGAAGGCCAGGGCTGCCGGATCGAGGAGGTGAAGGACGACGCCGGGCTCGCCGAGCGGGTGGCCGAGGCGATCGCCGAAGGCGCGGTCGTGGGCTGGTTCCAGGGGCGCATGGAATGGGGCCCCCGCGCCCTCGGCAACCGCTCGATCCTGGCCGACCCCCGCCGACCGGACATGAAGGACGTCTTGAATTCGAAGATCAAGCGGCGCGAGAGCTTCCGCCCGTTCGCGCCGGCGATCCTGCGCGAGCGGGTGGGCGAGTGGTTCGAGGAGGAGGACGACGTCCCCTTCATGATGCAGGTCTTCCAGGTCCGCCCCGAGCGGCGCGCCCAGGTGCCGGCCACCACGCACGTCGACGGCTCGGGCCGGCTGCAGACCGTCACGCGCGAGGCCAACCCGCGCTATTTCGATCTGATCGCCGCCTTCGAGCGGAAGACCGGCGTGCCGATCCTCTTGAACACGAGCTTCAACGAGAACGAGCCGATCGTCTGCCGGCCGGAGGAGGCGCTCGACTGCTTCCTGCGCACCAGGATGGACCTTCTGGTCCTCGGGCGGACGCTGGTGCGCCGCGAGGCCTGATGTTCGCCGGACCCGTCATGCCCGGCCGGGAGCGGCGGCCGCGGCCCGCTCGCCTCGATCCTCCCCGGGCCGCCCTCGCCATCCTCGGGCGCCTCTTCTCTGTCGTCCTCGAGCCCTTCCTTTTTGTCATCCTCGGGCGCAGACCCGAGGACCCACTTGGATGGCCGGCTCGAGGCCGGCCATGACGAAGGAGGAGCGTCACCCTCGGTCGCCACTTTCCTGTCATCCCCGGGCTCTCGTTCTCTGTCATCCTCGGGCTCGACCCGGGGATCCACCGGCTGGCCGGCTCGCAGGCCGGCCATGACGAGGGGGAGCCTCGGCCCCTTGCCGGCCGCCGCCCGGCCGCTCGCTCAGCCCCGGATCGCCAGCTCCTCGAGTGCGCCGCGGAACGGCCGGAAGGTGAACCGCACCCCGTGCCGGCCGGGCGGCAGCGCCACCGCCCGGAACAGGAGCTGGGCGCGCAGCACCGGCACGGGCATCCCGTCCCGCTCGGCCCGCCACCAGGGATGCCAGGCGTCGTGGAGGATCAGGATGCCGCCGTCGGGGGCCTCCGCCTCGACCACCACCTCGCCCTGGCCGTAGCGCACCAGCCGCGCCCGGCCGGGCCGGGCCCCGGGCCGGGGCGCCGGCACCGGCGGCTGTTCCAGGAGCGCCGTGGTGGCGAGATCGACCGCCGGCCACTCGCCCCGCTCCAGGACCGCGGCGGCGTCGAGCGGCTCCCAGGATGTCGCCAGCACCACCCGCGGGAGCGCGTCGAGTCGCTCGTAGACGAACGCGGCCTCGGTCCGCGCGACCGGGCGCAGCCTCGCGCCCGGCTCGCCCGGGGCCAGCTCCTCGATCGGCACCGGCGTGGCGATCCACCGCAGCCCCAGAAGCGCCGCGAGCGGCCCGCTCCAGGACGGCATGGCCGGGGTGAAGCGGCGCTGGTCGGGCACGGCCACGGTGTCCTGGGCGCCCACCGCCGCCACGAAGCGCGCCGGCCGCACCGGGTTGTGCCCCAACGTGTGCTCGAGGCCGCGCACCAAGGGCGCATTGGGCCAGGCGTAGCCGAGACCCACGAGCTCGACCCGATCGCGCCGGCTCTCGCTTCGTCCCTCGGCCACGAGCCGGGCCAACAGGTCCAAGGTCGCCTCGGGCGCCTTCGGATCGAGCGGGGTCCAATCCACCTCGCCCCGCACCGGCAGGCCCGTGGCCCCGTTGGGCCGGTGATTGCGCACCAGATCGGCCGCCGCCAGCACGACCAGCGCCGCGGCCACGAGGACGCGTCGCTCGACGCGCATCCGGGCGACCGCGAGGAGGCCCGAAAGCGCCGCGGCGAGCCAGAACCCGGCTTCCAGCAACGCCGAGCCGGCCTGCTCGAGCCGCCCGCGGGCCCAGGCCAAGAGCGCGGCCCCGACGAGCCCACCCACCGCGACGGCGAAGGCGCGGCGCAGGGCCCGGCGGTCGAGCCCCGCGGCCAGGGCGACCTGCAGGGCGCGGCCGGCGAGCAGGGCCAGGAACAGGCCCAGAAGGAAGGTGGCGTCGGCCGGCCGGCGGTAGAGATCGACCCCCGGCAGGATGTTCCAGGCGAGCGTGAAGAGGGGCGTGTACCAGCCCAGCGCATAGGCCAGCACGAGCAGCAGGGCCGTCGCGAGCACGGGCCCGTCCGGTCCCCGAAGCAGCCGCGGGCCCGCCGCCGCCAGCAGGAGGAGCGGCAGCGCACCGGCGTAGAGCACCCCCATGTTCTGGGCCACGAACAGGCCGGTGTCGGGCCAGGCGAACGAGGGCGGTCCCCAGAACTCGGCCATGGGGCCGCCCGAGCCGAACAGATGCGGGCTCACGAGCGTGAGCAGGAGGGCGGGGTGCAAGGAGCCGCGCCCGGCCCCCTCGAGGTCGATCGAGGGACGGATCGAGCGGGCCGCCTCGAGCGCGGTGAGCGCGATCGGCACGGCGACGAGCACCGCCGCCACCACCGCCCCCAGTAGGAGCGGGCCCAGGCTGCGCCGTAGCGCGGCCAGGCGCTCGGGGCCCTGGAGCCAGCGCCAGAGCACGAGCCCCACCGCCAGATAGGCACCCAATAAGGCCACCTGGTCGCGGCCGGCGAGCAGCACGGCCGCGACCAGCCCCGCGGCGAGCCCGTTCGCCCAGCCGCCGCGCTCGATCGTCCGATCGAGCAGGAAGAAGAGCCAGGGCAGGCAGGCGAGCGAGTGCAGCTGGCCCACGTGCTGCAACCGCCAGGCCGCCGAGCCGCCGGCCAGGAAGGCGATCGCCGCGAGCATCCCGGCCAGCGGGTGCAGGCCGCGGGCCGTGCACCAGAGGAGTACCCCGGCGCCGCCCAGAAGCGGCAGGCCCAGGACCGCGAGATCGAAGAGGCGGAAGTCGGGGTCGGGAAACAGCCGGGCCCAGGCGAGGAACCAGGGCGAGAAGAGGAGCGCCTGCGGGTCGGCCGCGTGCGCGAGGCCGGTGAAGAGATGGGGCATCCAGAACGGGCTCTCGCCGGTCGCGAGCGAGCGGGCGAGGAAGTGGAAGTGCGGCCAGAACTGGGACTTGGCGTCCCAGGGGATGGTGACCTCGCCCGCGAGCCACGGCCGGGCATAGGCCGCCCAGGCGAGCAGGAGGCCCACGAACGCCAGCCGGCGGCCGCGCGGGGCGGCCGGCGAGCGGCTCGGGGAGATACCGAGAGGCGAGCTCACGGGAGGCCGATCAGCACGGGAACGCCGCGGCTGTCGAGGTGGTCCCCTGTCGAGCCGCCGCCGAGAGCGCCATATCCAGGCCCGCGGACCGGAGGTGGCGCATGAGGGGCGAGCAGGTCGAGCGGTACCCGGCGGCACTGATGGCGCTGCACTGGATCATGGCGGCCTTCATCCTCGCTGCGATCCCGATCGGCTGGGTCATGGGCGACATGGAGCCCGGCCCGGGCCAGGACCGGATGTACCATCTGCACCGCTCGATCGGGGTCACCGTGCTGGCCCTGGCCGTCGTGCGGCTCGCCGTCCGGTTGCGGCTGGGTGCGCCGCCGCCCGAGCCCACCCTCGAGCCTTGGCAGAAGGTCGCCTCCAAGGCCGTCCACCACACGCTCTACGTCCTGTTCTTCGTGGTTCCGATCGTCGGCTGGGCCGGGACCTCGGCGTTCGGCGCGCCGATCGTCGTCTGGGGCCTGTTCGAGCTGCCACCGATCCTGCCGCGCAACCGGGCGCTGGCCGACCTGCTTTTGGGGGCCCACGGCCTGTTGGCGACCCTTCTGGCGGCGCTCGTGATCGTCCACGTGGCGGCGGCACTCTACCACGCCTTCGTGCGCGGCGACGGCGTGCTGGCCCGCATGTTGCCGCGCGCGCTCGTCTGAGCGCCCCTGGCAGCCGGCGACCGGCGGCGCTATCTCGGCGGCGGACCGGTCCCGGCGGGCGAGCCTTCCTTCATGAGCGTAGCGTCCTTCGATCCGCGCCTGGTCGAGGCGAGCCTGCCCCGCGGTCGCACGCCCGCCGGGCTCGACAGCCTGGCCGTGCTGCGCAGGCGACGGCTGCTCGTCTTCGCACTGAACCTCTCGACCTATCTGGCGATGCTGGCGCTCGCCTCGGCCGTGCTCGGGGCTGGTGGCTGGAGCGCGGTCGACCTCGGCATCCTCCTCTGCCTGGTCGTGGGCCTGCCCTGGACCGTGCTCGGCTTCTGGAACGCGCTCATCGGCTTTTGGCTCCTGCACGGAGTGCGCGACGGGCTTTCCCGGGTGGCGCCCTTCGCCGCCGCCGGCGATCGCCCGGAGCCCTTGCGGTTGCGCTGCGCCGTCCTGATGTTCCTGCGCAACGAGGACCCGACGCGCGCCTTCGTGCGGCTGCGCACCATCAAGGCCAGCTTGGACGCCACCGGCGAGGGCGGGGCGTTCGACTATTTCGTGCTCTCGGACACCTGCGATCCCGCGATCGCGCGGGCCGAGGAGGCGGCCTTCGCCGCCTGGCAGCGGGAGGTGGGCGAGCCCGGGCGGATCGTCTACCGGCGACGCGAGCGCAACACCGGCTTCAAGGCCGGCAATCTGCGCGACTGGTGCGCCCGTTGGGGGTCAGCTTACGAGCTCATGCTGCCGCTCGATGCCGACAGCCTCATGAGCGGCCGCACGATCCTGCGCCTGGCGCGGATGATGCAAGCTCATCCGCGCATCGGGATCCTGCAGAGCCTGGTCGTGGGCATGCCGTCCAAGAGCCTGTTCGCCCGCATCTTCCAGTTCGGGATGCGGGCCGGCATGCGCAGCTACACCATGGGCCAGGCCTGGTGGGTGGGCGATTGCGGCCCGTTCTGGGGCCACAACGCCATGGTCCGCATCGCCCCGTTCGTGCGCCACTGCGATCTGCCGATGCTGCCCGGCCGGCCGCCCTTGGGCGGCCACGTCATGTCGCACGACCAGGTCGAGGCGGCCTTGATGCGCCGGGCCGGCTACGAGGTCCGGGTGCTGCCGGTCGAGGAGGGCTCGTGGGAGGACAACCCGCCCACGCTGCTCGAATTCTCCCGCCGCGACGTGCGCTGGTGCCAGGGTAATCTGCAGTATCTGAAGCTCTTGAACCTGCCGGGACTGTTGCCCACGAGCCGCTTCCAGCTCGTCTGGGCGGTGCTCATGTTCCTGGGCGTGCCGGCCTGGACGCTGCTGATCGCGCTCGCCGCTCTCAAACCCTTCGATTCCGACCCGGTCGGCAGCTTCCCGGCGGGCCTCGCCGTCACCTTGTATCTCGTTTTCCTGCTCATGTACCTGGCCCCCAAGCTCGCGGGGTTTCTGGACGTGCTGATCACCCCGGCGGCCGCGGCTCGCTACGGCGGCCGAGCGTGGTTCACCCTCGGCGCACTGGTCGAGCTCGTCTTCTCGTTCCTGTTGGGGGCCGCCACCACCTTCCGCATCACGCTCTTCATGATGGGCCTGGCGCTCGGTCGCTCGGCCAGCTGGTCGGGACAGGCGCGCGACGCGCACGCCCTCTCCTGGGCCACCGCCTTCGCGGGGCTGTGGCCGCAGCTCCTGTTCGGCCTCGCCGTGTGCGGCCTGTTGGCCTACGGCGCGCCCGCCGTGCTGGCCTGGGGTGCGCCGTTGCTTCTGGGTTTCCTCGTGGCGATCCCGTTCGCGGTGTGGACCGCCGATCCGGCGATCGGTGCCCGAGCAGCGGAGTTGGGCGTGTGTGCGATCCCCGAGGATCTCGATCCGCCGCCCGAGATCCGAGCGGTCGTGGCGGGGGAGGGCCGATGAGTGGGGGCTTCGCTCGGTCCCTGGCCGCACTGGGCGGGCTGTGGCGCTCGGTGCGGATCTACCATCTGGATCGCGCGCACCGGCGGGCGATGGACGCGCTCTATCGGCGGTTCGTGCGGCCCGGTGATCTGGTGTTCGACATCGGTGCGCACGTTGGCGATCGGGTCCTGGCCTTCCGGCGTCTGGGCGCGCGGGTGGTGGCCCTGGAGCCGCAGCCCGGCCCGGCTCGGATCATCCGGCTGTTGCGCGGCCACGACCCGCTGGTCACGGTCCTGCCTCTGGCGGCCGGCGCCGTGCCGGGTCGCATCGTCCTCGAGGTCAACACCCGCAATCCCACCGTCTCGACCGCCTCCGACACCTTCGTCCGTAGGGCCCACGGCGCGCCGGGCTGGGAGGGGCAGGTCTGGGACCGCCGGATCGAAGTCGAGGTCACCACCCTCGACGCGCTGATCCGTCGGTTCGGCGAGCCGACCTTCGTCAAGATCGACGTCGAGGGCTTCGAGGACCGGGTGCTCGAGGGGCTGAGCCGGCCGCTCGCGGCGCTCTCCTTCGAGTTCACCACGATCGCCCGCGACGTGGCCCGTCGCTGCCTCGAGCGGTTGCAAGCGCTCGGGTCCTATCGCTTCGATCTGGCGTTGGGCGAGAGCGCCCGACTCGAGCTCGGCCGATGGGTCGAGGCCGCCGAGATGGCCGCGCTGCTCGACCGTCTGCCGCACGAGGCCAATTCGGGGGACGTCTACGCCCTGCTGCAGCCGGAGGCGGCATGAGGCGCATTGGACCGGCGCTGTCCAGGCGGGTGGTGCTCGGGGCCCTGGGCGCCTGGGCGCTGCCGCCGATCGCCGCGGGCGACGAGCCGCTGTTCGTCACCGTGCGCAACCACGGCGAGCCCACCGCCTGCGCCGAGAAGGACAACGTGACCTTGGAGCTGATCTCGCCCGAGGTCCGCAGCTTCACGATCGAGGCGATCCATCCGGCCTATATCGGGACGTTGAACGTCGATCGCTGGTTGCCCGATCTGGCCAACTGTGAGGCGGTGGTGTCGAGCGCGCCCGAATACAGCTTCCACCCGGCCCGCACCACCATCTACGAGACCGTCGAGTGGCAGCTCGTGGGCTACGTGTTCGCCAAGTTCTGGCGGCCCACCCTCGTCCCCTTCCGGGTGGGGGAGGTGGTCCACGAGGGCTTCCACGTGCTCCAGCTGTGGACCCGCTTCCAGGAGCGCGCCGAGGAGATCCTGGTGGTCTATCCCGGCGACGGCTACTGGCGGGCGCGGCCGCTGCCGCCCGCCCATCTGCGCTGGACGGCCTACGGCACCTCGTTCCTGGTGGGTCCGGTCGAGACCGACGGGCGACCGATCGTCGACATCGCGGCGATGGCCTTCGATCCCGCGACGCGGACCTTCACGATGGACTTCGTGCGCGGCGGCCGGGGCACGCTCCGGCTCGTCCATCTGGATCAGGAGCGGATCGAGCTCGCCGTCCGCTTCGATCGGCCGGTGGCCGACGGCCGGCCGTTCGCCGCGCTGCGCTCGATGTACGTGACCGAGCACAATGCCGATCTGGCCCGGCTGGCTTGGCGGGTCGCCCCGCAGCGCTTCGAGGAGGCGGGCTTGTGGGCGTTCCGTGAGGCCCGGGCGATGGAGCTGTGGGCCGGGCGGCTCGTACCCTCGCGCCACAACACCAGCGCCCCCGACCACGTCCTGCGCGACTTCCGCCGCTGAGGTGACGGCGCGCCCGGGCGCCGACGGCGGGGGCGCCACGGCACCGCGCCGACCCAAGGGGAAGCCCGCGGCCAACTTCGTTCACTCGTCACCACCGGCCGAGGGGGCACTCCCGTTGGATCCTCGGGTCTGCGCCCGAGGATGACAAGGAAAGGCCTGGATGGTCGCGTCGGGGCGCGACCATGACAGAAACAGGCACTCGGGGACGACGCTCAGCCCCTGTCATGGCCGGGCGAAGACCCGGCCATCCAGCTGGATCCTCGGGTCTGAGCCCGAGGATGACGGGGAAAGGCCTGGATGGTCGCGTCGGGGCGCGACCATGACAGGGAAAGGGCTGGATGGTCGGGTCGGGCCCGACCATGACAGAAACAGGCACTCGGGGACGACGCTCAGCCCCTGTCATGGCCCGGCTCGACCGGGCCATCCAGCTGGATCCTCGGGTCGGCGCCCGAGGATGACAGGGAAAGGCCTGGATGGTCGCGTCGGAGCGCGACCACGACAGGGAAAGGTCTGGATGGTCGGCTCGCAGGCCGACCATGACGAGGAAACCGCCGGGGGCACGGGAAAGAGAAGCCCCGAGAGGACGCTCCCTCAAGGAGCCCTGGGCGGCCGCCGGTTCCCTCAGTGCACGTCGGCCCAGATCCGCCGCTTGTAGGCGTAGAGCAACCCGGTGAGCACGATCAGGAACAGCATCGCCATGATGCCGGTCCGTTTGCGCTCCTCGAGCTTCGGCTCCGCCAGCCAGGCCAGGAACTGGGTGACGTCGCGCGCCTGTTGGCTCACGGTCGCCCGCGTGCCGTCGGCGTAGGTGACACCGTCGGGCTGGAGGATCGGCGGCATGGCCACCATGTGGCCGGGGAAGTACTTGTTGTAGTACATCCCGTCCGGCACGGTGACCCCGGCCGGTGGCTCCTCGTAGCCGACGAGGAAGCTGTAGATGTAGTCCTCGCCCCCGGCCCGGGCCTTGACGATCAGCGACAGATCGGGGGGCAGTGCCCCGTTGTTGGCCGCCCGCGCCGCCTGCTCGTTGGGATAGGGCGAGGGCTTGCGATCGGAGGGCCGCGCCGGCCGCTCGAACATCTCGCCGTTGTCGTCGGGGCCGTCGAGCACCGTGTGCTGCGCGGCGATCGCCTTGACCTCGTCCTCGCTGTAGCCCAGCGCCTGGAGGTTGCGGAACGCCAGATAGCGGGTCCCGTGGCAGGCCGAACAGACCTCCTTGTAGACCTGGAAGCCACGCTGCAGGGCGGCCCGGTCGAAGGTGCCGAAGATGCCCTGATGCGGCCAGCTCTGGCGGATCGGCGGAGTCGCCTCGACGGCTGCCGGCGCCGGTCGGGGTACGGCCATCAGCGCCAGAGCGGCACCGACGAAGGTGGCGAGGAACCGCATGGCCATGGGGGTCACTCCGCCGGGACCGCGGCCGCACCGCGGCCGAGCACGGGGGTGGCGAGGCTCTCGGGCACGGGCAGCGGCCGCTCGAGCTTGCCCAGGATCGGCAGGACGATCAGGAAGTGGGCGAAATACCAGATCGTCGCCAGAAGCCCGATGGTCGGCAGCCAACCCTCCGGCGGCTGCGAGCCCACGTAGCCCAGGATGAAGCAGTCGATCACCAACAGCCAGAAGAAGATCTTGTAGATCGGCCGGAACCGGGCGCTGCGCACCTTCGAGGTGTCGAGCCAGGGCAAGAAGAACAACACGAAGATCGAGGCGAACATCGCGATCACCCCGCCGAGCTTGGCCGGGATGATCCACAGGATGTCGAAGGTGATCGCCCGCAGGATCGCGTAGAACGGCAGGAAGTACCACTCGGGGACGATGTGCGGCGGCGTCACCAGGGGGTTGGCGGGGATGTAGTTGTCCGGGTGACCCAGAACGTTGGGCGCGAAGAACACGAACCCGGCGAACACGATGAAGAACACTGCCAGGCCGAACAGATCCTTGACGGTGTAGTAGGGGTGGAAGGGGATCTTGTCCTTGGAGGTGAGGTCGATCCCCACCGGGTTGTTCGAGCCGTGGGTGTGCAACGCCACGAGGTGCAGGAAGACCACGCCCACGATCACGAACGGCAGCAGATAGTGCAGCGAGAAGAAGCGGTTGAGGGTCGGGTTGTCGACCGTGAAGCCGCCCCACAACCAGGTCACGATCGATTCGCCGACCAGCGGGATGGCCGAGAACAGGTTGGTGATGACCGTGGCACCCCAGAAGCTCATCTGGCCCCAAGGCAGCACGTAGCCCATGAACGCCGTGGCCATCATCAACAAGAGGATGACCACGCCCAACATCCACAGCAGCTCGCGCGGCGCCTTGTACGAGCCGTAATAGAGTCCGCGGAAGATGTGGATGTAGACCACGATGAAGAACATCGAGGCGCCGTTGGCGTGCACATAGCGCAGGAACCAGCCCCAGTTCACGTCGCGCATGATGTGCTCGACGCTGTCGAAGGCGTGCGCCACGTGCGGGGTGTAGTGCATGGCCAGCACGATGCCCGTGACGATCTGGATCATCAGGCAGATGCCGGCCAGCGAGCCGAAGTTCCACCAATAATTGAGATTGCGCGGGGTCTGGTAGGCCACGAGATGCCGGTAGGCGAAGCCGATCAGCGGCAGCCGGTATTCGATCCAGCGCAGCGTCGGGCTCTTGAGGACCAGAGGGGGAGCTTCGCTGGCCATGGGTCGTTCCGTCGTTGGCCGGCCGCCCGGAGGCTGGCCGGCGCGATCAACCGATTCGGATCACGGTGTCGGAAAGGAAGCTGTAGGGCGGGACGGCGAGATTGGCGGGCGCCGGGCCCTTGCGGATCCGTCCCGCGGTGTCGAAGTGCGAGCCGTGGCACGGACAGAACCAGCCGCCGAACTCACCACGCGGCTCGTTCGCGGCGGTACCCAGGGGAATGCAACCCAGATGGGTGCACACGCCCACCAGCACGAGCCATTCCGGCCGCTTCACCCGCGCCTCGTCGGGTTGCGGGTCGCGCAACGAGGCGACGTCGACCTGCCGGGCGGCCTCGATCTCGGCCGCGGTGCGGTGGCGCACGAACACCGGCTTGCCCCGCCAGACGACCTTGATGGCCGAGCCCTCCGGGATCTTCGACAGATCGACCTCGGTGGAGGCCAGCGCCAGCACGTCGGCCGAGGGGTTCATCTGATGGACGAGCGGCCAGACGAGGGCCGCGGTGCCGACCGCCACCGTCGACCAGGTGACGAGCTCCAGGAAATCGCGGCGTTTGACGCCGTCAGCCGGCTGGACAGGGCTGGTCGCATCGGCCATCGACGAGCTCCTCGGGTGGCACGAGACGCGGGGACGCGAGGCCCGTCACCGCGGCAGGCAAGCTAGGGACGGCGCGAAGGTGCAGCAAGCGACCGAAGGTCGCAAGGACCCGGCGGGCGCCGGGCCCTGTGGCGAGCCGCCGGGGCTCGTCCTGCTGGAGCCCGAGCGGCCCCACAATCTGGGCGCGGCGATCCGCCTGTGCGCGTGTCTGGGGGTGCCCTTGCACGTGGTGGGGCCCACGGGCTTTCCGCTCTCCGATCGGCGGATCCGCGAGGCGGCTCTGGATTACGGCGCGCATCTGACCCCCGTGCTCCATCGCGACGCGGCGAGCTTCTGTGCGTGGGCCGAGGGTGCGGGCCGGCGGCTCGTGCTGCTCAGCGCCAAGGGGGCCACGCCCTACCACCACGCGATCTTCCGCGACGGCGATCTGTTGCTGCTCGGCAACGAGCGGTACGGAGCACCCGACTGGTTGCACGCGCGCGCCGCGCTGGTCCTGCGGGTGCCGATGGCGCCGGCACGGCGCGCGTTGAACCTGGTCGTGGCCGGTGCGATCGTGCTGGGCGAGGCGCTGCGGGTCACCGGTCGGCTCGACGCCCTGGCCGGCGGGGGGCCGACCGCCCCGGGCCCGGGCGCGAGCGGCGGCGTGGCGTCGGCGGAGGAACGGGGATGAGCGAGCGGGAACCGGTCGAGGGCGTACCCGAGGGGCCGGAGCAGGCCCGGGCCCGGGCCTGGTTCGAGGGCCTGCGCGATCGGATCTGTGCGGCCTTCGAGGCGATCGAAGAGGAATGCCGCAGCCCCTTCGCCGCCGACCGGCCGCCCGGGCGGTTCGAGCGGACCGCCTGGCAGCGGCCGGGCGGGGGTGGCGGGGTCATGGCCATCCTGCGCGGCCGGGTGTTCGAGAAGGTCGGGGTCAACGTGTCGACCGTGTTCGGCCGGTTCGAGCCCCGCTTCGCGGCCCAGATCCCGGGTGCGGAACGCGACCCGCGCTTCTGGGCCTCCGGCATCTCGCTGGTCGCCCACTTGTGGTCGCCGCACGTGCCACCGGCGCACATGAACACCCGTCACATCCGCACCACCCGCGCCTGGTTCGGCGGGGGTGCCGACCTCAACCCGATCGTCCCGGACGCCGAGGACACCCGGCTGTTCCACGCCCGCCTGGAAGAGGCCTGCGCGATGCTGGGGCCCGACGCCTATCCCCGCTTCAAGCGGTGGGCCGACGAGTACTTCTTCATCCCGCACCGGGGCGAGCCGCGGGGTGTGGGCGGGATCTTCTACGATTATCTGGAGGGGGATTTCGAGACCCATTTCGCCTTCACGCGGGCGGTGGGCGAGGCCTTCCTCGACGTCTATCCACGGATCGTCCGCCGCCACATGGATCGGCCGTGGACCGAGGCCGAGCGCCGTCACCAGCTGATCCGCCGCGGTCGCTACGTCGAGTTCAACCTGCTCTACGACCGCGGTACCCGCTTCGGCCTGGAGACCGGTGGCAACCCGGATGCGATCTTGATGTCGCTGCCGCCGCTGGTCGCCTGGCCCTGATCCCTTCGCCCGAGCCTCGGAGTCGTCATGGACATCACCAAGCTGCCACCCGGACCGAACCCGCCCTTCGAGATCAACGTGCTGATCGAGGTGCCGCTGCGCTCCGATCCGATCAAGTACGAGTTCGACAAAGAGAGCGGTTTCATCTTCGTCGACCGCTATCTCTACACGACCATGTTTTACCCGTGCAATTACGGGTTCATCCCCAACACGCTGGCCGGCGACGGGGACCCGGTCGACGTCATGGTGGTCGGGCGGATGCCGGTGATCCCCGGCGCCGTGCTGCGGGCCCGGCCGATCGGTGTCCTGGAGATGGAGGACGAGGCCGGCCCGGACGAGAAGATCTTGGCGGTGCCGACCGACAAGATCACTCGGGTCCACCGCAACACGAAGACCTACCGCGACATCCCGGAGATCGACCTGGAGCGGATCGCCCATTTCTTCGCCCACTACAAGGATCTCGAGCCCGACAAGTGGGTGAGGGTCAAGGGCTGGAGCGAGCCCGAGCGGGCCCACGCGCTGATCCGCGAGGCGATCGCGCGGGCCGGCTGGCGGCCGCCGGCCGGCTGACGAGGCCGATCAGGGCTCGGCGCCCGGTTCGCCCGGGGCCCGGCAGACCAAGGCGAGCGCATGGATGCGCTCGCGCACCAGATCGGCCAGCAGCCGGTGCACGAGCCGCTGCCGCTCCAGCCGGCCGAGGCCGGCGAAGGCCGCGCTCACCACCACGACCCGGAAATGGGTCTCGCCCTCCGGACGGGCACCGGCGTGGCCGGCGTGACGAGCCGATTCGTCGACGACCTCCAGCCGCACCGGCGCCAAGGCGGTCGACAAGCGGCGCTCGATCTCGCTGCGGATCTGCATGACCTCCTCCGGTGGACGGCGCACCGAGCGAGGTGGGCTTCGGTGCGGCCTTTGCCCCGCAGTTGTGCGCGACACGATGCGTTTTCGCTTAACGAAATTTCAACTTCCCGCCGCCTAACCTCGCGGTAGAGCGCGGCCGGAACCTGCCGGCCGCACCCGGCGTGGCCGCGGCGTGCGCCCCGACCACGCCGACCCCAGGTCGAGCCGGACGGGAGAGGATGATGATGGTCGTGAGCTCCAGGACCAAGGGGGCCCCGCGCAACGCGCCGGGTCGGGCGCGGGCCCAGGACATCGATCGCCACGTGGGTGCGCGGATGCGCGAGCGGCGCATCATGTTGGGCCTGACCCAGCAGCAGATGGCCGAGCTGATCGGTGTCACCTACCAGCAGGCGCACAAATACGAGAAGGGCATCAACCGCATCGCCGCCGGGCGACTGTGGACCATCGCCCAGGCGCTGGGCGTCGACGTCGCCTATTTCTTCGAGGGCCTGGGCGAGGATCGCCGCTTCAAGCCGACGCCGCAGCAGCGCATGCTCTTGGAGCTGGCCCGCAACTTCGTGGCCATGCCCAACCGCAAATACCAGGACGCGCTGTGCGCGCTCGCCCGCGCGCTCGCCTCCGGCGAGGGCGAGGAGGCCGGCGAGCGGCAGGAGGCCGAGCCCGAGGGCGAACGCGGCGAGCGCTGAG
>FWPV01007408.1_pt1 | contig 19943 bp, 7 predicted proteins | sample 2228371 | NCBI WGS metagenome assembly FWPV01 (sample SAMEA103939776, study PRJEB20133) | metagenome | reverse complement strand
GTATAAATAATTTTTTAAAACGTTATCACTACTCACTTTCGCAGAGAGTTGACATCAGAAAATGGCTTTCTATCAATGGTTAAAGTCATTTGCAAAATCTTTGTAAATTATTTATTTTCAATGGTATTAGGTTTAAAAAGGTTTTGATATTAATTTTCACAATGAAATTATAAGAATTGATATAAGTATGGGCGAACGGTTGTTCGCCCATTAATTTGTTTTTATTATCAGCATGAAATGATGAGCGGAATTGCATGTTAAACTTGCTTATGTCTTTGACATTAAAATATAAATAGAGAATCTTTTGATACATTGCCAGTTTTGCTTATACTAAAACCGTATTCTATTAATACAATTTTACTATAAGTTTTACTTCCAGCCGGTGACACCCCGACCAATGAAAGATCTGCTTTCCACTTCACTGTCCCGAGTGCAGTAGCGGTCGCCTTAACTCTCTTTGGCTGATCATAGAATATTAAGTCATATCCATCCTTGTTCTGATAGCCTGGCAATTCTGCATCTGTCCAGTAAAAGGGTTTATCGTCATCCGGAGGCTGAGGATCATTATATGGAGTATTTGCTGCCGCTCCACCTAATGGATCATTAGTAGTAACAAATTGAACCCATCTATATTCAGGATATCTAGGCAATCTTTTCTTTGTCAATGCTCCAAGCTTTATTGTTACCCCTCCCATTCCACCAGAATCAAATACATCATAAGTTATTTTCTCAACTCTGACTAATCCAATATAAATAAATGTAACAAGAGCAATGGAAGCCAATATCGAGATAATACTTATCGAGATACTAATTGATGCAATTCCAAATTTTCCTGTCGGATCAATATAATTCAAGGGATTGTTATATGCATATACATATTTATGAAGTGTATATGGCTCAAATATATTGCCCTGCCATGGGTCCATTGATATGAACCTTCCATTGACAGGATTATAATATCTTGCCCTTAGATAATAGAATCCAACATTAGGATCATATTGTTCTCCAGAGAACAGGTAATTATTTAGTGTTGAGCCTGTCCTTTGAAGTAATATTCCAAACGCATCAAAAATATATGTATCCGTGGTATTTTGTGCTGAATCTGTTAATAACCTGACTGTCATCTGTTTATCATTGTGATAATAAGACCTTATTGCTCCTCGCTTCTGGCTAATTAATCCATCACCATACACATAACTAACAATAGTTGCTCCTGCACCTGTTGTCTCAAGTAAAACTTGAGGTATCTGCAAATTTTTATCCACCAGGTATTTAGTAATATTACTACCATTTAATGTCTTTTGCACACGGATACCGTCAGTATCATAAGCATACTCAATAACATTTGTTCCAGATATATCGCTGATTGTCGCCTTAGTTAATCGGTTCTGGAAATCATACTCATACAAGATATTTTCATTTGCACCGGTCTTTGAAATGACATTTCCATTATTATCATAAATATAAGAGATACTGCCTTCTGTAATTAAACGGTCATTATTATCATAAGCATAATTTGTAATTGTCCCGTTATCATTTTTTGTAAGACGGTTGCCAACAGCATCATAAGTATAATTTATAATCCTTGAACCGTTAATATTTTCTTGTGTTAGTCTATACAAATCATCATAAGTATAATTTACAATTCTACCATCATTTTCTTCAACACGTGTTATATTACCTGCAGGTCCTAGCGTATATGCATAAGATGATATTATTGAAGAGTTGGATTTGCGATGTGTGATGTTTATTAGGCGGTTCAGAGAGTTATAAGTATATTCTGTGTATGTTCCGTTAGAATTTTCTAATTTGATCCTGTTGCCAACATTGTCATAACTATAAGTCGTTATGCCTCCATCAGGATCAGTAACGGTTTTTAACCTATTTAAGTCATCATAAGTATAATTTGTTGTCCCTGCTGGTGTAGTTACAGATGTTCGATTTCCTGCTGAATCATAAGTATATGTTATGTTTCTACCATCAGGATCAGTCCTTTTTATTAACCTATCTCGCAGATCATATTCAAAGGAAGTTTGTCCACGGCTATCAGTAATAGTTAAATACTTGCCAGAAGGGCTATAGGTATACGTCTCGCTTGTGCCATCGTGAAAATCTTTTCTGATTATCCTGCCATTAGAGTCATATTGAAAACCAGTCGTTTTGTTGTTAAAATCTGTATGAGAAATCATATTTCCATCTGCATCATAGGAGAAAGTTTCAGACATGCCTATCGGCAGTGTTCTTTTGGTCTGACGACCTGAATCATCATATTCATAAGTTGTGACATGTCCTTTCGCATCCGTTTGAGATATCATATTTCCTAAAGCATCATAAACATAAGTTGTTTCATTTCCCAATGCATCCGTAACTTTGATCAATCTTCCTGAGGTATCATATTCATATTGTGTAGTTTTGCCAGCCTGATCGATTTCTTTGGTCTTTTTATATATTATGCTATCACCACTTAATCCAACTGCAGAATATTCATAAGAAATAAATGTGCCATCGGGAAAAATAGTCTTTATTTTGTTATTATTAGCATCATATTCATATTGTGTTGTATTGCCATTTGAATCTGTCATGCTTATCATATTACCTACTGTATCATAAGTGTATGTAGTAACATTTCCCAAAGCATCAATAAAAGATGTCTTTCGTCCTACCGCATCATAGCTGTAGTCTGTTGAATTCCCAAGCTCGTTAATCTGTCTTTTCACACGCCCTAACTCGTCATATTCAGTTTGAGTTGATGTTCCATCAGGATATTCTGTTTTAATTAACCTGCCCAATTTATCATAAGTATAATTTGTTATTCTGCCTGCTCGATCGGTAAATGATAACTTTCTGCCTTCCGCATCATAGGTGAAGCTTTCCTCAGTGCCATCGGGATAAATTGTGCGAGATAAGTTTCCACGGTTATCATATAAATACTCAGTCCGTTTATTTAATCTATCAATACTAGCAGACCTCTGCCTGATTGAGTTATATTCATTGCGAATACTTCCTGAAGAATCCGTCATTTGCACCAAACGGTTCTGTTTATCATACTGATAGTTCTTGTTTATAGTTCTTAGCCCAGCTATTATTTGTTCATTTATTATATTACCGTTGCCGTCATAAGTATTATTTGTAACAACACCCGATACGTCAGTTTTACTAATCAGATGACCTGAGGTATTATACGTCTGGATTATTTGAGACCCTCCTGGTCCTGTTATTCTTGTTGCATTTCCCGATGAATCACGCTCAAAATTTACTATATTACCTAGAGGATCAGTCGTGCTTAATAAGTTTCCCTTTGAATCATAAGTATTTATAGTCCTATTTCCTTTTGCATCTATAATTTCTAAAACTTTACCCAGGCTGTCGTATGTATACTGAGTTACATTTCCTAAGGGATCTGTTTTAGTTAGAAGGTTACCTTTGGGATCATAAGTGTAGTTTGTTGTGTTTCCAAGTGCATCTGTTTCTGAAAGCTTTCTTCCTTTATCATTGTAAGTATATTGTGTTACATATCCATAAGCATTTGTTACTCTTATAACATTGCCTTTGTCGTCGTATTCATATACGGTCAGGTTACCTAAACGGTCTTTTATAACTTCTTGTCTGCTATTAATGTCACGTTGATATTCAATTCTATTGCCTTCAGCATCGATATGGGCAATAAGCCTGCCATCGTCATCATATTCATTTCTTGCTGGTCTGATCCCGCGTGGATCGTAAATGTCAATAATACTATGTTCGGAGTTATAGGTAAATACAGTGGTATTATTTTCTTGATCTGTTACTTTTATCAAGTCTCCGTAGAAGTCATAAACATAGTTTATAGTGTTTCCATTCGGGTCTGTGATCTTTGTTATGCGACCTTCAGAATCTCTTGTAAAAGTAACACTCTTACCTGAAGAATGAATTATCCCATTTGGTCCGAAAGTTAATTGATTACCATTTGTGTCGGTAATACTTTCTAAACCCGTATTTTGATTTATAATATATATAGTTCCATCCTCAGCGGTAAGCCTATAACGGTCGGGATTATATACTGTTGACCAATCCCAATCATCATATAATACAATCGGTCCGGTTCCCGAGATTGTATTCACAAGATTATTATTGTCCAAAGATGCAAGGCTTGAAAATGTCCCCGGCTTTGCGCTAAAACTTGCGGTAGTAAATTGCACAGGAAGTAATAGCTGACTTGATGGATTGAGTTCCATTTTGAATTCATCAATCTTACCATCAGGGTAGGTTATGTTTATAAAATGTGGCTTAGTTTCGACGATAGAATAAGTTGGGAAGAATCCACCTGATCTTGTCTGCTGCCAATCCCTTCCCATTACTCCACTTTCGCTAAGCTCGATGTTTTTTATATCCATAGTCCAGCAAATACCGAAATCTCCTTTTGTTTTGTTTCTGCTGTCATAAGTCCGTGTTATAGTAATGGGTATACCTGCAACAGGTATGGATAGATCGGTAAAACTCATAGTGAAATTGCCAACCTTCATTTCACCTGTAAACTGATATGTTCTTGAAACCGCAGCAATATTTCCGCTGGCATCTTCTGCGGTTAATTTTATATCATAAAGACCATTTCTAATCATTGTCGGGTCTAATTTGCCTAAAACACCGTTAATCACTGTTGAGGTTCCTTGTGCAAATGGAATAAACTCATTTCTTCCCTTGATGGAATATTCTAGTTTATATCTGATCAGGTCTGTATCATTTACAGTTCCTAATAGGTCTGTAGGACTTGATATTTCAGAATTCTCATTGGGAGAGGTAATATTAACAGTTGGAGGTGCTGTAGCACTTCCGCTGACAAACTTTATCTCTCTGCTTGCCTGTCCCTGATTTCCTGCATCATCCATTGCAGTTCCGATGACAGTGAATATGCCTGGCACATTGGAAGTATAACTAGCTTGCCCCTGTGCATTTAAAGGAATGTCTTCATCGTTAATCTTCAGAGCTTTAGATGCAACACCTACATTATCAGTAGCATTCACTGTTATGTTCACCGATTGACCTATAACTGGTGGAGTTGATGGATCTGGAACAATATCTACAGTAACTTCTGGGCGCACTAAATCGGGACCTGTTTCTAGCTCCCAAATACAATCCTGGGCAGCGTTTATCCAGTATCCAAACCAGGGGTTCATATCAGTAAGGTTATTTCCAGATGCACCAGGAATATACCTTAACCACCCTCCGTTTGAATAAGTCCATACGGAATAATAGAGACCATCTATTGATGCAAGTGCATCTTCCCTTGACCTTGATATAAGGGAATTATAGCCAACAAGGTTCCATCCTTTTCTCAGCTGAACTGCTTTATTGTAAGTATCCTCTCCTGTAACTGTTAATATAGCAGACTGTGTCATTCTTATCCAGTATCCCCTGCCCGGCTCCATAGTGCTTAAATTATTACCAGGAGCACCTACGATATAGCGTTCCCAGCCTGCAACTCCATAAGCCCATACAGAGATATATTTACCATCTATTGAATTCAAAACTGCTGTGATAGATTTATTAGAAGGGTCAAGTGGTAGCGAAATAAGATTCCACCCAGCAACAAGTGATACTTGTTCTGTCCTGACTGCTGATATATTATATTTCTGAGCATATGATGAATAAGTAGGGGAGGCAATGCCCACCTTACCATTGGGTTGAGGAACAAAATTTTGGACTACTAAAGCCCTTGTTTGGTCTTGTTCCTCTATTATAGACGTTAAATAATCTTCATCAAGATAGCAGAAATTAGGTTCATCAAAGTTGTTACCCTCTGTTTTTACAGATTTTTCATTAACTTTAAGGGAAACAACAGGGAAAGTGATTCCCGTAGATAAAGTGAAGGTGATAATAAATACTAGAATAAATCTGAGAATACTAAGAACAGGAATATTACTTTTTATAAATATGTTCATCATAGTCCCCCTTGCTTTCAGTTTTACCAGTATACAAAGTCAAGTGTCCATCTATTAAATGCATTTCCATAAATTTTCCAAAAAGCCAACATAACAGCGTCGCCAACAGTTATTCCAACGAATAGAGGAACATTTTTTCTGTATCCATTTATTCCACCAAATTTTAAGATAGCCCATTTAATCAGCCATGCTAAAAATATGGAGAACCACAGGTACCTTAACATCCATTCACCGCCCAAAATGTAACCTAAAGGATGAAAAGGCCACCAGACAAAGAATCTGCTTAAAGTAACAAGTATTGAGACAACAATTCCTCCAACTACGAAGTATATAATATAGAGATAACTTGTCCCTGAAGGATATCGCAACCAGTTGGCTAGCTCTGCAAAAGCCCAATCTCCAACCCATGTTTGACCGATTGAACTGTAACAGCGTTTAAGGTTTCCAAACATCCCTGTTAACGTTCCGAAAATTATAGCAATTATCATGGTTACGAAAAATATACCATTCTGTTTTATTTGTAGTTTGTCCTTTATATAGAAGCTTTCGAGAATATGTGGCATTGGGTTGCTTCTATGTCCATAATCGAGGAATTTTAATATCGCTAATTGTGTAAGGCTTGAACTATCTATTCGTTTTGTTCCAAATATGCTTGCTATAAATGAGCTAGGTGTAAAAGGGAAATCATGCGTGGGAGGTCCAAGCTCAACTCGGACTCGCGTTACAACAATACAGACCATAAAGAATCCGCTTATGAATATTAAAGAGACCCATAAAGCCATGCCCATATTATAACAAAAAAGTATTATAAAAGCAAAACTTAATATCGCTCCTAAAATAGCAACCCTGTAATAGCTTGAATCAGATGAGCTAACGTTAGGTTTAATATTAAAAATAGTTTTTATAACTTGTCCGAGATGATCTTTAGCCCAGAAAAGAAACATTATAAATAATACTACAACCGCGCCCATCCCCTGCACCCAATATCCAGGAAACCATGGTAGGTAATGAAAACCTATAATGCTCCCCAGTACTGATTCAAATTTCCAAAACCAATAAAAAAACCATATCGAAAATGAAAGGTTCACAGGAATAAAAAATGCCAAACCCAATATAAATGGAAGGAATTCGATATAAACGACGTCGATCGCATTCCATGGTTTCTCAGTAAATAATGCACCAAGGTCAAATTTTCCATAAGTGATTCCCGGGATAACAGGATAAAGACGATGTAAACCATTTATTAAACTTAACATGGCTGTGCCAGCAAAACCATACCAGAATATTTTCTCCTTATAGAATGAGAGCCTGGGACTTATTAATCCAAGAGGAACCTGTGCTACAGGAAAAGAAAGTTTTTCGTTTTCTGTCCATTGTTTCCTCAATATAATATTTATGCACAACATACAAATGTATACTGATATAAGAAATCCAGACCATATTAACAAAGGATGGAACCATGCCTTGAATACTCTTGGCTCAAAGAAGCTCTCATTATAGGTATAGAACCCTTCAAGAACTTTTTTGTTATCAACCAATAGCCATTTGGGTAGGTTTTTGAAGAATAAATCTTCCCATTCATTTTCAGGTGTGGCAAACCAGTAAGGATAACCTATCGTTTGTGTAAGCATCTCCAGAGTATCATGACCAGCGACACCTGTAGCAACAGCCAGCATCATATATATGATAAAAAGCTCGGAAGGATTTAATGATAGACCTTTTTTCAAGAGAGGATTTAAAAGGCTTAGCACAAAAATTACGAATACTGCATTTATAAACAATGAATTAAGTGAAAAACCATTCCATGTGCTTGATACGAAATAGTTTTCCAAAATAACAATTATCGTTGCAATAAATATTACAGTTAATCTAATTTTCTGGTTACCTGGTGTTTCTGATCTTTTTCTCATTTAATAATTTGATAATGGTGAATACTTTCTTGCTAAACTTACATTATATTTTACCTGGTCAGGAAAATACTTTGTAAAAATTCCAACCACAACAGAATCAATAGGTTTAATGTTCTCATAAGCAAATTTGAATGCGGAAGATGGTTCGTTCCTACCTGCTGCCATGATCTTGAACGCTAGCACAGGTTTATCAATTTCTCTTATTATCTTGCATGCTAATTCACGGTCTTCAGGGAGATAAACCTCTCCTCTTTTTGATAGATTATAAAAGGAAATCATATAAAAATCTATATCAAACTTATTATCTTCTGCATACCTGACAACATCAGGATCATGTGTGCCCAGTCCAACAACCATCCCAGAATCTCTTATTGCTGATAGAACATCTTTTACAGTATCAATTTTCCCTTCCTTATAAAGAGAATCTGTTTTGCTACCATGATGATAACAAGCTATTGCTCCATAACCTGCTATATTTCTAACATTGTTTGGAATAGATGCTAGTTCGGAGGCTGTCTGAGCTATCCATTGTAGTTTTCCGCCTTCATTCCAATATTCATTCAACAAACGCATAATGAAGACATCACCGCGTGCTTGTATAGTATTTATACCATACTTTTCACATTCATATAGCGTTTCCTTTATTTTTTGAGTTGTATAATAATCTCTCATCTCTTTATCCATCTGAGTAGATTGATGGGAATTCCCACAGAAAGGATTTCCACCTACAATCAGACGAGTAACATCATATTTCCCTAATTTAATGGTAGGTAACATTCATAAGCTCCTTAATCATTTACGGAATATCAAAGTGCCGAAATTACTCGGCTGGATGTTTTTCACTCCCTTTGGGATCGGTGCCCATTGTAATGGGTCAGTATTAGCCCTGCGTATTAAATAATTGAAACCAATTATATCTTCCTCCGGAGTCTCATTGGGATTAAAATTATCGAATATGGTAAATGGTATCCTTACTTCAAGAATGTATCCAAACCCAGGAGTAATCTGGACAGATTTTTCTATCTCTTTGTAATTCCATATTATGTTTGGGATGCTCTGCCCAACAAAAGGCTCATTACCATCAGAACCAGCACCTTTGGGACAAAACCATAAAACATAATATGAAGATGCTTTATTGGATAAACTTGATTGCCCAATTTTACCTGGATTTGTATTTATGAATAACTCTATAGCAGATGCATTATTCCAGTATTTTATAGGATCAGGAACAGAAACGTTAGTATCTATAACATAAGCGAGAATATATAAATTAGAGTTGTCCCATTGAATATATAAATTACTTCCTTCATCACCGGCTGAAAGTGCATTTTCTAATGGCCACTCTACCATATTTCCATCAATAGTTATAGGATTAGCTATATAAGTTGCTATACCGATCATATTAGCCCTGGCTATATCAACTATCTTTATTGATGTTTCTCCTTTATCTGTTAGTTCATCAATATAAATAGCGTTAAATTGCTCTCCCCCAACTAACTCAATTGGTGGAACAGGGTCAACATCAGAAGAAACAGGTATAACACATCTTCCATAACATGTTCCTATAGAGCCGGTAAATATACCGGAGTCTTCGGATGTCTCTTTAAGCTTAATGGTTCTGCCACCGATCACTGCTTCACCAACAACATATATTTCAGCATAATCGATTTTTGTCTTTTCCTTGTTAAGATCTGCATCTTCTAGCCTAAAGTAAAGTGTTTCACCTATATTGAAGTTAGATATTTTTGTGTCTTCTGATGATACTATGTTTAATTTGCCAGTATTTCCTATGTTTACAATAGCTTTGGCAGTAATTTGTTCCATCGGTTTACGAATTAATGGGTCGATTATTCTAGGATTATATATTACTGATATCTCTTCACCACCCTGAACTTGCAGAATTCCATCCTGCAATGGTTTGGTTCCATAATTAGTCAGAATAGACCCAATATATATTCCCTGACCTCTTTGCCCTCCATTTGGATAAGGGACTTCCTCCAATTTTACTTCTTCCGAATCTTTTGTAATGATACTACGAACTGTAATGCTTGCTGTTTTTCTAAGTAAACTGCTAAGCACAAGATCATCCAACCTAAAATAAATCTTCTGACCGGCACTAAATTTTGTTAGCTCCTTGAAGTTTTCATCAACAATAATTATCGAGCTAAGTGATCCTGTTCTTGTGATTAGCTCGATAAAGATTTGATTTGTCTTTCCGAAATCATCTACATCGTCCAAATATGTTACAGTAACGACCTCTCTTTCAGTAACCTGCAATATCGCATCTTCTAAATCTGCAGTATTTGCCCGTTCTGTTTTAACAGTCCCTGTAAATATACCACTATTTGTGCTTGTCTCATTAAGAACGAGTTGAAGCTCATCCCTTAATAAATTCCCTTTTAACACTACGACCGCATAGTCAATAGAGTTAGAATCTATACTAAGATCATTATCAACTACCTGCACCACGAAAGAATCTCCAGCAGAAAAGCTTTTAATTGAGTCAAGAACCTGTGAAATAGTTTCTTCTTTTTCTGAAGTTTCTTGTTTCACATCCTGTATTAATCGTCGGACATCAAGCTTTCCCGCTACTCCTTTTTTTACTGATAGCGGGATCACTCTTTCTACTTGTGTTTCACCAGATTCATCTATAGCATCAAGATATGTTAGAATAACTCTATATCCGCCTTTAACTTGCAGTATATTATCATCATAAATTGGTGTCTCACTATACTCAGTTCTTATTTCACCAGCAAATATTCCATCTTGACCTGCGGATTTTGTAAGTAAAATTGTCCCTTTATCATAAGCAGAATTCTTTTCCGCAGACTCTTCATTTTCATAGCAATGTATATCGATCATTACATTATTTGAATTAATATCCAGATCTTCAAGTCTTATAATAAGTGTTTCTCCTGCCTTGAATGTGTTGACTAATCCTTCCTCATAAGTGCTTGCTATAGGTGTATAAGTATTTGTCCTTGTATAGACAGAAAGTTTTCCTATAGTTCCCATATTCACAATGCAAGAATCTGTCACAGGAACATTGCTCTCTCCTGTAGAGCGTAATTTATCAAGATAAATGGCAGTTATTCTCTCTCCACCTTGAACCTGCAAAATATTATCAACCATAGGTTGTTGAGAAAATTCAGTCCTCATAATACCAATAAACACCCCGGAATTTGGATCTTTTTCCTGTAAAGTTAAAGTTTCGCCATCACGGGTTTTTTCACTAACTAATGATATTTGCAATTGATCGCTTATTTCTGGGTTGATATTCAAATCAGCATCTTCAACCTTGATATATAAGTTTTCACCAGCATTAAAGCTTTCTAAATCCCATAAAAAGTTAGATCTTAATATTGAGATCGCTCCATCATAACCTGTATTTACTTCTGCTGAATCAATTACTGTAACCATAGTAGCCCCTGTTGATTGAAGAACGTCAGTATAAACAGCTTTAATTGTTTCTTTCCCTCTGACCTCAAGCAGATCATCATTCTTATCTGGTTTTAAGCCATAGGCAGTATTTAAGCTACCTATAAATGTATCAGAATTCGTTCCTTTTTCTTTTAATTTCAAATTAACCGTATCTTTGCCAACTTCTCCTATAACCTTAACTTCAACTTCTTCTTCAACGTTTGCGGATTTGTTGAGATCAGCATCCGTAACTATTATTGCGAGCTTATCTCCAGCATTAAAGCTTTTAATTTTTACATAATCATCTGTTATTTCTGAACCTGATTCTGCTATTAGAATAGAACCATCATTACCAGTAAGCACCTTTGCAAAAACTTCTACTAAAACATTGGTATTACCATCAGCCTGAATGAGATCATTATAAACTGCTCTGATCTTTTCTTCACCCACAACCTGTAGCTTTGCATCTCCTGGTTTTCCTTCTATGCTATATATTGTTTCCAGAGAACCTATAAATGTGCCTGTATTCTTTTCATCTATCAGTTCTACTTGTTCTTGATCTGTTTTGCCTGATACTGTAATAATAACTTTGTTAGGAGTTTCTGATATTTCACCTTCAAGCTTTATCAGATCTTCATCCACTACTTTAAAGAAAAGTCTTAAACCAGCAGGAAAAACATCAATATCTCTGCCTGCCCTTGATAATATTTGCAGTGTTCCGTTGGTACCGACTTTTGCAGTAACACTATAAGAGACTTTAATATTTGTTTGCTTTGGTCCAAAATATGTATCGATATACTCTAGTGTTATAGTTTCTCTACCCTGAACGGAAATTGTCAATGGGTCATAGCTGGGTTTAGTATCAAATTGAGTATTAAGTTTTGCTGCAAAAAAGTCACTATCATTGCTTGATGCCAGTTCGAAAATCGCAACACCTTTATTTTGATTATCAGACATCTTTTCTTTTAAAACTTCAGGATCAATTTCATAAAGAGTTATTTGTTTGTCTTCATTCGTAATATCTCCAATAATTCTAGTCCTGATTGTTTGTGAACTTTCCTTATCTGTATTACGGTCAGGGTCCAGAACGGTTAGTATAATCATATCACCAGCAGTAAAACTGGTTAAGTTTTTTGTCATTCTTTGGTCCATTATTGCAACTTTACCCATAAGTGTTCCAATTAGTTCAAGCTTCCCCCAAAACATTGGTGCTGCATCGCGAGAAGCTGCAGACCAGAATATTGGCTCAAAACCTTTGATGATATTTTTTTGATCGTCCCTCTCTACTAGATAAGGATTACTTAATATATAATTAATTCCTATTGCTTTTCCTTGTTGCGGAGAATACTCCTTTAGCACAGAATCTTTGGGTATTCGTGCTTCCAGAATATATTCTGAAGTTCCGTTAATTTTAGTAACTGCTTCGATTTCTTTAATATGTTCATTTGTTCTATTTAAGGAATCAAAATGATGATGTATCTGAGAGATAGTTAAACTACCGGGAATTCCAAGAGGTGAAAACACAAAATGGTGATTTCCTGTTTTGAACATTCCTTTTGATCTCCCAAAATTCGTATCAATAAAAAGATGTAACGCATCTGGTGTTTGGTTATAACTTGGTGAGCTAGATAAGGTAGATAGCTTTCTTCTATCAGCCTTAAATGCAATAAATAAATTATTTTCATCCCATTGTGCAAACAATTGACATGGAGAACTAGCTGGAGCTGTTATATACTGTTGCGGCACGATTGGATATATATCAGGCCAGTCATCTAATATACCATCAATCAAAACTTGTTCTGTTAATTTCGGAGCTCTCGAAATTAAATCCTCTCCTGTTTTATCTCCTTCGTAAACAATTGGTATAGCTCCTCCTTTACTTGCACGATATATCATTACTTCCGAGACAACTGCATTCAATCCAGATATACGATTGAAGTGGAGCTCGATCTTACCATCACTATAAACTGATGGTGGTATTGGATATATAAACTTTTTGGCTGTATATTCCGGGATTTCCATACTTTCATGTAATATAAATCCGTCTACATCTAGATTTTGTATTCTTTTTCCACCTTTTTCCTGTAAATAAGTTACTCGAACCCAATATAAAGCATCTGGATCTAAATCGTTATAAGAAAATACAATACTATCATAATGATAGCAAAAGCTCCTTTCTTCTATGGTATTACTGGCATCTACTTCTTCCCCAGGCTTAAATGAATGCCTGATTTGTGGATCAGAATCTTCACCGCGATCAAAGGCAAATCCTTGAACAAGATGCTGTGTAAAGATATTCCCTCCTGCCCCACAATTGTCATAATAGACCTGAACCGCATTATGTTCATCTATATTTTGATAATAGTCGGATGGACGGTATTCATCTGTATATATCTCCACTTCTCTTATTTCTGGATATAAACCATACCATTTACCCTGATCAATAACCAATTGCACGAATCTTGCTTGTATCGGATTATTTGGCTTAAAAACATCCGTAACAGTTTTGTTTTCAAGCTCTGGAGATATATAAATCTGTTTTAAGCTTTTCTCATCAATACCTGCAAGGAGTTTATATTGTTTTAAGTTGTTTTCATTTCCTCCTGTTGTTACTGATGAACCATATACAAGCTTAATACCACCAAGATCAAAGGTGATCTCTATTGGATCGCGATTTGGAGACTCGTAAGATACTTCATTTTTATTTTCCTTTTTTGTAACTCGCTTTCCACATATCCATTTTGGTGCAGAATCAGATTTTAATCCATCAAATAATAAAAAAGATTCCTCCGGATTATATTTAGTCCTTACACTCTTTATAGGATTGCGGAGTTCATATCGTGCACCTATCCTGACGGATTTTATATCCGGTCTGGTGCTATACCAATCATTTACAACAACCTGTACCCATCTTGCTTCTTTGGGTGGAAAGCTAACTACAGGATATGTGTATTCCCCTCTTAGAGTGGATGAAGTAGAAATTGGTCGTTCATATTGTGAGGCATTTCTTATTTTGCTTGTGAGTATATCATAATTCTTTGGTAATCCCGAAAATGTTGCTTCAACTCTATCAATTTTGTAAATAAAACCAAGGTCATAAGTTTTAACAACAGGATTATCTCTACGGAGTGTAGCACCTCTTAGAGGGTCAGTAGTTATAGTGTCTTTAATAGGCACCCATTCTTTTCCAGCGTTGATAATTGTTTGATCCAAACTGCGAGGAAAGAAAAGAAACCCTAAAAGTGCAGCAAGTCCTAATGATATTATAACTTTTACATCCATATTTTCGATAGGTCTTAATGGTTAGAAAATCTAAATACTAAAGTAGGAATAACCTAACTGTTATACTGGTATTTTTATAGCTTCCGCCAATTGCTCTCGATAAATCATGTGCTGCATAATCAATGCTAGTCATTATACCCACATTTTTATCGGCAATTTTATCATTTAAAGCAAGGGCAAAGAATCCTACTTTACGATTAAAATTCTGAAGAGGATTCTTTAAGTCCCGAAATGTAAGATATTGTATTCCTGCACTTATTTTAAGTATCTCTGTAATAGAATGTGTAAGCTGAAGAATATAAGCTTGTCTAACTGCATCAACAGATGTTGAGCTTTCCTGTGGTTTTGTATATCCGATAGTTTTATCATTCCTATAAGCTGGTGATAATATTGTATCTGAACCAATGGGTATATTATACCTAACTTGATTAATTAATATTGTATCGATAACTCGTCTTCCGCCATGAAAATCTGCATCATACTGATACTTAAACTTTGTTGTGAGTATAAGATTTCTTACCCTTTTATAATCAGCTATCATTGTTACTATATTACTTAATGAATTTTGTAAAGCAAGATTATCCGGACGTCCAATTAGATCATCAGGAATAATATCATGCGCTCTCTTAGTAAGAAATCTTAATTGAATTGTGCCAAAATTTGGGATTTCTTTCGGAATATAATTGATAATTCCATACCACGCTCTCGCACTTTTTTTATCCAGAATTAACATCTTCTTGTAATAACCCGGTGTTATAGTCAAACCTTCAAGGAAAGGGGCTTCTATCATAATATAAGTCCTATAACCCTTTGAGCCTTCTTCATAATCGAAACGATAATCTGGTTTTGTATCGTCTTCAGTATCATCAGGTTCACCGTTATTATTAAAGTCCATAAACTGCTGTCCTAAACCTAACCTGAACTTTGGAGGGTCCCTTCGAAACAAAAGAAAGTCATCTTCCCAGTCTTTTATACCATCGCCATCAAGATCATCTTCCGTCGTAATATCTGGTAAAAAAGGCTCCTTTCCATCCAGATAACTATCTCCATCATCATCGTCATCGATAAAATCTGATGCATTATAGAAAGGGTCTATATACGTATATTCCCCGGCAAGTGAAACCGGACCAAGTCGCCGATTTGCATCAATAAACCAGGCACTTGCAGGGGGGTCGCTGAACCATTTACCGCGATATGATGGATACTGCCAATTTTTTAATAACCATGATCTTTCTGCTGAAACTGCTATTCCAAAAATCGTTGTGTTCAGATCTACACCTAAAGTGCTTATACCAATGCTCTCTCCATAACTGAACCTTTCCCATTTTCTATTCGATTGATCTGTAATGTTTCCCTCAGCACTCAATACAACCCTATAGTTTTGACCATCATTAGAAATCTCCACAACGTAATCATTTGCTATGTCCAATTCAAAATTAATAGAATCTATTTCTGAAGTATTCGGTAAATAAAATCTATAAACAAATACCTCATTCTCATCAACCCATCTTGAGTTAACATCTACAGAGCTACCTTCAGAATCTATTAATACATCAGGTGGTTCCTGTCCTCCAATAAAATTATACTCCAATATCTTATTTATGAACACTCTGATCTTGAATAATTTTGCACCATCAGCATTTTCTGGTGAACCATCGCTAAATCTTAAATAGATGTATTCAGGTGGGTTATGCTCAACCATTCCTTTGAATGGATTGCTCGTTTTACTGAGATTATAATTGGTAAAGTATTTATTAACATAACTAATACCAAGTCTCGGAAGCGGTAAAGAGAACAAATAATCACTAACATTTACATCTAAAACTCCAAGATTTGCTTCTGCTCTTGCGCCAGCCATATACCAGTCAGAACCGGTTATTATTGTTTTATCTTCATTAGTAATTGTTGTTCCTGTGAGCTTAGAAATAAAGGCTGTAATTTTACCTTTTGATCTAGGAAACAATAATGTCCAACCAACAGAATCCGATTGTCTCTTATTTAAAGAAAAGGTTGAGAAAGCTGTGTGAAATCCACCGACACTGATCAAATGTGTCATTTTTTCAGGTTCACCCAATCGGAATGTCACGTAAGATGCACCCTTAAGTGCTTCTCTGAATTTTCTGGATCTGCTGATAACAGCATCACCGTCTATCAAGCCATAGGTTGCATCTATTGTATATAATGGTTCTCCTTGTCCCTCAAATATTCGGTTTCCTAAGGGATCATATACTGCTGCATTTAGTTCTAAATCTGAAAATATATAGAAAACTAAAACCAGTATAATAAAATATATTAAAAATGCTGTTTTCATACTAAGCCATTTTGATCAATTACCGAAATTATATACAATGCTAACCCTATGACTACCCATCGTATTAATTATTGTATTAATAGGATAAATAAAAGCATAATCGAAACGCATAGATTCAGTTAGCCTATATCCTGCGCCAGCCATAAAATTCATTCCCCATGCAAGATTTTTAAGACCAAATCCTGTTCTAAGGAAGAGTTTATCATCCAGTGTTTGCCTTTCCAACCCCGTTTGAAAATCAATTTCACCTTTTCTAAGAATTAAATCCAGAGCCCAAATTGTATTACTTGTTAAAACTGCAACTCCCATTCTTGTTGTTCTAGGTATCTCCTCCTTAACCTTGGACAACTTAGAATTTATATTGGATTGAAAAACGTTCTGGAAAGACACAGCCACAGGTGTATTTTCAGCTGGCCATACAACAATACCAAAATCCATATCAAATCCGCTCCATCCAGGTATATCCTCAATTATTTGTCCATTCGGTTCCACTGTTGGAGCAGAATCCCAATTCAGAAACTTCAAATTTACACCTAATGAAATATTTCTCGGTCTATTCTCATCACCTTTAGTAAAATAAAGACGCCCAGTTCTACTATGTGATAAAACGACAGTATTCTCTGCATATAAGCTTGAAACACCAAACCTCTTCCATGCTAAGCCATAAGAACCTTTTTTTTGCCGAAATGCATATCCCATAATGTTTTGTGATATAAAAGAACCATCACTTAATCCTAAATAAAGAGCTGAAGATGTTAGACAAAGTTGTTGAGTTCTTAACATACTTAAGCCTGCTGGATTTACAAGATTACCATCGGCTTCATCTGCTAAAGCTGTATATGCACCTCCCATAGCCATAGATCTAGCACCAAGAAAATCATCTTGAAATGCAGATAAACATGGTTTAGTAAAAAAAATGATTGCAATAAAACACAAGATATTAAATGAAAATATTTTATTTTTTATCTGCATGGTGAATTCTGCACTTTATTAATATTTTACCTCACTACAACTAACACACCATTATGCACTTTTTCTCCCACAGTTACCTGATATATATATGGTCCAATTTCTACTCTTTCGCCATTTTCGTTTTTACCATCCCATATAATACTGATCTGACCAGAGTTGATCTCTTCATGTATAAGTGTGCGGACCAATTTACCCGTGCAATCAAATATCTCTACTTTTGCCAGAGCATTTATACGATCACTTAAATTAATACGCAAAGTTGTGGTATCAGCTATACCATCGCCATTTGGTGAAAAAGGATTATAACTCCAACTTATATCCATATCTGATGTTGTTGATTCAAATATTGCAAACGTTGTAAGATAATTTAAGTTGACTGTAATGTAACTTTTTTCTGTATTGAGTTTACCTCCAACTATTTGCCAATTATTTGTGCTTTCATTCCATGCAAAAATTGAAAGATTTTTTTCAGTTTTAATTTTCGATGATATGAGGTCTTTTCGATCATAAAACATAGTTAATTTTGCTGTTTTTTTAAGCGTAATGGATCTCAATTGTGCATAAGAAGTTATTTTTGTTCCATCAATATCACGAAGTTCTATTTCATTTATTTGAATGTTATTTCCTTGCTTACCTTCATCTATAACTATCTGTATGTAACGAGCCGTCGGCATCGAAGGTAAGGTTATTTCAGTCCTTTTGTCGTCACAATTATCTTTTTTTGCAACCTCATTATAATTTAAATCATCATCAGATGCTAATATTGTTACCTTATTTGGTCCGTAAGAGGTGTTACCTCTAACCCTTGCTATTATGATTACTTTACCTATAGTTTGACGACTTCTAAGGTCAATCTTAAGCCAGACAGGCAAAGGACTCAATGATGTAATCCATGTTGATGGATATTCAGGATTCCCATCTACGACTAAATTTGGAGGTTGTCTTTCCAGATAATCCTTTGCCATTACAGGAAATGGCGATTCTACAGCAACATCAAATTTGTATCCCACAACGGGTAATGTGTTTTTTGCTATTTGTGGATTTCGTATATAGGATTCCCATTCTATATCTCTTACGTTTAAAGGTTTTATACCTATTTTTTTTACATCTGAATCTAATGCACCTGGTGGTATAGTTAATTCTGCTTTGTATCCATCGCTCAGGATAATTGGTTCTTCCATTATTTTTACTTCTGGTAAATAATTCACTTTTATAAGCTTAAAATCTTCTTCTCTTTGCTCTATTCCGGCATCAGTATTAATTCCTTGAGCTGATATTGATATTTGATTTTCCCCTTCGCGCAGTATCATTATTATAGAAAAATCACTATATCCCAAATCATCTGTCATTAAAACAAAGGAAACTCCTCTGATCCTGGTCCTTACTTTCTTTTCTGATTTATCAATGAAGTTTATATCTTCAATACTAATCATGGATGATTGCCATCCATCAATCATATCTACCTTTACGAATTTTGCATCAAATATATTCTTAAAATCGATCGTGACTTCGCCATATTCCTGTTCTATACCTGGTGTGCAATTGAATCTTCCTTTATCTATATAGTTTTGTCCATCAATAGAAGAAAATATGTTTATAACCCTTGGTCCAAAAGAAAAACCATCTGTAATAACTGGAAATATAATCATTGATTTCAATTGTTGAACAGAGCCTAAATCCAAAGTCAAGGATTGTATCGGGCTTTTAAGGGAACTTATATCCGGAAATCCTGCTGAGCTACCTATTGAAACTGTTACTGGCTTTTTTTTATAGAAATTCACAGAACCTTCAATAACCAATTCTCTATTATTTGTAGTGAATTCATCAAAAGGTCTTATTAATGATAATTCCATTAAAGCGACGGAGTTTTTTGATGAAAATATTAATATCAAAAAAGCAAAAAAGCTGAACTTAAATTTTTTTAACATATTTAACATCCATAAAACAATTTAGATTTCATGCTATTTTGAATTAGCTGAAAAAATATGAATCTATCCTGATTAATAGCAAATATTGGCTTTTAAGTCTAACATAATCAATATCTGTTTTCAAGTTTTTAATTGATATCCGGGCAATTCGGAAAGGTTAACGTATGTATAGTAAATTTTGTGTTATTTATAAATTTTTGAT
>FWPV01007407.1_pt1 | contig 19954 bp, 7 predicted proteins | sample 2228371 | NCBI WGS metagenome assembly FWPV01 (sample SAMEA103939776, study PRJEB20133) | metagenome | reverse complement strand
ACTTTCCAACTTTCAGTAAATGTATCCAACGGCTGGAACCTTGTATCTGTTCCGGGTGAACATCCTGTTGATCAGAATGTTAATACCTGGTGGTCTGGTAAAGATCCTTCTGCTAATGTTTTCAGATATCAGGGTGGTTATCAATCCGTTACTTCTGTTCAACCTGGTGTTGGCTACTGGATGAAACATCTCGGTGCTAATACTTACAACACCGGCGATGAATGGCCATCCGGCGGTATCAATATAGTTGCTCACGATCCTCTTAATGCCGCTGCTGGCTGGAACCTTATTGGTGGTTATGAATTCTTAGCTCCTACTGCTGCTCTTACTACTAATCCATCCGGACTTATTACCGGTTTAGTCTATGGCTACACTCCCGGAAGTGGTTATCAGGTTGCAAGTGACCTTGTTCCTGGTTTTGGTTACTGGATTAAACTCTCTGCTGCCGGTCAGATAAATGTTAATCCTGGTCCGAAAGCTTCATTGAAGCTATCTGACCTTATTGCTGATGACTTCGGTAAGATTATCATTACTGACAATGCTGGTAAATCATATACTCTCTATGTTGCTCAGGGTAAACAGGCAAACAAGACTCCACTTGAGTTCTTCGAACTACCTCCTCTACCCTTCAGTGATATGTTCGATGTAAGATTCACAACTGGAAGATTTGTTGAAGATTTATCATCTGCATTCAGGACAATACAGTGGCAGGGTGTTGAATATCCTGTAAGAGTAAGAGTAGAAGGAATGATGGTAAGGATAAGTGACGAGAGTGGAAAATCGGTAAACGAAAGACTGAAGGCAGGAGAAGAAATAACAATCAGTAACTCACAGATAAGTAAGCTGAATGTAATGAGTGATATGATTCCGGAGAGATATTCACTTGAGCAGAATTATCCGAATCCATTTAACCCGATAACGACGATAGAATTCTCATTGCCAGAGGATGTAGAGAATGTAAGATTAACGATATACAATGCATTGGGAGAGAAGGTAGCAGAGTTAGTAAACGGAAAGATGGAGGCAGGACAATACAGATATCAATGGAATGCAAGTGATGTATCAACAGGATTGTACATCTACGAATTAAAGACGAACAAATTCTCTTCTGTTAAGAAGATGATGTTGTTGAAGTAATTAACCAAAATGCAGTCCCTTTACAAAATAAGGGACTGCATTATTATTTTTTAACTAATTAACAAAATCTTAACAATCACGAGGTGCTCTATGCGTAAACTATTTTCAATCGTTGCACTTGTGCTAATGACGATAACATTAGCATATGCACAACCGGAAATCGACATCCCAATGACATTTGGGGATGGTGTTGCATTGAACACTCAAATCCGTTTTGGATTGGGTCTTACAATGACAAACGGTATTGATTTCCCTTATGAAAGCGATCTTCCACCATTTCCACCTGCCGGTGCATTCGAAGCCAGATTTGATTTAACTCCTTATGCCGGCTCTGCGCTAAGTTCTTATCAGGATTACAGACCGGCTACATCATTCCCCTTTTCAGGAACCGTAGAACATAGGATCATCTGGCAATTAGGCGATGGTAATACCGGTTTCTATATTGGATACAACCTTCCCGCAGAAGTAACGATCAATATAAAAGATGAACTCGGTGGAATAATCTTTAACAGTGGAACCTTAAGCGGTTCGGGAACTTATCACATTACTGCTCCCTTAACAGCTGCAAGAATGACTGTAACTTATACTAACATTGCACCTGCAGGACCTCAATTAACACTAAGCCCTGCATCTCTTAACTTCGGACCAGTGGCTGTTGGTTCAAGTTCTGCTGCCCAAACTGTAACAGTATCTAATACAGGTACAGGTAATCTGACCATATCAAATATTTCATCAGACAATCCACAATTTACATTCACATCTGCTGCATTACCGATTACTCTTTCTGCTGGCGGCAGCACAACTGTTGATGTTGTTTTCTCACCAACATCATTAGGGAATCAATCCGGTAATATAATCTTTACACACGATGCACCGGGTTCGCCCACATCATTGCCTGTTCAGGGTGTTGGTGCTGATGCAGGACCAACTTTTGCTGTTTCTCCTGCTTCGGTTAACTTTGGTAATGTATCTGTCGGAAATACAGTTAATGCAACTGTAACTGTATCAAATAATGGGTTGTCAAATCCTCTGGTAATTTCAGGTGTAGTTGCTGCTCCTGGTGTATTTTCTGTTTCACCGGCTTCAGCTACTATTCCTCCATTGGGAAGTCAGGTCTTTACAGTTTCCTTTACACCTAATGCAGGCGGTGCATTTAGCGGTACATTAACATTCACACATAATGCCCCCGGCTCGCCTGATGTTGTTAATCTTTCCGGTAATGGTGTTGCTGTTTTCGGTCTCATCTTTGCACAGGATACGGTTTACAATCTTGAAGATTCATCTTATACCGAAACAATGCAACTGAAGAGCTTAAGCGCCAAAGCTCAGGCATTACAATTCAGATTATTGGTTAATAAATCAACCGGCGACAATATATTCCTCACATTCCAGAATATACAGAAAGGTTCTGATGTAGCAGACCCAAGTTGGGTACTTCAGTACAATGTATTCAGAGGTCCTCTGACTTCAAATGGTGCATCTGTTGATTCTGTTTATGTTCTGCTATATAACCTTAATCAGAACGGTGGACTTGATCCGGGTGATTATAACGACTTATTCAGAGTTAAATATCGTGTAGCTGATTTACCTGGATTAGTCGATGAAGCAAAATCTTCATTTAAGATTACAAATGCCGAAGCATCAACTTTTCAGGGATTCCCGATTGATATAACACCATCAAGAAACACACTTACAGTTTTAGCAACTAACCGAGTAAGAAGTTATGGTGATGTTAATGGTGACGGTTTTATTGATATTCTTGATTTAATACTGGTTGTGGATCATATTATTGGTCGTGATTCACTTTGCGGGGATCCAAATAAACCTGATGAAATTTGTACAGATAATCAATTTTTAAGAGCAGATATAGCCCCCTGGACAATCGGTGCACCTGATCCTACACCAGATGGATTTGTAAATGTTCAGGATCTCGCAGTTATTCAGAACATAATCCTTACCGGCTTCTATCCAAGTGGTGTTCAGGTTAACAATAAACCAGTTGCTCAGCAGGATTTACTTGCTAAGTCCAACGGTGATGAAGAAGCTAAAGTAATACTTTATCTGACTACCAGTGGAATCGCAATGCATCTTGATTCAAAGGTTGCAATCCGCGGTGCTCAGATTCATTTCGGTCAGTTGCCTGATAATCCGGGTAACATAAATATGGATTCACAGCTCGGCGGTGGATACTATTTCCATCAGGTTGATTTGCTGAGAGTATTGATGTATGATCAGGCAGGACAAAAGTATATTGAGGCAGGAAGAAATTATCTTGGCAATATTCCGTTCTCAATTCAGAGACCACAGGATATTACTATTGATAAGCTGATTCTTGTAAGTCTGGATAAGAGAAAACTTACAAACATCAAAGTTGAAATAATCTATGGTGATGCACCGCTTCCATACGATTATGAATTGTTCCAGAACTTCCCGAATCCGTTTAACCCATCAACCAGTGTTATGTTCACTGTTCCAAAGAACGGACTGGTTACAATAAAGGTTTATGATATGCTTGGTCAGGAAGTAACAACTCTTGTAAACGAAGTTGTTGAAAGAGGCGTTTACACTGTTAACTGGGATGGTATGACTGATAAGGGCTCTTATGTTTCAAGCGGTAATTATATCTACAGAATGGTTGCCGGTGATTTCGTTAAATCAAGAAAGATGATGCTCATTAAATAAATTATTCTTATTCAAACTGCCCTTCTTTAATGTGAAGAAGGGCAGTATTTTTTAATCAAGAGGGTTAGCCATGAATAAAATTTTTAGTACAATATTCTTCTTATTTTTTGTTACAACACTTCTGGCTCAGCAAGAACCGGCTGTAAAAATTCCTATTACTATTGATGATGGTGCAGGAGCTTCCAAAACACTTCACTTCGGATTGGACCCTGCAGGCACTGATGGAATTGATGTTCAGTTCGGCGAAAGTGACCTGCCGCCTTATCCACCAATGGGAGCTTTTGATGCCAGGTTTTTACTGCCTGAGAATAATTTTACAGGAACTTTAAGTTCCTGGATTGATATAAGGCAAGCTGATTTACCTTTTACCGGACAGAAAGAACATCGTCTGAAGTATCAACCTGCATTTGGAACTGTTATTAACATTACCTGGAATTTCCCCCACAATTCGGTTAATGCCGTTTTGCAGGATATTATCACGGGAACCCTTATAAATGTAAATTTAGCAGATAGTGGAATGTATACTGTAACTAATCCTTCTGTATTTGACCGTCTGAAATTACTTGTAAATTATGTGAATATTATTCCTGTTGAACTTACTTCATTCTCAGCTTCAGTGATTGGCAGTTCTGTGATGCTTAGCTGGTCAACCGCAACAGAGCTGAATAACAGTGGCTTCGAGGTTCAGAGAAAAACAGATAACTCTGATTGGAAAACTCTGTCGTTTATCACCGGACACGGAACAACAACTCAACCACAGAGTTATTCATACACTGATAACACAGTTCAGGCAGGAATAAAATATTACTATCGTCTAAGGCAGAATGACTTTGACGGGAAGTTCAGTTTTTCAAATGTTATTGAGATTGATATAAGTGCTTTGAAGGATTATAAACTTGAGCAGAACTATCCCAATCCGTTTAATCCTTCAACCAAAATATCATTTTCAATACCGAAGGCAGGCAATGTAAAATTAACTATCTACAATCAAATAGGAGAAGTTGTAGAACAGTTAGTAAATCAACAGCTTGAAGCAGGAACATATTTTTATTCCTGGAATGCCGGCAATCATTCATCAGGAATTTATCTGTATGAACTTCAAGCCGATGGTTATAAAGAAACTAAAAAGATGAGTCTCCTGAAATAATTACTGAAGGAGGAGTGATTATCCTTTGTTTTTAGTTTTTTGCAGAAGCTCCTCCTTTGGTATGCTTAATTTGTTTGGGAAGCACATTAGCAATACGAATGACCTCGGCTTGAGGTCATTCGTTTTATTAATGTAAGCCATAAATTATTAAATGGAAAAGAGCTTAAACTGATATGTATAAAAAAATATTCTTGTTTTTCATTATAATATCTTCGCTTTGTTTTTCTCAAACGCTCTGGAAGGAAGTTGTTGAAAGTAATTTAACTTTTAATGGTGAGCGTGTGATAATTCCTTTACAATACAAAGTTATCGAACTTGATACTGCTTTGATGAGAAGATTATTGAGAGAAGCTCCGATGGAATTTTCATCGGATGCTTTTAATAATCCGGCAGAAATCTTAATACCAATTCCTGATGGAACTTATCAAAAATTTAAGTTCTGGGAATCACCAACGATGGAGCAGGAACTTCAGGAAAAATTTCCTGAAATAAGAACATACACCGGACAAGGTATTGATGATCCTTACGCAACTATAAAAATGGATTTCACTCCGCATGGTTTTCACGCAATGATTCTTTCACCAAATGGAAGAGTCTTTATAGATCCTTATTCCAAAGGTGAGAAAAAGTACTATTCTTGTTATTATTCAAAGGATTATATTAAACAGGATTCTGATTTTGAATGCGAAGTTTATTATCACGATGATTATATAAAACCACCATTTAATTTTAATGAATCTCTTTTAACTCCCACAGGTCCTCAATTAAGAACTTACAGATTAGCAAATGCTGCAACGGGGGAATACACTCAATATCACGGAGGCACGGTTGCATCAGGATTGGCTGCTGTAACAACAAGTGTAAACCGTGTTAATGGGGTCTATGAAAAAGAATTAGCAATCAGAATGGTTCTGGTAGCAAATAATAATTTAATAATATACACGAATCCAAGCACTGATCCCTATTCAAACAACAACGGCTCTGCAATGTTATCACAGAATATTTCTAATCTGAATTCAGTTATCGGAAGTGCAAATTATGATATCGGACATGTTTTCAGCACTGGTGGTGGTGGAATAGCTTATCTCGGTTGTGTATGTACAAGTAATAAAGCAGGAGGTGTAACTGGTTCTCCTAATCCTATTGGCGATCCATTCGATATTGATTATGTGGCTCACGAAATTGGACATCAGTTTGGGGCTAATCATACTTTTAACGGCAATGCCGGCTCGTGTGCCGGAAACAGAAATGCTTCAACCGCATATGAACCTGGTAGCGGCTCTACGATAATGGCTTATGCGGGAATATGTGGTTCTCAGAATTTACAGTCAAACAGCGACGCATATTTCCACACTATCAGCTTTGATGAGATAGTTGCATACACAAATTCAGGGTCAGGAAACTCCTGTGCACAACTTACAAATACAGGTAATAATCCACCAAACATCACAGTTCCATCGGGTGGATTTTATATTCCAAAGAGTACACCATTTGCATTAAGGGGAGCTGCAACAGATCCAAATGGTGATGCATTAACATTTTGCTGGGAAGAATTTGATTTAGGACCAGCAGGTGATCCAAATTCCCCTTCGGGAGATGCACCAATTATGAGAAGTTTTACTCCTTCCTCTTCTAATGTAAGATATGTTCCTCAATTGAATGATTTAATAAATAACACTTCAACATACGGAGTTTTACTGCCAACATATGGAAGAAATCTTAAATTCAGATTAACTGTCAGAGATAATCGGACTGGTGGAGGTGGAGTAGATTGGAAACAGGTTAATTTTGTAGTTGATGGAAATTCAGGTCCTTTCACTGTAACATCTCCAAACACAAATGTTACCTGGGCTGGTTTATCAGAACAAACAGTCACCTGGAATGTTGCAAATACAAATATCTCCCCTGTTAATTGCTCATCAGTAAGAATTTTACTTTCTACAGACGGAGGATTTACATTTAATGATACTATTCTTGCAAGCACTCCAAACGATGGCTCAGAAACTATCGCAGTTCCAAATATTGCAACTACTCAGGCAAGAATAAAAGTGGAAGCCGTAAATAATATTTTCTTTGACATCTCAAATCAGAATTTTACTATAACTTTTACCCAGCCAACAACTTTCCAGCTATCTGTACCGGTTGAGAATGGCTGGAATCTCGTTTCAATTCCCGGACTTCATCCTGTAAATCAGAATCCTGAAACCTGGTGGCAATATAAAGATCCATCATCTGTGGTTTATGCTTATGATAATGCATATGTTCAGGTTACTTCTCTTGAGCCGGGCAAGGGATATTGGATGAAACATTCAGGAAGCAGAATCTATAATACAGGTGATGAATGGCCTGCAAGCGGCTTATTACTTGTACCACACAATCCGATACCGGTTAATGCTGGTTGGAATATCGTTGGTGGGTACGAAAATTCTGCACCGGTTTTAGGAATAACAACCAATCCGCCCGGAATTATTCAAACATCATTTTATAGCTATAGTCCTATTGCCGGTTATCAAACGGTAAATTCGCTTACTGCTGGTTCCGGCTATTGGGTGAAGTTCAGTACATCCGGCAATATGATTTTACCCTCTTTAACCGAAAACTTAATTTACAAAGAAGTAAATATTATAAAACCCGAATGGTTAAAGCTTATTGTTTCCGATTCAGAAAACAGAAAAGCTATTTTGTATCTTACAAAGAATGAATCTAATCTTGAGTATTTTGAACTTCCTCCCCTTCCCTTTCCCGATTTGTTTGATGTAAGATTTTCTTCAGACAGATTTGTTGAAAACATATTTGATAAAAAAGAAATAATCATTCAGGGTGCAACATATCCCGTTAGTATATATACAGAAAATGAGAATATTTCATTGACTGATGAAAAAGGTTTACCTCTTAAAAGAAATGAGGGGAGAAAGTATTTTATTGTTGACAACCCGGAAACAAAAAAGATAATAATACTGGATAACTCAACCCCCGATGAATTTTTATTAGAGCAAAACTTTCCGAATCCCTTTAATCCGATAACAAAGATTAAATTTAGTATTGCCGCAGGAATCGGGAAAGTTCATACTAAATTAAAAGTATATGATATTCTTGGAAATGAAATTGTAACATTAGTTAATGAAGAAAAGGAACCGGGGAATTATGAAGTAGATTTTGATGGTTCATCCTTAACAAGCGGAGTTTATTTCTACAAACTATCAGTCAATGATTTTACTTCATTGAAGAAAATGATTTTAGTAAAATGAGTAAGTTATTTACATTTCTTCTTCTGGCAATAATATCCTTAATCAATTCTTTTTCACAAACCAGATTAAACGAAAGTTTTTCTGACTCTGAAAATATTTTTGACTGGACTATCATAAACCGAGATAACGGAATTCAGACCTGGCAGAGAATTACTTCAAAATTCAGAACAGCACCAGCATCTATAACTTGCAGATTTGAATCTTCTACTCTTCAGAATGATGATTGGTTAATTACAAAAAAATTATTCGTAACGGCCGGGGATAGTTTATCATTCTGGCATAGTATTCTAAGTTCGGCTTACCCGGAAAGTCTTTATGTAAAAGTTGGAACCACAAATAATCCAAATGCTTCAGGTTGGCAGAATTTAGCAGTAATTTATGACCAGACAACCAGCTGGAAAAATAAGAAATATAGTTTAGCTGCTTACACTGGACAGCAGATTTATATTGCTTTTGTAAATAGAAGTAAAGACGCTTTTAATATTTACCTTGATGATATCACCGGTCCTCAGGTAGTAAAACCAAATTATGATTTAGCTTTAGTAAATTTTTATCAATATACAGGATTATCTGTTCAGTCTTTCGGAGAAAAGATAGTTGAAGAAAATAAATCATTAGTAAAGATAGAAGAATCAACAAATGGATTTCGGCAAAGTGAAATAAACCTTACTAAATATTCTTTTGATCCATTTCCAGAAAATACTGAGCTGAACAATGTTTATCTTCGGGCTGTTGTAAAAAATTTCGGATTATTTAGTACAAATTATTTTCTTAAATGGTCTGTAAGCAGTGCTGTGCAATCTCCGGTTACCGGAAATTCCGTTCAGCCGCAAGCGAAAGATAGTATAAATATTTCATTCTCACCTCCGGCAAGAGGCACCTATCTGGTTAATGGGACTATAAATGTTGGTGGAGATGAATATTCAACTAACAATTCTCTAAGCTTCAGAATGCTTGTTTATCCCAATTCATTCACGAGAACGATATATGATCGTGGAGATAATAACGCTGATACCTGGATGGGATTCGGAAATCCTTTCGTTCACTTTAAAGCAGGAATGAGATATACTGCTACATCAGATATAAAACTTGCTGGAGTTGATTTTCTTTATCAAACGGAATTTGGAACTTCGGGTCAAATAGAAGTTCAGGTCAGAGGTGCTGGTCCGAATAACAATATGCCGGGACCCGTAATTTATAATAAAATTTACAACAGCAGTGTATATCTGACGCGTGCCGGTGATTATGTACATTTTGCTTTCGATGATAATGCACCTGTTATTTCTGCGGGTTCTGATTATTGGATAACAATAAAGCTTCCCCTTGGTATTCAATATCCCTGTGCAGTTCAGAATGATGATTTTGTTTCGGGCAGATGCTATTATCAGGGCATTTCAGATACGACAATGTGGTTTCCGCTTATAATTCAGTCTGTTGAAAGATGCTGGATAATGAGAGCTATACATACTCCAATTCCATCATCATTTCCGTTTACAGCTTCAATAAATAACGGTTGGAATCTGCTTTCCATTCCCGGGGCACATCCCGACAATCAGCATATTAATACCTGGTGGCGTTTCAGAGATCCTGCAGCTCAGGTTTTTATTTTGAATGGTAGCTACCAATCAGTAACTGATTTGACACCGGGGAGTGGTTATTGGATGAAGCATCTGAATTTCAGAATCTACAACACCGGTGATGAATGGCCTGCTTCAGGTATTTTATATGTTCCGAATATTCCTGTTCAATGTAACGCAGGATGGAATTTGATAGGACCGTATCAATCAGCTGTACCGGTTTCATCCATCACAACTACACCACCAAATTTAATATCGAGTCAGTTTTTTGGTTTTACTCAGGGTAATGGTTTTCAGAATGTGTCGGTCCTGAATCCTGGTTATGGATATTTAGTTAAACTTAGTGGTGCCGGCAAAATAAACCTTACTCCAACTTTTTCAGATAAAATTCAGGTTAATAACATCAAGGAACATTCTGATTGGATTAAATTAATCTTCACTGATGCACTTGATAAAAGTTCAGTTTTGTACATAACAAGCAAAAATGAGCAAACAGATTATTATGAATTACCTCCAATTCCCTTCCCTGATATTTTCGATGTAAGATTTTCTTCGGGAAAATATGTTGAATGTGGATCTGAAGAGAAATCAATTCAATTTCAGGGAGTGAGCTATCCGGTTAAAATAAAAGTTCAGAATGGCCAACTGAAAGTCAGATTGGAAAAAGGTTATGAAAATATTTTAAGTGAGGAGAATGAATTAAAAATTGAAGATGAGACGATTAAAAAAATATTTATTCAATCTGAAATCGTTTTGAATGAATTCAGACTTTATCAGAACTATCCTAATCCATTTAATCCAACTACCAAAATAAGTTGGCACTCCCCAACGGATAGTTGGCAAAAACTGACAATATATGATATTCTTGGAAATGAAGTAACCACTCTTGTAGATGAATTCAGAGAGTCAGGGAATTATCAAGTTGAATTTAACGCATCACAATTAACAACTGGAATTTATTATTACAAACTAACTGCCGGCAATTTTTCAGAAGTAAAAAAAATGTTATTAATAAAATAAGGTTATCGGAAAATGAAATTCAGGATAACAATCTCATCAATAATTTTGTTAACGATAGTTTCAATTAACTCATTTGTCTATTCACAAGATGAGGCTGAGGAAGATAAAAGATGGACGCGCGTGAAGGTTAATCCGGACTATTTTTTACCAATTGACGACAGCTATAAATATGTTGAGAATAATTTTTATCAGTTTCATAAACTTGGATATACTGAAGCTACCGTTAATCCAAATTTCAGAATACTACCCTCATCAAGTTCTACGCAATCTGAAATAAGTGTTGATATTCATCCAACGAATCCAAATATCATTTTTGCAAGTGCAAATACAACAAACTGGCCTGTTACAACTTTATACGGAACCGGATTATATTGGTCAACGAATGGAGGTTTAAACTGGACAGGATATGATAATCCTCCTATTGGTTCAAACAGTGGAGATCCTGCTGCAGTTATTGGACCCAACGGATATTTTTATATCGGTTATATAAGAAATGGTGGTGGTCAGGGAGTTTCAGTATCAACAAATAATGGCACAAGTTGGAATAATTATGTTGCAGCTTCAGACCCGGGTAGCGGAGATCTTCTTGATAAAAATCATTTGTGGGTTGATAAGCAGTTATCCAGTCCTTATGCGAACCGGGTTTATGATGCATGGACACATTTTGTAACCGGCAGCCCAAGTGATAATCAGGTAGTTCTGAATTATTCTTCCAACTATGGAGTGAGCTGGAGCTCTTTTGTTGATTTATCATCTTCATTATCGCCAGGCAGTCATGCTCAAGGTGTAAACATATCAACAGGACCGAATGGAGAAGTGTATGCAGCTTTTGCAATTTATGATAATTGGGGAACCGGAGTTTATGGTGAAGATGCAATTGGTTTTTCGAAATCAACTAATGGAGGAGTGTCGTTTACAAGTGCACGAATTTACTCAGCACCGAATTTTGGAATAAGAGGAAATCTCAAATCAACTAATATCCGAGTTTCATCCTTCCCTTCAATGGCTGTTGATAGATCAGGTGGTTCAAGAAACGGTTATATTTATATAGTCTGGGCTCAGAGAGGTGTTTCTCCTGCAGGAAGTGATCCTGATATTGTTTTAATCAGATCTACAAATGGCGGCGCTACCTGGAGTTCGCCAGTAAGAGTTAACAATGATCCTTTAAACAACGGAAAAGATCAATACTACCCTTGGTGTACTGTTGATCAATCAAATGGAACTTTGCACATTGTGTTTTATGATAATCGTAACACAACCAGTGACAGCACCGGTGTCTGGATGGCTTCTTCATTTGATGGCGGACTGACATTTGATAATTATCAGATTAGTGATGCCAACTTTAAACCAAAGCCAATCAGTGGATTGGCTTCAGGTTATCAGGGAGATTATATTGGTATAACAGCCAGCAACGGTAAAGCTTATCCGGTATGGGCAGAAGACAGAACAGGTAATTATCAGGCGTGGTCAACTATTGTAAGTTTTGGTCTTTCGATTAATCACACACCTCTGTCAAATACAGAAAATCTTTTAGGTCCTTACACTGTAACGGCAACTATAACTTCAGTAAATCCTTTAGTTTCATCATCAATAAAAGTTTATTGGGGACGAGGTGCTGGTTCAATAACTGACAGCATTGTAATGACAAATACCGGTGGAAACAATTATTCAGCAAGTATCCCGGGAAATGGAACTGCAACCACTTATAACTATTATATCTCAGCAACTGATAATCAGGGATTAAAAACAACTTCACCTGTTAATGCACCAACAAATTATTACTCGTTTCAGACTTTCATAGATAATATTCCACCGACTATTGTTCATACACCTTTACAAAATATAACATCTTCAAGGTTCCCACCAATTGTTGAAGCAAATGTTTCTGATAATCTGGGCGTAGCAAATGTTGTTTGTGAATTCAGAAAAAATGGTGGTGCAATTTCAACATTTAACTTAACCCTGCAATCAGGAAATACTTATTCTGCTGCATTTCCATCAATTAGTGTTTCACCAGGCGACATCATTGAATACAGATTAAAAGCAACTGATGTTTCTCAACAACAGAATGTTAGTTATAATCCTTCAACAGGATTTCACTCATTTACGATTTTGCAATCTTTGGGAAATATTTTAGTAGCAGATGATGATGTATCAACCGAGGACAGAAATTCAAAAGAAAAAATTACTTTCGGTGAGTATAATATTCCATTAGGTGCATCAGCAAATTTATTTGCTACTACATTAACAGAAAGAGGTTATACTGTTGATCAGGTTAATTTCTCTTCACTTAATACATCAACTCTTTCGAATTATGATGTGGTTATTCTGTCTGCTGGTGTAAAAGAGTCATCAATATTTAATGATGCAGCAAAGAGAAATGCTTTGGTCAACTTTACACTTAATGGAGGAAAAGTTTTAGTTGAAGGTGGCGAGGTAGGATATGTTTACAGAATGAGAACAGGCGAAACTGATGTTAATTTCAGAAGAAATCTTTTACTTGATAGTGGCTGGGTAAGCGATCGTTCAGGTGCAAGTTTGCAAATAGCAGTTACAAATCATCCGATATTCACTTCACCAAATTCAATTCCTTCGCCGATAACTGTTAATAATGGTGGTACCATTGGTTATGGGGCTAGAGATGAAATGACGGTTCTGCCCGGTGTTGCTGGTATAAGCAGAATTGCAAACTGGTCGGGAGGAACTGCTGCGAACGGAGGAATTTTCATTTATAATCCAAATGGTGATACATCAGTCTGCAGAAATATCTTTTACTCATTTGCAATCTCTCAGTTTGCTGATCAGAATGTTGCCAAAAATCTTATTGAAAACAGCGTAAGATATCTTATGAGAGATTTAATGCCGCAGACAAAAACTTTAAACCTTACTGTTATGTTCGAAGGATTTCTGAATGTCAACACTACAAATCCTGATACAATTACAGTTGAAATAAGAACATCTACAAATCCATATAATTTAGTTCAACAAAAGAAAGTAACTCCTGATTCTTTAGGAAATGTATCAATAAATTTTGAAAGTGCTCAGGATAATATACCATATTACCTTGTAATAAAACATCGTAATTCAATCGAAACCTGGTCTTTAAATCCGATACAATTTAATTCTGGTATAGCAAGTTATGATTTTACTACTGCACAGAATAAAGCTTATGGAAATAATCTGAAACTTGTTAATAATGAATGGTGCATTTACAGTGGTGATGTTAATCAGGATGGTTTTATCAACTCAACAGATGTTAACCTGGTTTTCACTAATAATGTACTTGGTGCTTCAGGATATTATTCAACCGATTTGAACAATGATAACATTACCGAGATTGAAGATCTGATTATAACTTTTTCTAATAGCCAATTAAATATTCAAAGCAGAAAACCATGATCATCTCATTATTAGGAGAATTATGAATGAAAGTTTTAGTTATTTCATTTCTACTATCATTTAATCTGATTGCTCAATCAAATTATCAATGGATATTAAAACAAAGTGGAAGCAGTCTGGGAGGACCAATTGCTTACAATAAATTTGATCCAAACATTGTTTATTACGGTTCAAATAATATAATCTATAAAAGTACTAACCGGGGCGAAACATTTACTCCCCTATCAGCGAATGTTCCCAACTCAACAAAAATTAAATGTATTATTCTTGATGATTATAACCCGGGCACTTTGGTTGTTGCAATAGAATCATCTCCAAACGATAAAATCTATAAAACAACAGATGATGGAAATACCTGGATACTGACAAGTGATGAAGGTCAGATGTCATATTTCGGAATTCCGATAACTAAAGACCCTTCAAATCCAAATATTCTTTATTCAATGATTGATGTATATTTTAAGAAATCAACTGACTTTGGAAGTAACTGGGTAACAATAGCAAGTAATTTCGGTCCTATCAATGCCCCGTGTGATATAGAAGTTTTCCCCGATACAAGTATAATTTTAATCGGTGATAACGGTACAGGAATTTTCAAAAGTACAGATTATGGTTTAACCTGGATACAAACATTTTCCACTAGTGGTGAAATACCAACTATTGCAATTGATTTCACTACTCCAGGCATTGCCTGGGCAACAAAATGGGGCGGCGGCGGTGGCTTATTAAAATCTACAGATTATGGTTCAACCTGGATTGCTCAACCGCTATTCAATGGAATAAATATGTGGGGTGTGCACACACAACCAGACGATGGTAATCATGTTATTGCCGGCTGTTATTCCTGTAGCAATACCTGGCGAACAAAAGATGGTGGTTTAACCTGGACACAAATTCCCATTTCGTCAACAAACTATCAAATATCAATCGTTGATTCGATGACACACTTTGCTGCTCAGGGAAACGGTTTCTACAAATTAACATCTCCCTACTTTAACTTCACAGAGTTTTCACCACTTAAAATATACATAGAAGGATTATATGATGGTGTTACATTAACTGCGGATACAATTACAGTTGAATTAAGAAATTCTTCCTTCCCGTTTTCTCTTGTTGAAAGTAAAAAGACATTACTTAATACAATTGGAGAAAGTACCGTTCAATTTACAAATGCTCAAAATGGAGTACCTTATTATATTGTAATCAAACATCGAAACTCAATAGAAACCTGGTCTGCTAATACGGTTCAATTCACTAATGGTATTGCAAGTTATGATTTTACAACAGCACAGAACAAAGCTTATGGCAATAATCTGAAACTTGTTAATACTAAATGGTGCATTTACAGTGGTGATGTTAATCAGGATGGATTTATTAATTCAATTGATCTTAGTGAGGTTTACAATGACAATGTTTCCGGTTTGCATGGCTACACACAAACAGATTTAAATAACGATTTGTTAACAGAAATTTATGATCTCTATTTGATTTTTATAAATAATTTACTTGGCGTTCAAAAAATTACTCCTGAACCTACTTTTAGATGAATGAGTTGAAATGACAAAAATTAAAACGAAAATAATTTTAATTATATTTTTAATATCTGCTATTTCGGCTTTAGCACAGAATATTCACACAATTATGACTTATAACATTCTGAACTATCCGATAACTGATACGACCTCAAGAAATCCACACTTCAGAACAATCTTTGCAAATATTCAACCCGATATAATTGTTGTACAGGAGATGAATTCACAGCAAGGTGTTAATGCATTTCTGAATAAAATTCTTATACCAAATAATCCTCACTATCAGGCAGGAACTTTCATTGATGGATTTGATTCTGATAATGCAATATTCTTTAAATCGAATTTATTTACTTTTATCAGCAATACTCCAATTAATACTGCACTTCGCGATATAAATGAATTTAAACTCGTCTATAACCTCACAGGAGATACAATCATAATTTATTCAGTTCATCTTAAAGCGAGTGATTCGCTGCAAAATGAATTGCTAAGGGCTGCTGAAGTTGATAGTCTCAGACAAAAAACAAATTCTCTGCCACCAAATACTAATTTTATTGTGCTTGGTGATTTTAATATTTACAGATCAGGTGAACTTGCCTATCAGAAATTACTCGATCAAAGTTCAAGCGGTTATGTAATTGACCCGTTAAATCTAACAGGCATTTGGAATAATCCCTCATATGCAATTCATCATACACAATCAACAAGGGTAAGACAATTTGGTGATGGTACACCTGGTGGACTTGATGATAGATTTGATATGATTCTGATGTCTCAGGCAATATGGGATACAGGTGGAATATCTTTTATTCCCGGAAGTTATTATGTCTACGGTAACGATGGCAATCACTATAATGACTCGATCAATCGTCCTACAAATTCAGCAGTTGGACAACAAATTGCTGATGCGCTTCATTATGCAACTGACCATTTGCCTGTTGTTGCATCTTTTAATTTTCCGGCATCATTAAAATCACTGCAACTAAAATTATACATCGAAGGTAGATTTAACGGAACCTCAATGATTCCGGATACAACAATAGTTGAACTTAGAAGTTCTTCTAATCCTTTCAACTTGATTGAACAAAAATTAGTATTGATTGATTCTCAGGGAAATACAACAGTAACATTTAATAATGTAACAAATGACACTCCTTACTATCTGGTTATCAAACACAGGAACTCACTCGAGACCTGGAGCTCAGTTCCGATAAACTTTCAAAACGATTTTGCCATTTATGATTTCACAACTTCATCCAGCAAAGCTTTTGGTAACAACACCAAAGCAATAAATGGTTATTGGTGTATTATTACCGGAGATGTCAATCAGGATGGATTTATTGAGGTTAATGATTTGGTTAGTGTTTTTACGAACAGTGTTTTGAATATCGGCGGATATGTTAATACAGATCTGACCGGTGATTTAATAACAAATCAGAGTGATGTTAATATAGTATTACAAAATAATATTTCAGGATATTCAATTAAAAAACCATAATAATCAGAGGTGCAATATGCTTAAACTTAAACGGTTCCTGTTCTTCGCACTACTCATTTTAACTGTCAGTTTAAACTTTACCAAAGCACAGCAATTAAAACTGATAGTTTCAAATATTAGCTTCGAGTCATCGAACTCGCTCACATTTGATGTTTATCTGCAAAATACCGGAGCATCAAATATAACATTCAGTAATGCTGCGCTCGTTTGGACTTATGATCCTGCATTTCTGAATGGAGGCACAGCATCCTTTTCTTTAATAAATGATTACAGTGAATTCCCTTCCGCTGCTCAACCTCCTTCAGCACTTATAACCGGAAGTAATATTATCAGAACTTCATCAAATCTTCCCGGCTCAAACGGAGTTTTAGCACCCGGCGAAGGAAAAAGAATTTCCCGATTCAGATTTCAGACAACCGCAAGTTCGTTTAGTGGTACCTATTTCAATTTGAATTGGAAAAATTCCGTTACACCTTATACGAGAATTTACAGCTGGAATACTGGGCTTGGATTGCCAGAAGAAATAATGAGTATAGATTTTTCTGTTGAGCAACTTTTCTTTGAAGAGAATTTTAGCTATGCAACCGGTCAACTTACATCTGTAAGTGGAGGAAATTGGATAAATTTTTCAGGGACTGCTAATTTTATTCAAGTTGTTGATAGTAGTCTCTCATATACAGGTTATTTGTCATCAGGAATAGGCAATAAAATTAATATTATAAATACATCTTCATCAGCAGAGGATGTTTACAGACAATTTCCTACTGATACGACAACGATTCTATCGGCATTCCTTGTAAATATTTCTAATGTTACAGGGCTTGCTACAAATAGTTCAACAACAGGTGATTATTTTGTTGCATATCTTCCAAGTACATCAACTACTACTCTAAATGGAAGAGTATCGATAAGAACAGGCTCTTTACCTAATACTTTCAATTTAGGAATTCGAGCCAGTGCAAGCAATACAGTTGCTGTCTGGTATCCGAATGACCTGAACATTAATACCACTTACTTAATTGTATTACAGTATGAAATAGTAGCTGGTTCTGCAAATGATATAGTTTCTCTTTGGATAAATCCACCTGTCGATGGAACACAACCTTCACCTGATTTGACACAGGTAGCAGCTGTAGATTTATCTCAAATTGCAAGATTCGCTATTCGACAAGGTACAAATACTCCAAATGCAAGTATTGATGGAATTCGTGTTGCAAACTTTTGGAATGAAATATTTCCCGTGTCAGGTCAACCGCTATTGTCAGCTAATCCAACAACTTTATCAAACTTTAATTATATAGTTGGTGGTGGTCCATCGCCTTCCCAAAGCTATACTCTTTCAGGAAGTAATTTAGAACCCCCTGCAGGGAATATTTCTGTATCTGCTCCAACGAATTACGAAATATCACTTAACAATTCTACTTTCACAAATTCATTGTCCCTCCCATACTCAGGTGGTTTACTTGCATCAACAACAATTTATGTGAGGTTAAAAGCTGGATTATCCGGTGGATTATACAATGGTGAAGTAATCACTAATTCCGGCGGTGGCGCTGCTAATGCTATCGTAACTTGTAATGGATTTGTCATTAAACCTGAACCAACTAATCATGTATCAAACTTCAGTGGAACACTCGGAAATCCATCGTATTATTACATTAACTTAACCTGGAATGATGCAACAGGTGGAGTAGAACCTGATGGTTATCTTATAAGAGCAAGCTCTGTTTCATTCGATTCAATTGCTAATCCTGTTGACGGAACGCCAGTCTCTAATTCCACATTCAATCAAAATGTTGCTCAGGGAATTCAAACAGTTTCATTTGGATTAAACAGTAACACAACTTATTATTTCAAAATTTTCCCATATACAAATTCCGGGACTTTGATTGATTACAAAACTGATGGTGCGATACCACAGTTTAGTATCACAACAGATGTATTACCCTCACTGCCAATTACTGAAAATTTCAATTATACCGTTGGCAGTCCTCTAACCCAAAATGGTTGGGTAGCTCATAGTGGCGTTGGAACTAATCCAGTAACTGTTCTAGATACTAATCTAAGTTATACAGGTTATGCAAATTCAAATATTGGGAAAGCAGTATATCTCACAAATACGGGCGAAGATGTCAATCGTGCCTTTGAAACTCTTACCTCTGGTGGTGTTTATGCATCATTTCTGGTTAGCATAGACACAGCTCAAAATGCCGGAGATTATTTCTTCCATCTTGGACCTGAAAATACAACATCTACATTTTTAGGAAAGGTTTTTGTCAAGCGAGATAGCATTAGCGGTAATATTGCATTCGGAACAGCAAAGCGAAACAATTCAGAGGTTGTTTATACTGCACCAGTTTATTCATTCGGAAACACTTATCTTGTTGTTGTTAAATACGAGTTTATCGACGGAGGAACAACAAATGATTCAGTTAAATTATGGATTAATCCTGTATTAGATGGCAATGAACCTCTTCCTGATCTTGTGGTTGGAGATGGAGGTACAGACGCTATATCATTGGCTATGTTTGCATTAAGACAGGGTTCAACAACATCTTCTCCAAAATTATATCTAGACGGAATTCGAGTTGCTACTACCTGGATACCTGCTTCTTCACAAACAACTTTCCAACTTTCAGTAAATGTATCCAACGGCTGGAACCTTGTATCTGTTCCGGGTGAACATCCTGTTGATCAGAATGTTAATACCTGGT